>Ga0255426_10091_pt1 | contig 18568 bp, 17 predicted proteins | sample ANMaggSeSYBR02J9_FD_182666 | JGI IMG/M metagenome (GOLD analysis project Ga0255426, IMG submission 182666) | Sediment cell enrichment communities from methane seep in Santa Monica Basin, California, United Staets - ANME aggregate JGI... | ecosystem: Environmental > Aquatic > Marine > Cold seeps >...
TTTTTATGATTATGATAAAAATATAATCGAAATTGGAGAACGTATGGAGCATGTAGCTTACCGTTTATCAATGCACAACTATTCTATTGAAGAAATATGCAAAATTACCTATCTGCCAGAAGATGTTGTTAGGAAATCTATCAAAGAATATTCATAGTAGGCGAAAAGTACAGCACATAACAGAGCATATGTGCACCGCTGCACTTCGTGCTTTGCCACATTTTGCTTCCGCGATGCCTCCAGCAAAAGTTACATGTGCTCGGGACGTTAGGCGACATAGGGTGATAAACAAATGAAATTCGACTACTACTGACCAATGTTATACGGATACGTTTATAAGAGACAAAGGTACAAATTGAGTGAATTACATTATTTGTTGGTAAACTCAAATCCGACCGAAGGGAGGATTTTGTTCAAGGCAGCGGAAAAAATAGACGACACTTAAAAATAATCCAACAAGAATATATCAATAATAAAATGGTCGAATATTATATTAAACAATCTTTTAAATGGCACTGTCCTAAAAACCAGTTATTTCAATAGAGGATTATTTAAATCGATAATTGCATAGACACGGATACATTCAACTCCTGCGGAGTTGAATGCCTGCAACGCCTAAGGGGCGTGCAGGTAACACAGATTTACACGGATTTAAGGTTGTTGTGGTCGATATCATAAGATTCCATTAAGTTTGTGATAGAAAGTATTTGATCAAAATCAAATCCGTGTAAATCTGTGTCTGAAAAATAACTGGGAAATGGTACAGTGCCCTTTTAAATTATAAGGAAATAAAATTTATGGAAATAAATTATAAAGACATTGTGCCGTGAGGTAGGTCTTTTGACGAATATGTCAAAATGTTCTCTCTGACGCCCGATGATCTAAATCTAAAGATATTAGATTGTGGTGGCGGACCTTCCGGTTTCAATGCCGAAATGACCAGGCAAGGGAAGAAGGTGAAATCAATTGACCCAATCTATAATTTATCCGCTGATGATATCGAGATAAGAATAAATGAAACATATGATGATGTGATAAACCAGACAAGAGTGAATGCAGATAAATTCATTTGGCAAAATATCTCATCGGTCGAAGAGTTAGGCTGTATCCGTATGGCTGCGATGAAACAGTTTTTAGATGATTTTAAACAAGGTAAAATTGAGGGACGTTATATTTATACTGAGTTGCCGTCGCTACCTTTTACTGATAAAAAATTTGACATTGCTTTAAGTTCACACTTTTTGTTTTTATACAGTTCAAATCTTTCTTTGGATTTTCACCGAAAAGCGATAAATGAGATGGTTCGTGTCGCAAGGGATATCCGTATATTTCCGTTGGTTAATGTCAATGCTATTCCGTCTCCATATGTTAAGCATATTAAGAAAGAACTGATGGAAAAGGGTTATAAAGTAGCAATAGAAAAAGTTGAATATGAATTTCAAAAAGGCGGGAACGAGATATTAAGAATTATCAGCAAATAATTTATTATTGAGGATATATGCATGAATAACACTGACATATACACATATCGCATAATAAAAACCGAAGAAGCGAATTATGTATATGATATCATATTACAGGTATTTCATAAACATGTTGTTCCAGCCTATTCAGAAGAATTGGATACGAGGAAATAGCGCCGAGCTTCACTTGCCAGTTAAACTCGTCAAGATTCACAAACAAGGTGTCGTCGAAAGGACCACCAGGTGACTTCAGCTAACACAGCATAAAAAATCCGTGCCTAACGGCACTCATACTAATTTTTGCATCGTAAAAACTTCTTCTATGCTGGAAATGTCATATGAAATTCCGAACCCCGCCTTCAAAAAGGAAAAATATTTATATTAACTTTAATTTAAATAAGAAAGGAGAGTAATTATGAAAACTATAATCAACTATAAAAAAGCGATACTCTGGGGGATTGTTGTCTATGTAATTGACTCAATATTTAGCAACTTGCTTTACATGAACCCGCTCGTATCTGGCATATTCAACCAGTATTCGGGACACCCAAGTATGAAACCAATAGAGACTTTTAGAGGCCTAGCTAATTGGCTTTTGCTAACTATGTTGTTTGGCACATTTTTGATAAATACAAGGTTATTAAAATAGAGGACTAAACTATGAGTGATATCGAAATTATAGACCTTACTCCAGAAAACATTGCTAATTATGGTGTTTGTGGTTATAAAAATGTAAAAAAACACATAGAACTAAGAAGAAAAATAGAATGGTTTAAGGAATATTATCCGAAAGGATTGAGGATAAAAATAATCTTTTTAAAAAAAGGGGGTTATCAAGGCATGCTTGAATATATTCCTGGAAAGTATGCGCACCGCCCTGTAGATGCAGAAGGTTACATGTTTATTCATTGTGTTTTTGTCGGATTTAAAAAAGAGTTTAAAGGGAAAGGATACGCTTCTTCTTTGATTGAAGAATGTATTAAGGAGGCAAAAAAAGCAAAAATGAAAGGCGTTACCGTAGTCACAAGAAAAGGTCCATTTATGGCACACAATGATATATTTCTTAAAAAAGGTTTTCAGATGGTTGATAATGCTGAGCCAGATTTTGAACTGTTGGTAAAAAAATTTGATGCGAAATCAAAAAACCCAAAGTTTAAATCAAGCATGACTAATAGCTTGAAAAAATACGGTAAAGGACTGACTATTATCCGCTCAGCCCAATGTCCATATTCTGAAAAAAATGTTAATGCCATCATGGAAACTGCCAAGAATAAATTGAGCCTGAAAGCCAACATAGTCGATTTGAAAGATTCAAATGCTGTTCAAAATACTCCTTGTGCTTTCGGAACATTTTGCATTATTTATAATGGTGAAATAATAAGCCATCACCCAATTAGCAATACAAGATTTGAAAATATAATGAAAAAGAAGATCAAATAACTGGCTCAGAAAATTCGGTATTGACCCGCTAATCTATTGATGTTTTTAAAAACCTCAATGATATATACCTTTTAAGTGATTAAGAAGGTATAACACATATCTATACCATGGCTAGGATAATCCCAAAACTTCAGTAAATTAAAGGAGTAATACCTATCGTTGTAAGTTTGCTTTTTGTAAACACTGCTATTGTAAATCACTCACTGACACGACACACTTCACTGATAATATCGTCACCTAAATCCCCTCATCCCCAGTTCCCTTGCCACTCTATCCAGTTCATCCACATCTGAAATAAATATTCCCTTCTCCCTGACAAAATCGACTGCATTAAGCTTGAACCCTTCCTTTGAGATCGCCCATAGTTGATTTATAGAAATCTTCTCGTTCTCTTCAACCTTCCGTTTTTAGCTTCACTTTGTTCGCCAAAATGCTTCGCACTTCGTTTAGCCCTATACGTTATATGACATTCCGAATCCCACCTTAAAAAAGAAAGTTATGTATACAGATTCAAGTGTAATAAATTATGGAGAGAATTAAAAAAAAAAGAGAACATGGTTTTAAGAAGGTGATTGAAAAAATGAACAAACAAAAATTTCTAAAATGGTTTAAAATCAACAGTTTATGTTTTATAGGTGCCTTTATTGTAATATTTCTTCTAGTCCAATTATTTCCCAATATCATGCTCGGATTTTGGGCGGGATGGGCTTCTTTAATGGAGCAGACAGGAACCAAGGGAGCAGCAGAATTTTCTCCTGATTTCAATACTTTCTTTAGTATACTCTGTAGAAACAGCATCTCAGTCTCTATTGTTTTTGTCGTCGGACTATTCTTACAGGCACCAATTTTGATGATAGTGTATGGTTCATTCTATTCTCTTGTAGCTTCTCTTTCCTCACTAACCGGGATAACCTTCACCTTTTTAGACTGGATTTTAATTGCAACCGAAGCACTTTTTTTGATTGTAAGCGCAACTTTCGCATCAACTCTTGCAGCGGAAATATTTGGAGTAAAACCCGAGATAAAACAGATTCTAGACTATTTGAAAAAAGAGTGGATGGATTGGAAGAACCCCTGGGCATTTCCTGAGCAAAAAAGAAATTGGCGGATTGTGTTTAAAGAAAATAAAAAAGAATTTGTTTTATTTATAATAATAATCTTAGCATTGCTATTGTTTGGAGCGTGGTTTGAAGTGTGGGGTTATTGAACGGAAAGAAAATATGAAAATACGCATCCAATCTAACTATCATGAAGAGGATTGGTAAAATGAGTCCAACACTGACCAAGAGTAGAGCCGTCTTTGAGGTTAGCTTAGTTTTCCTTCTCACTTTCCTATCCTTCTGGGTATTTCAGCTTACACCTATAGCTGAGTGGCAAAAGAGCTTTCTGCACCGGCCCTTTCTTGAGCCTACAGTTATGATTTTGATTCCTCTGTTAATCCTCTTTTATACCAGAAAGAGTTTCGGTTCCTATGCCATTACTTTCCAAAATCTGAGGTATCACCTTGATGTGGTATTTATTTGCTTGGCTGTTGTGATGCCGTTGTCAGCACTTGGATTCGGCTTCTTGCTCCCAAAACTTCAGATATCCTATTTGGACTGGGATGGAGCACTAATTTTATCAGTGATTGAAATCTGCTCACTCTTTCTAATAGCATACTTAGTGAAAAATAAACAGACATTTAGTAATCTCCCCTCATCAAATATTTTCTTGTTTCTGTTCCTTTTGGTAGCAGCATTTTCCTTGGCTGTATTCACAACGCCTTATACAGAGAGAATTTCTGGTTTTGTGTACTTCTTATTTTTCGTTGGATTTGGTGAGGAAATTATGTTTAGAGGTTACATCCAGTCAAGGTTGAACAAGGCTTTTGGCCGTTCATATCAATTCTTTGGGGTGAATTTGGGATGGGGGCTGGTAATCACTTCCCTGATGTTTGGCTTCACGCACGTTATAAACCCTTACAATCCGTTTCACTGGTGGTGGGGCTTCTGGACGTTCTTTGCCGGGCTGGTCTTTGGCTTTATCCGAGAGAAAACCAGTAGTGTCGTAGCTCCTGCTATTATCCACGGAACGCCCCAAGCCGTCTTAATCCTTTTTTTCGGGTGGGGATAGAAATGTTTTTACGAGAAATACTGCGATTGCCCTGAGAAAACAGTCGAAGAAATTACAGTATATGTTTCTATGGAATATACCAAAATTATTTAAAGCCAGACCAGTTCCTTGGAAATTTATTAATAAATTTGCAATTCCTGTATTTATAATTATAATATGTCTATTTCCAGTCTATTGGATATGGCAGGACAAAATATTATTCATCATTTATATAATTCCAGGAATTAATTTTGTGCTAATATTAAAAAAATATGAATGTCCGAGATGTATTTATTTCCATTGTCCAATGAATAGTGTAACAGAAAATAAAAGGAAGAAGTTCAACGCACTTTAATTGAACAAAAAGGAGGAAAAAGTTAATGTTATCTCAATTCATCAAAAGAGTCATTTTAAGACCCTCATTAACAACTACCAAGACTGCCCGAGGAGATCGTAAGCCGCGGCTACTTGCTCACCCGGCTAAGAGAGAGTTGGGGTACTTGGCCTGCTCTGTTGATTTCGTCACTTCTTTTTGGGGTAGATCATCTTGCGTTGGGCGACTTGCCACAAGCAATTCAAGCGGGGCTGAGTGGGCTGGTGTTTGGGTTGGCTTTTCTTGCAACCGAGAGTGTCTATGCTCCGACGCTCGCACATAGCTTGAACAATCTGTTTGGTACGACGGTTGCTCGGATCGTTCTCTCGCGCTGAGGTAATAGAGCGACTGATCGAGCAACTGCGCTTAATGCAGGCTTTTCGGCTCATTGTATTCGTCCAAAAGCTTTGCACTTTGCAGAGCCTGAAAACGTTATACGCCATTGCCTTTATATAGTAAAATGTGTTACAATATAATGGGAAATTCAGATGCCTGCCAATTGTTGTGCGAAATTGCGAGCCCTTTGAAAAATGATAAGGATATAAAAAGAAAAATAGAACAGTGGATAAAAGGCTTCGCTACGCTTCACCAAAATTCGCCTATCGACGAACTTCTTTTATGCAGGGAACGTTATATGAAATCCTGCCCCTGCATATTAATAAAAAGGTGATATAAATGAATAAAACTTAAAAGCTGATACTTATTCATCTGGATCGGATAAGGAATTTTAATCCGTGTAAATCAGTGTTAATCCGTGTCTGAAAAATAACTGGGAAATGGTACAGTGCCGTCCGAAGTAAATTGATCATTCAAAATAGTGTTGTATGGTCTAAGAGATTCATAGTCTATATCATCTTCATCTTCGACAGTAATATCAATTGATACCCCGCCATAATCAGCAGGATTTCCAACCATGTCATACATTTTTTTGTATGATTCAAAATCAGCCAAAGAAATAAACGAATAATATTTTTTAAATTGTTGATATGAAAATATAAAACCTCTATACAAAGACAATGTCAAAATTATGAGTTATTTAGTAAATATTATTGGGTTTGGAGTAATTAAAGAGTTTTACTATTTATTAAAAGAGGTAGTATATATATGAAAAAAATAATAGGAAGCATAATAAGCATATTGCTTATTATTATATGCAGTACGGTTTTATCTGCTGCGGAGCAAAATGAATTTACAGATTCAGCAAAACATGTAATAAATCAAAATCTACTGGATTTTACGCAAGGTGGACATTTTGAGACAGATTACGGATCATACATTACTTCAGAATGGTGGTATCTGAATGGAGAGGCTACTTCTCTTGAAGGTGAAAATATCGCATTCTTTTTTGTTGTAGCACATCAAGAATCTCCTGTTTTTGCCAGTGAGGGCGGAATACAACTTTCTCATCTACTTACCTTTTGTAACATATTTCATGAGGATGGTACATCAACTTTCAAGCACAATGATACTTATGTTCCACAATTCATTGTTGATCATTCTGTATCCTGTCATACACCTTACTTATACTATGTTTATCCTGGTGGTGAGCGATCATTTTACGGCACAGCATACTCAGGATATTTTTTAAATTATCAATTTGATGAGTTAAATGCCGAACTTGTCTTCTGGCCAAAAGGAGAAAAGACTGTGGACCAGGCTGATCAGCCTCTTAATTTTATTACATATGAAAATTCATGTGGACATTTGGAAGGCTCGGTTTTTATAAATGATACAGAATACATTGTTACTAATCATGATGGATATATGGATCATATGATCCCCAGTAGCGAAACAGCCTGGACAAACGATATGCATGGGTGGAGCTGGACTGAAGTGACAGCAGGAAAGTACCAGGCAATTATATATGCCATTAGGAGTCCGATTGATGGTTACGATAATTATTCATATAAACAAATGACATTACTCAATAGCCGTAAAGGAAAAGTTATTGCAGAATATTCTGGTGATGATGTAACGATTATTGAAACTGACTGGATAAACGAGTCGTACTATCAAATGAAAAGGCCTGGAAAGGTTGTATATTCGGCTTCTAATCTGGAAGTTACAGTAGAGCCGCAAAATGTTGCCTATTTTAATTCAATCGTTGGTGATCAGAGTGTATTTGTTGATTTTATGACATATCAACCAGAAAATGCAATAATAGAATATAAAGGGAACATGAAACGTGGTAGTGCATTCAATGAATATCTGGTTTCTAGCTGGAGCGTTAATTCTGTGAGTCAGGATTAAGGGGTTGTGTGAAAAATAATAAAACCACAGATAAACGTAAACGAAAGTAGATATTCAGGTAATGTATCCGCGTTTATCTGTGTTACCTGCACGCCCTTCAGGCGTAGCAGGTACTCAACTCCGTAGGAGGTGAGTGTATCTGCAGTTAATTTAAGTAGAGAAGGAGGGATTAGTAGAGAGTAGACCTCATCCCGGCAATTCAAGCGGTTTCAACAGATTATCTTCCATATGTTTGAGTTCATCAATGCCCGAAATCACGAATTCCGGACCTGGTATGAGTTTTTTTTCATGGATCTTACCTTCGTAATCCAGGTTATATAGAAGATATTTAATACAGTTGAGTCTCGCTTTTTTCTTGTTATCGGACCGTATAATTACCCATGGGGCAATGGTTCGGTTTGTTTCACTAAGCATCTGGAACTTTTTTATTGTATACTGATCCCACAATTCCTGTGCCATCTCATCAACATGGGAGATTTTGTATTGCTTCAATGGATCGGTCTTTCTTGCATCGAATCGTCTTGTCTGTTCATCTTTAGAGACTGAAAAATAAAACTTGAATAGAAAAATTCCATCTTTTACAAGCAATTGTTCGAAGAGAGGAACATCCTTTAAGAAGCGTTTATTCTGCTCATCGGTGCAGAATTCCATCACAGGATCAACCATTGCCCGGTTGTACCAGCTGCGGTCAAACAAGACTATCTCCCCTGCTGATGGGAGATGCTGGACGTATCGTTGAAAATACCATTGGGTTTCTTCCCTGTCGCTGGGCTTTTCTAGTGCTACAACCCGCACACCTCGTGGATTCATATGTTCGGTAAATCTCTTTATCGTGCCCCCTTTCCCGGCAGCATCCCGTCCTTCAAACAATACCAGGATGCGTAGTCCCTGAGTCTTGACATGGTTTTGCAACTTTATAAGTTCGGTCTGCAGATTGCGCAGTTCCTCTTCATATTCAAGAGTACTCTTTTTTACCCATACGCTAACACGGTTATTCTTTTGCACCTTGTTCACATTCTTGATGGCGGTATATTCAGCTAATTTCACTTTTTTTTCAGATTCTTCATTATTGCTCTTTATTGTCATCTTTTATCCCCTTAAGTATGTAACCATACGATCAATACTCGTACTTACCATATTTTCTCCAGTTCTTCTTCATTATCTTCACTTCCTTATCTCCGGGGATCACGATCTTTGGATCCAGGTTAAAATTCAACTTCCTCCTTCTGCCTATGTATCTAACTGAATTAAGGATTATTTTAAACGTTTCCAGTCGGGCAAGATGTTTATCATCCGACCGGATGATATACCATGGCAGCGTTTTAGTATGTGTCTTTTGTAACAATCTGAATTTTTTCTTAGTAAATTCATCCCATAATTCCTGTGCCTGTAAGTCCACTTCACTGAGTTTCCACTGTCTCAACGGGTCATTTTTCCTCCTTTCAAATCGACTTGCCTGTTCCTCCTTAGAAACCGAAAAATATAATTTAAGAAGCGTCGTCTTCCCATCAGCGATGAAATTTTCTTCGTAACTGATCACTTTTTTCATAAATTGTTGATATTGACGCCTGGTACAGAACCCCATCACAGGTTCAACCATTGCACGATTATACCAACTTCTGTCAAACAGTACGATCTCCCCTGCATGAGGAAAATGTTCGATATAGCGCTTCATGTGTAATTCAGTTGCCTGATCTTCATTTGGTTTGCCAAGGACAACCACACGATACCGTTTTTCGTTCATATACCGGGTAACCCGCCTGATAGTGCCTCCTTTCCCTGATGCGTCCCTGCCATCGAAAAGAATGATTAACTTTTTCCCGGTTTTTTCTATATGAACTTGTAATTTGATAAGCTCTGCCTGATACGGTTTCAATTCCTCTGCTTCATAATATTTTAATAGTGCCGACTCTATTATCTTGTTTTTCTCTTTCTTTCTGAGGTTCTGTAATATATTTTGTATTTGGATACTTCGATCTTGTTTTGCAGCAGTAGTTGGTTCCACTCTTGGTTCGGCCTTTTTCACTACATCCCTGATCCTGACACGTGGTCCCTTCAGCTTTATTTCAACCTCTGTCATAATATCTTTACTCCGATTGGGCTTATTTAGTTTTTTTACTACTTATAACATAGCTTTTCTCCAATGTATACAATAGTCCAATATAAAGGTAATATAATTGAATCAATATATCCAATATAAAGGTAATATATTGGTTCTAAGTTTGGTATTGTGATTACTAAGGATATTTTTAAAGTTAGGGGGGATATTTTGTTTGTGCCTTTGCATTTGTTTCTTGGAGTGTGTTAGATGTGGTCCCTTTAGTAATAAACATAAATATCCGAATATAGCAGCTTCGGTAAAAACCTTAATAAATTTATGTTCATATCTATATTAACATATGTTTTTGTTATATCATAATATAAACCTTATAATATTGTTTAAATTTTATAAGGTATAACCAGTAACTATATATATAATATCATCCCATTATTATTTTATGCCCTTATTAAATGTTCTTCATGCCCAGAATGAATGGTGGATGACTGATAAGGTCCCATCCGTATTGCTAAAAAAAATAAAAAGAAAAGAGTTCGATAGAGCATATAAATTGATAAAAGATGAAAGGATATTGGGAATTATCGGACCCCGCAGAACAGGCAAAACAACCATTATTTACCAGATCATTGATACTCTCATTAAAAATATTGACCCTAAAAGAGTGTTATTCTTTTGTGCTGATGATCCGGCGTTATTACCCTATAAAGATGAACTTCTTGAAAATATCCTGAAAACCTATTATGAAGATGTACTAATCGAGCCAAGGCGTGGTGAGAAAGTCTATGTCTTTATTGATGAGATACATTTTATGGACGGATGGGAATTGTGGCTTAAGAGATATTTTGATCTGGGATACAATATCAAATTCATTATCTCAAGTTCCTCAGCAGTGCATTTATCTAAAAAATCCAGGGAAAGTCTTGTAGGAAGGATATTTGAGATACTGCTGCTTCCACTCAGTATTGGAGATTATGCAGCACTATCCGGAAAAAAGGAGATGTCAGATTCTTTTATAGATCTTGATCTTGAAAATATACCAATCAAACCTTCGATAAAGCTGCTAAGATATGAAGAAGAAGCAAAGATATTGCTAAATAATTACTTACTCCGCGGCGGCTTTCCTGAAGTAATCTATAATGAAGATATTTTACTCTGGCAGGAGAAACTTATATCCGATGTGGTAAAAAAGGTCTTGTATCGTGATATAACCCAGTTGTATAATGTTCGTATCCCATCAAAGCTTGAAGAATTGTTTGTTAATATTGCAGCCAATACCAGTGGAACTTTTTCATATTCCTCCCTCTCACGCAACCTTGGCATCAGTATAGAGGCCGTCATTAATTATATTAGTTATCTTGAAGCATCTTATCTTATTGGTGAGCTTAAGTTGTTTTCAAAAAACGCACGAAAAAGCATGCGTGCAAACCGTAAGTACTTTACCATGGACTGCGGACTTAGAAATGCAGTTATCCGGACCACCTCACTTACAGGGGAAAATGTAGGACATCTGGTTGAATCTGTTATTCAAAAGCACACGTGTGTATATGCCCGGGCAAGAGGTATGACATTATCCTATTACAGGGAAAAAAGAGAAATTGATATGGTCTTGCATTTAAGGGATATGATAATACCTATTGAGGTCAAATATCAGACCAGTATATCACGAAGTGATTATAAGAATTTGATATCATTTATGGAACAATATAAACTTGATATGGGTATACTAATAACACGCGATCTACTTGATATGTATGAAGCTAATGGAAAACATGTTCAATTGATACCTACATGGCTTTTTTTGATGATGGTTTCTTAAGGTGTGGTTCAATTTATCAATATCAACAGCTGGTATGTAATGAAATTAGATTTCACATATAGTTCTCTACTCTTGTCAATTATTCACCTAACATCGAACTTCGATTCATGTTGGAGAAAAGATATACTCTGGCACAAAAATAATATGACAATCTTTAAGATACCTTTAAACCTACCAATTAATCAATGAACTCACCAGATCATCCAAAAGTACGTCTTCGGGATTTTATCATTACTAAGGAAAGATGGATATTCTCATCAGCTGACTACTATCATCCGGATGGTGTCCGGGGTGTTTTGCGCTATGTCCCTGACCCTGAAGGTGAGCGAACCAATGGAACCTCTAATTATAAAAAATATGATTTTGATGACGCTTACCAATACATGGATCTTCATAGACCCGGGTGGGTGAAAGATGTACATATCATACCATGGGATGAGATACATCAGGTACTACTCCCCTCAAAAAGGCTCATGGATATCTGGCACAGCGATTCCCGAATAGAGGAGATCACACAAATATTACTTAAAGGCGGGATCCTTATGGATAAAATGGGAATCACCGGATCATTTCTCCCTGGCCTAACTAACCAGGGATCTGATGTTGATTTTGTAGTTTACGGTGATTACTGGTTCAAAGCCAGGGATATTATTGCAAGTGCAATGGATGACCCTAATAGCAGCATCACACATTTGGATGATGAAATGTGGGAACGGATATATAATAAACGCATACCTGATATAAGTTTTAATGAATTCAAACAACATGAACTAAGAAAGGGCAATAGAGGTATGATCGCAGATACTTATTTCGACCTGCTGTTTGTAAGGGACTGGGACCAGATCACTAAACCTCTTGACAGAGGTGCAGATATAGGGTACAGGACCATACAGGCTAAAGTAGAAGATTCCAAACTGGCATTCGATAGTCCGTCTATCTATAAAGTAGACCATCCCGAGATCGAATATGTACTTTCATATACTCATACATATGCCGGACAGGTTATTACTGGTGAAATAATGGAGGTAAGAGGGATGGTGGAAAAATTTAATGAACATCAGCGCCTGGTGGTTGGCACAAGCCGTGAACCTAAAGGAGAATGGATGCGATCCCTATCATTACTTAACCAATCCATATAATATCAGCGTAAGATTTCTGCCTTCTTTAGATACTATTATAAATATTCAAAGAAATATGATTATCAAATTAGGTGACAAAATATGATTTCAAATATGGAATACAGTCTATTAACTTCAGAATCGGTTACAGAAGGACATCCTGATAAGGTCTGCGACCAGATATCAGATGGTGTTTTGGATGAGATCATTAAACAGGACCCTACAGCCAGGGTCGCTTGTGAGACATTTATTAGTGTAGGATTTGTCATAGTAGGCGGTGAGATCACCACGAAGACCTACATTGATGTTCCTTCATTGACACGCAATATTCTAAAAGAAATTGGATATACACATGAGAAATATGGTTTTAATTACAAGACATGTGGTGTATTGAACGCTATAGGCAAACAGTCACCTGACATTGCCCAGGGAGTTGATATAGGAGGTGCCGGTGATCAGGGTATGATGATCGGTTATGCATGTAAGGACACAGATGTCCTGATGCCGCTACCCATAATGTTGAGTCACTGGATGGCTAAGAAATTATCAGAGCTTAGAAAGAAAAAAGTACTTCCATATCTGGGTCCTGATGGTAAGACGCAGGTCACAGTAGAATATAAGATGGGTGTACCGCAAAGAGTAGACTCGGTGATCGTTAGCAGTCAGCATACCGAAGAGATCCTTGATAGTACAGGAAATAAGATTACCGATGATGCCAGGGATGAGATGATTGATAAAATTGCTAAAGAGATCATTGACCCGCAGCTACTCGATAAAGACACTAAATATTTCGTAAACCCGACTGGCAAATTCGTGGTAGGCGGACCTCAGAGTGATACAGGTATGACAGGTAGGAAGATCGTTGTTGACACTTATGGCGGTCTGGTACCCCATGGAGGCGGTGCTTTTTCAGGTAAAGATTCTACTAAAGTAGATAGAAGTGCAGCATATGCTGCCAGGTATGTGGCAAAGAACCTGGTCGCATCAGGTGTTGCGCAGAGATGTTCGGTGTCTCTTGCCTATGCTATAGGCGTGGCCGAGCCAACAGCTGTTATAATCAATACCTTTGGTACCGGCATAATAAAAGATAGGGATATTGTGGGATTAGTAAGGAAACATTTTGAACTAACCCCAAAGAACATAATTGAGAGTCTAGAGTTAAGGCGTCCTATTTTCAGAAAGACCGCTGCATACGGTCATTTTGGCAGGACTGAACCTGAGTTCACCTGGGAACGAACTGATTTAGCTGAGGATATTGCTAAATCTGCAGGGTTATAAAAAATATTAGACAGGATCGACGGAATTGATGGGATTGACAGATACACTGCAACATCAACATCCTGTAAATCCCGTAAATCCCGTAAATCCTGTAAATCCATGCTTTTTGAAGTGGATACGTGGATACTTTATTTGTGGTTCTTTTATCTCCCTCTATATCCTCTGCCGTTTCAAAATTTTGATGATTATTTTTCTTCCAATCAAGTAAGTGAAGCTAAACAATTACTCTAATTTTAAATGTCATTGTCGCCAGAAAATAGTAAAAAGTCTCTGATCTTGATTCAACATGAAAATGGTAAATGAATTTATCAGTTAATTCTAATTAACGAAAAAATGAATAATTGGTTAACTAAGTAAAGCAAAAAAATTAAATATTTGCTATGCTTAATTAACACATATGCCAAACATTGACAGATTATCTGAAATGAACCCCTGGTGGAAAACAGGGGGTGTTAGAAAAGAACTTGTACCATCTTTTAAGAGAAGTATGTTCTCAGAGATACAAAAATATATGAAAATGAGGCAGATAATTGCGATTGTCGGTCTGCGAAGAACAGGTAAAACAACAATCATGCTTCAGACAATAGATACACTATTGAAAAAACAATATTCAGGGATTTAAGCTCTCTTTTTGAAATAAAGGATATAGAACTTATTGATAAACTTATAGGCATTATTGCTTACAATCCCGGGATGATTATAAATCTTGATGAAATTTCAAGAGAACAGGGTAGAAGCAGACAGACGATAAGTAATTATTTATATTATCTTAGAACTTGTTTTGTAATTAAGGAATTGAAAAATTTCAAAGGATCATTTAAGGTATCTTCCAGAAAACTTAAAAAGTATTATCCAATCCATCCATGTGTTGCTCTTGCTCTTGGGAAACCGGATCAGGGAAAAGTAGTAGAAAATCTCATACAGTTTGTTTCACAATCAGATCATTTCTGGAGAGAGTCGGACAAAGAAACGGATTTCATCCTGTCAAAAGACAACTCAATTCTACCTATTGAATCCAAATATTCTAAACATATAAGGATGAGAGATATAAAAGGGATTATAAAATTCATGGATCAGTTTGATGTCGGGACAGGGTTAGTAATAACAGAAGATTATGAAGCAGAAAAAATTGATAATGGTAGAATCATCAGGTTTGTGCCGTTATGGAAATGGATGCTTAAATAATTGCGTTTATACTTTCCTACGGTTAAAAATTTAAATAATCGGCCATACTATATACACCGGGTGGTTGATTCATTAGCCACCTTAGCGTATTTATTGCTCCACCTGCAAAAGCCTGTCTGCTGTGGGCCTGATGTCGTATCTCGACACGCTCTCCATCTCCGAAAAATAAGACGGTATGGTCGCCCACTACATCGCCACCTCTTATTGCATGAATCCCTATCTCATCTCCCCTTGGTAAAAGTCCCTGGCGGCCATAGATATAATCCCTGCCACCTACTACTTTATTAATCACTTCGGCTGCTTTTACCGCAGTACCACTCGGAGCATCTTTCTTTTGATTATGATGAGCTTCAATGATCTCGATATCAAAATCACCCAGATACCGGGCAGCCTCTTCCAGCAGTTTCCAGAAAACATTTACACCTACTGCAAAGTTGGGTGAGATGATAGCAGATATCTTCTTATCTTTAATAATCCGGTGTATCCTGGTAATCTGGTCCTCAGTAAAACCAGTTGTACCTACTACCAGATTAGCGCCAGCTTTTGCCACCTTGATAATATTTTCTGCGGATGCTGTTGCAATAGTAAAATCGATCACTACATCCGTATTGGTATTCTCGATAACAGATACCATATCAGCCGGATCGGAAATGGGGATATCGAGATACCCAAATCTATTGACATCTCCTACATCATCTCCTATGTTAACAATATCAAACGCAGCCACCAACTCCAGGTCATCAGCAGAAAGGATATTATCGATCAATAGAGTCCCCATCTTACCGCATGCACCTGTGACTGCTACCCGTATCATGAAAGTACTCCGATAGCCTTCAACTCAACTATTAGTCTTGCTTCATTCTCAGGGCTTATTGGTACTAAAGGTAGTCTCAAATGCCCTGCTGCATGACCGACAAGTTGGGCGGCTTTCTTGACCGGAACGGGATTTGTCTCAAGGAATAGTGACCTGATAAAAGGAGCAAGTTCCCTATGTAGACGCTGTGATTCATTTATATCCCCATTATTAAAAGCCTTGATCAATGATGAAACCTTATCCGGTACAATATTAGCTGCAACGCTGATCACACCAACACCACCCAGTGCCATTATCGGGAGTGTTAGTGCATCATCTCCTGAAATAATCACAAAATCCTCGTCTTTGGTCATCTCAATGATCATTGATATCTGATCCAGGTTTCCGGATGCTTCTTTGATCCCTGCTATGTTAGGTTGTTTTGCAAGTTGTGACGTTATTTCCGGTTTCATATTAATGCTTGTTCTGCTGGGCACATTATATAATATCTGCGGAATATCTGCATTATCAGCTATAGTAGTAAAATGCTTGATAATCCCCGCATCATTGGGTTTATTATAGTAAGGCGATATGAGTAATGCTGCGTCAGCTCCTGCATCTGCGGCATATTTTGTTAATTCCAGAGCTTCAGTAGTGTTGTTAGATCCGGTACCGGCAATAACGGGTACGGTACTGTAATCAACAGTCATATCTATAAGGTCCTTATGCTCCTGGAATGTAAGAGTAGCGGATTCCCCTGTAGTCCCTGACGGAACAATTCCACTAACACCACCTTGAACCAAGAAATCTATATTAGATCTAAGTCCGTCCTCATCAATCCTGTTATCCTGTGTAAAAGGTGTGATCATCGCAACAAGTGCACCGTTGTACATAAAACATCACCTACATTTTTTATGTATATTTTATATAAGAATATATTCCTGTAGTATATCAAAATCCGGGCGTTAGCGAGGATTTTGTTCTAGTATATCAAGTATAATTTGATGTACTCAAGAAAATCCGAGCGTTAGCAAGGATTTTGTTCTTTATGCTATCTTTATATTCCTGGTTTTCTTTTTTCTGGCAATATAGCCTGCAATCCGGTTCCTGATCACTTTACTCTGTACATTGGTATACTGTGTAACCAATGGCTTATTATCTTCAAAACTATTAGTAAATAGATCGCCTTTTTCATTTAATAACTGAGTTGCAAGCGACTTGATATAACTTGGTTTGATTCCCATTTTTATCTCCTTATTAATAATAGGTTGGGTACTACTTCACTATTCATATATGTTTGCTTTACTAATCCATTTCCGGTCTGTTCTCTTCTGCCAGTTCTTCTACTTTTTGTTTTGCATATTCAAGTTGAAAAGAACATTGTTTGGTAAGCGTTATGCCTTGCTCGAACAAATTTAGACTCTCATCAAGAGAAAGATCACCGCCCTCCATCGTTCTGACAATCTCTTCAAGCTTCATTAGTGCTTCCTCAAAACTAGTATCATCTTTATTTTTATTCATACATCTTCCTCCTTTCTATTTACCCTGGCAAATATCCTGCCATCTGTCATGCGCATCTCCAATGCATCTCCTTTTTTAATCTGTTTAACACTCTTTACAACTTCACTATTGTGCAGTACAATACTATATCCTCTTTTCAGGGTACTTAGCGGACTTATAGCATTAAGCCTACTCATGAAGGATTGTAGCGTATTAGTATTCTCTTCAAGATCCCTGTTTATTGTCTGTTTAAGTCGAAATGTAAGTTCATCTACCCGCAGCATATATTGATCCAATATACTGGTAACACGTCTGGCATCTACTCTATTTTCGAGATGTGAAAGATGATTAATCTGTGTTTCAATTTGATTCCTTATTGCAGTAATAAGACGCAGTTTATCTCCCTGTATCCTGACAAGCACCTCTTCTTTATCAGGTACAACAAGTTCGGCTGCAGCAGAAGGTGTGGGAGCTCGAACATCAGCGGTAAGATCTGCAATAGTAAGATCAGTCTCATGTCCCACAGCAGAAACCACAGGGACCGAGGATCTATAAATCGCTCTGGCCACTTCTTCGCTATTAAAGGGGAAAAGATCTTCCAGAGAACCACCTCCTCTGGCAAGGATAATAACATCGATCTCTTTGGTATTTAACCTCTCTATTGATCGTACTATACTATATTGTGCTTTTTCCCCCTGTACTACAGTTGGAGATAATAGAATATCAACAGGAAATCTTCGACGCGTCACATTAATAATATCCTGTAACACTGCTCCGGTTGGTGACGTTACCACACCGATCCGCCCGGGAAATTGAGGTAGTGATTGCTTATGGTCTGCATTAAAAAGACCCTGGGAATGAAGTTTTCGCTTAAGAACTTCCAGGGCTATATGTAATTCACCCACTCCTTTTCGTCTAAGCAGAGTTACCATAAGCTTGTAGTCTCCTCTTACCTCATATACGTCAATATTACCAAAAGCCAATACATTCATACCAGCTTCCGGCTTAAAACCCAGGTTTTGGCAATAATTACGAAACAGTACACAGTTTAGCTGGGATCTACTGTCCTTTAGAGTGAAGTATTTATGCCCTGAACTGTGATTTGTCAGATTGGATATCTCACCCTCTACCCAGATGTTGCGAAGTTGAGGATCATTATTGATCTTATCGTGTATATAATGGTTTAACTCACCTACAGAATA
>Ga0255426_10092_pt1 | contig 18445 bp, 12 predicted proteins | sample ANMaggSeSYBR02J9_FD_182666 | JGI IMG/M metagenome (GOLD analysis project Ga0255426, IMG submission 182666) | Sediment cell enrichment communities from methane seep in Santa Monica Basin, California, United Staets - ANME aggregate JGI... | ecosystem: Environmental > Aquatic > Marine > Cold seeps >...
TCGAGAGAAGTTTGGTTATGAAGGATTCCCCTGTGGAGATACGCGATGCAGGATGCCCACGATTAAATGTCCCCCCTTTTCACACCCTGGGCTGACACCAGACGCCCGCGACTATCGTCTCTTTCGGGGCCGTCTGCGACTTCCTTTCGACTCGTTCTTGAGCGTCAGGCGCGGCTCTCCGCCACCGGGGGGCAGGATAATCTTGTCCTCCGAAGCGACCCATACAAAACGTGACTGCGATTTACTCCCCTTGTAGGCGGGGACCCGAAAACGGCGCACATGGAAGCTGCAACTCATCAAGAGCTGCTCGAATTTCTTGCTCGGCTCAGCCGACCACACAGATAGACACCCCTGTTCGCGTAGTGCGCGGCGACAGGCCTGAATTCCTTCACGACCGTACAGACGGCGGTTCCCTGAATCGGTCATCGCGCTGGGACCATTATCGATATCCAGCAGGATCGCGTCGAATCTGCTCTTGGAACGTGAGATAAGCTCGACGATATTGCCCGTCTTGAGGTCAACTCGTTCGTCCCCCAGCGGATGGCCGTTGAGTTCCCCGAAAAACTTACGATTCCATTCGACTACAGCACCCAACAGTTCACCCACCACCACTTGGGCGTGGGGGCTAAGCATATCGAGAGCCTGGCGCAGGGTATAGCCCATACCCAAGCCGCCGATGAGTATGCTGGGCGCCTTGCGACCAGCAAGATGCGCACAACCCAGTCGTGCCAGCTCCAGTTCCGACTCATGTTGGCGACTGTGCATCAAATCCTGACCGTTGATTTTGATCGAGAAATCACGGTCATGCTGATAAAGCACCATCTCGCCTCCGTCCGGGGTCCGGGCTGTAGCGATTCTTATTCTCGGGTTCATGGTGGCATCCTATTTCCGGCACAACAGGCATAACCGGCGCCCGCTAAGACGGCGAGACTTTTTCTCTGTAAAAGGCGCGACGGATAAGGGCGTCCATGTTGATGCCATTGTTGTGTGCCGGGCACGGTACATGTTCTTAAAAGTGAAGACATATCGGTGTCCTTTGAAACCGGTTGCTTAAGCGGCCTTCCGGAGCATGCCTTCACGGGTTTTCACAACTTCCGTCCTTTCAATATACTCGTCGAAAGTCATGAGTTGATCGATGACGCCACTGGGGGTGATTTCGATGATTCGATTTGCCACGGTATTCACGAACTCGTGGTCATGGGAGGTAAAAAGAATCACATCCTGGAATTTGAGCAGGCTGTTATTTAATGACGTGATTGATTCCAGGTCGAGGTGGTTGGTGGGTTCATCCAGCATCAGGACATTGGATTCGGAAAGCATCATCCTTGAGAGCATACAGCGAACTTTTTCCCCACCGGAGAGTACGCTGATCTTTTTAAGGGCCTCTTCCCCGGAAAAGAGCATGCGTCCCAGGAAGGTCCTGGCAAAGTTTTCGCCCTCTGTTGGGGGAGCGAACTGCAGGAGCCATTCGATAAGGTTCCGGTCACCGTTGAAATAGGCGCTGTATTCTTTGGGAAAATAGGAGTGGGTAATGGTGGCTCCCCAATGGAAAGTACCGCTGTCCGGTTCCATCTCCCCAGTTAGAATTTGGAAAAGGGTGGTCTTGGCCAGGCTGTTCCCGCCCATCAAGGCGATCTTATCCCCACCGTTCACAGTAAAACCGACGTTGTCCAGTACCTTTTCACCATTGATGGTCTTGGTGAGTCCGTCCACTTCCAGGATCACATTACCACAGGGTCGTTCCGGCTTGAAGCAAATAAACGGGTATTTTCTTGACGACACCGGCATGTACTCAATGGTGAGTTTTTCTAAAAGTTTTTTTCGGGAGGTGGCCTGCTTCGACTTGGAGGCGTTGGAGCTGAACCGCTGGATAAAAGCCTTCAGTTCATTGGCCCGGTCAGTGATTTTCTTGTTTCCCTCCTGTTTCTGTTTCAGGTTCAGTTGGCTTGCCTGGTACCAGAAATCGTAGTTCCCCATGTACACCGAGATCTTGCCGAAATCAATGTCTGCAATGTGGGTGCAAACCTGGTTCATGAAATGACGGTCATGTGATACCACGATTACCGTGTTCTGGAACCTGTAGAGAAACTCCTCAAGCCAGGCAATGGACTTGATGTCCAGGTTGTTGGTGGGTTCGTCCAGAAGCAGGACGTCCGGATTTCCGAACAAGGCCTGGGCAAGGAGCACTCGCACCTTTTCCCCGCCCTCGAGTTCCTTCATCTTTTTCTGATGCATCTCTTCGGTAATTCCCAGATTGTTTAAGAGAACCGCCGCTTCAGACTCCGCCTCATAGCCGCTCATCTCCGCGAATTCAACCTCAAGCTCACCTGCTCTGATTCCGTCCTCTTCGGAAAAATCCGGTTTATCATAAAGAGCTTCCCTCTTTGTCATAATTCTGTACAGCTTTTCATGGCCTATTATTACAGTGTTTAAAACCGTCTCCTCGTCAAAGGCAAAGTGCTCCTGTTTTAAAACCGCGATTCTCTCCCTGGATCCCACGGAGACGGTTCCCGAGTCCGGTTCGATGTCCCCAGAAAGAATTTTCAGAAATGTGGATTTTCCTGCTCCGTTGGCGCCGATGAGTCCGTAACAGTTGCCTGGTGCAAACTTTATATTAACTTCTTTGAACAGAACCCTCTTGCCGTAGGCGAGGGTAACATTGGTGGTGCAAATCATTGTTGTTTCCTTTCGTTAAATATTAAAAACCACAGGAACGGATCCTGTGGCTCGAAAATTACGACCTGTGCGGTTAGCTTTTAGCCATTAGCTGTTAGCTTTTGGATGAAACTGTTCAACATCCTTTTTACTTCATTGACCTGTTGATTAAGTTATCTAAAATCTCTCATTTCCACTCCTTTTCAATGCTAACGGCTAAAAGCTAACAGCTAATGGCTAACCGCACGGGTCGAAAAATTATGGGAATGTTAAAAGGGATGTATCATTTAGTAAAAAATAATTTAAAAAGCAAGCCCATTTTGATATCTTGCCAGGAATAAACATATCAATACCTAAGTTGAGCGATTAGCCTTTAGCGGTTAGCTATTAGTTTAATGATTACAGAATGTTTTGCTATTACAAACTTTCACCATCAACCCAGGGCTTTCCATATAGATTTTTTATCAGGTGTTTGTGCAATAAGTCACATTTTACGTCCTAATAAGGTGACGATTGTCACACATTTTAACCGAAACCCCTGACATCGGATTTCATTCGTAACATTATTTCATATCATGAAAAGAGATATATACGCAAAATTATTAGCATGGAAATCATCCCAAAGGAGAAAGCCGCTCATCTTGCAAGGCGCCAGGCAAACAGGAAAAACATTCATGCTAAAGGAATTCGGACACAATGAATACAGAAAGGTTGTATACTCAGAAATTTGAAAACTCAATTATGAGATTAACATGAGGCAGCGGGCATTTAAATTTAAGAACGTCAGAAACTCGCGCATAAGTGAGCCTAAAGAAAAAAGAGTATTAATATCACTCAGAAAAATCGAGCTTTATGACTTGAGTTTATCCTTTTAACAAGAATATACAAAAGCGCCTCTTTTTTCTTAATGCTCACTAATACGCTCAAACAGTCAGCCGTTTTAAATTTAAGTGCCCGCCACCTCTGGTTGTTAACAAGTTACTTTTGAGTTTTCAAATTTCTGATACTGCAATTTTGAAGAAAATCCCGGCCTCGACCAGTTTTTTTCAACGCGATCTGAATCCTGAGCGGATACTGGCAGAGCTTACCATTTATATGAATCCGGACAAAATATAAATACACGGTTGACATGTATGCCTAAATAATGCATCATTGTACATATGAGAACAACGCTGAATATAGATGATCAAGTTTTGGAAAAAGCTTCTCTACTAACAGGTATCAAAGAAAAAACTTCTTTGGTGCGACTTGGCCTCGAAGCTCTAATTGCACGAGAAAGCAGTAAGCGACTTGCAAAGCTTGGTGGCACGGAAAAAGAGTTACATTCCATTTCCAGACGCAGATCAATAAAAAAATAATCATGATTCTTGTTGATACTTCGGTTTGGGTCAATCACCTCCGAGATGGCGATCAGCATTTAAAAAAATTGCTTTTCGATGGTGATGTGGTTTGCCACAGCCATATTATAGGCGAACTTGCATGTGGCAACATAAAAAATCGAAAAGAAATTATATTGTTACTGCAATCCCTCCCAACGGCCCCACATGTTGAATTCCAAGAATTTTTGTATTTTATCAAACAGAATCATTTATATGGCAAAAGAGTTGGTTTTGTTGATATTCACCTATTAGCCTCAGCCCAATTAGGCCAAATACCTTTATGGACAACTGATAGAAGGTTGAAAGTTGCTGCAACTGAACTTGGATTAAATTATAGAAAGAAAGGATAAGGGCTCGGTCAAAAATAAGTTGGTATTTTCAGATAAAAAAGGAGTAAAGGAGGGTGACATGCGAAATAGTCTGATTCTCATTATTTGTGTGCTGATGGCCGGTTTGGTTTTTTCGCCTTGCGCCTGGGGCAGGGACAAACCGATCAAGATCGGAATCAATGCGCCAATGACCGGTGATATCCCGAAGGTTGGTGAGGGCAGCAAGTTCGCGGGACAAATGTGGCTCGAGGACATTAAGGCGGCTGGCGGGATTGAGGTTGGTGGCAAAAAATACCCGGTGGAACTGGTGATCGAGGATAACGAGTCCAAGGCGGAATCGGCTGTCAAGATCAATACAAAGATGATCACCGAGGATGAGGTGCTGGCAATCGTCGGCCCCCAGTCTTCCAAGCAGGCGGTGCCTGCCGGTGAAGTGGCCAACAACTGGAAGACCCCCGTGGTCAGCCCATGGTCAACAAATCCCGATACCACAAAGGATCGTCCCTATGTATTCCGCGCCTGCTTTCTCGATCCATTTCAGGGGCCGGTGCTGGCAAATTTTATCAAGGAAGAATTCGGTTTCAAAAAAGCGGCGGTACTCTATGACGTGGCCAGCGATTATCCCAAGGGAATGGCGGAGTTTTTCAAACAGGCATGGGAAAAGGTCAACGGCGAAGGATCGGTTGTGGCGTTTGAAAGCTTTACCACCAGAGACGTGGATTTCAGCTCCCAGTTGACAAAAATCATCAAGTCCGGCGCGGAAGTGCTCTTCACCCCGCAGTACTACAACGAGGTTGCCTTGATCGTGCAACAGGCCAAGGAGCTTGGCTGGAAAGGCCCCATCGTGGGTAGTGACTCCTGGGGTTCCGTCGAGACGGTGAAGCTGTGCGGCGAGGCATGTTACGGACTTTTTTTCAGTTCTCACTACGCGGCTGCCGGTGCCAAGGGCGCGACCAGGGAATTCATCGACCGCTACAAGAAAAAATACGGGTATGTGCCGGATGACGTGGGCGCTCTGACCTGGGATGCGTTGCGCATTGTTCAAAAAGCCATTGAGAGCTGCGGTCAACTTACAGGCAAGATCGAAAAAGACCGCCAGTGTGTTCGTGACGCCCTGGCCAAGATCAAGGGATTCGACGGCATCACCGGTAAAATGACATTTACCGAGGAAGGTGATCCTATCAAGTGTGCCGTTATTGTCAAAATCAGTGACAAGGGCAAATACGAGTTTTACAAATCAGTCTGCCCGTAACTTGCACCTAAATTGAGCGATTTTTTACTTGATCTGCGCCGTTTTCTTGCGCATAAAGGCTTGGCAAAAATTCTCGACATATCCACGGGTATGCCTGCGGTTTTTGCAAATCCTTATGCATCAAGATCCCAACACATATCTTCGCAAAAAATTGCTCAACTTAGGTTGTAATTTATTAATTTGAAACCAATCCCCATTTCAACTTCCGATGAGGCATTAGATGACGATGACGTTTTTTTTCCAGAATCTGGTAAATGCCCTGCAATGGGGAAGCTTTTATGCCCTTATTGCCCTGGGATATTCCATGGTCTACGGTATCCTGATGCTGTTTAATTTTGCCCATGGCGACATTTTCATGGTGGGCGCGTACATTGGTTTTGGCGTAGCTACCGGGTTGACTTACCTGGCCGCCAGCGGGGCCATCGTGGTGCCCGGTTGGTTTATCCTGGTGCTGACCATTCTCATTTCCATGTTTTTGACATCATTCGTGGGGATGATTGTGGAACGTGTGGGTTACCGCCCATTGCGGGATGCCCCACGCGCATCCGCGGCCATCACGGGCCTGATGATCGGCATTATCCTGGAAACCGGAACGCTGGCCCTGCTGGGTGCCCAACGTGTCAAGTTTCCGGCCCTGATCCAATCGACCACCTACGACATTGGCGGCGTTTTTGTCACCAACAAGAAGATCATGATCGTCCTGGTATCTCTGGCGCTCATGTACGCGTTGAATTTGTTTGTCAAACGCACCAAATACGGCATGGCCATGCGGGCCATGGCGTTCGATTCTGTGGTGGTGCCCCTGATGGGAGTTCCCGTTAATTTTATTGCCAGCATGACGTTTGCCATCGGGTCGGGGCTTGCCGCGGCAGCAGGAATTCTGTTTGGCGTGGCCTATCCCGTCCTGGACCCGTACATGGGCATTGTATTCGGGTGGAAAGCCTTTGTGGCAGCCATCCTGGGAGGCCGTGGGTCCATTCTCGGCGCAACGCTGGCCGGTTTTTTACTGGGATTTATCGAAATTTTTGTGGTCATGATCTTTCCCTCAACATTGCGGGACCTGATCGCATACTCAATCATCCTGCTCATACTGGTGTTCAGGCCCCATGGATTTTTTGGCGAACCGCACAGCGCAAAGCTGCGGCTGTAGAACATTTTCGGATTAGGAACGTGGACGAAATAACTTCCACAAGTAGGCGCATAGATTTGGGTCAAATTCGTTCGATCTCAGATCACAAAAGTTGATGGAATAGCGGGCTATTTTGATATTTTTGTGATTTGAGATCGGGCAAAGGTGGCCTGAAGCTGTGATGCATAGTTGGGGAAGTTATTTCGTCCACGTTCCTTATCATGCGGATATCATCATAACGAGGATGTCGATATGGAACTTAATGCAAGAGAATTACAAGCGGAACCAGAGAAACCCAGGGGTAAGTTGCGAAAACTGATCAAAGGTGTTCCGCTGATCTCCTGGCTTTTTGGCGCCGCAGTGGCGGTGGTACTGGAACATGTGCTGGGCGACTCCCTGACCGAATTGCTCCGGTTGCCCAAGATACCCGTGCTTTTCGGATTTGTCATCATGCTGAAAAAACCGCTGATGATTCCTGGTGCCGTGGTCTACTTAATGCTGATTTATATCGTGCCAATTATTGGCGTGGCTCGGTTGACAGCGCGAATCGCCAACTGGTTGGCCGGAAAACTGATGAATATTCATATCCTGTTTTCCGCGGCCATCCATCTGTGCCTGCTTTACGCAATTTTTCATCATTGGTCGGATATCAGCGCATACCGCCTGCTGATCCTCAAGCTCACGCTGATTGCCATCATGCTGACCTTGAGCTTGAACGTAATCAACGGATACATGGGGGAATTTTCCTGCTCCCATCCGGGATTTATGGCGCTGGGCGCATATGCGGCCTCGGTGTTTACCGTTGTCCTGTTTGCCGATGACAAGCTGTTCGGCAAGGCATTGCTCCCGGCCGCGCTGGGGCCCTGGCTGTTTCCCGTTGGGCTTATAATCGGTGGAATCGTGGCCGCCCTGGGCGCGCTGGCAATTGCCGTTCCATCGTTTCGCACGCGGGGTGATTACCTGGCCATAATCTCGCTGGCGTTCCTGTTTATTGTAAAAAGCATGATCGAAAACCTGGAGATTATCGGTGGCCCGCGCGGGTTGAGCAGCCAGCCGGATTATGCCAACCTGCCCACAGTGTTTTTATGGACAGTGGCCTGTGTATGGATCATCAACAACTTTGTGCGCTCCATCCTGGGCAAGGCCCTGAACGCAGTACGCGACGATGAACTGGCTGCGGATGCCATGACGGTCAACACCAGGCGCACTAAAATCGTGGCATTTCTGTTCGCCGCGTTTTGGGCCGGCGTTGCCGGTGGGCTGTTCGCCCATGTGCTTCGATATGTAAACCCCGCAACTTTCGGACTCCAAAAACTGGCCGAGGTGCTGGCTATGGTTTATTTCGGGGGACTCAACTCCGTGTATGGCTCCATCGTGGGTGCCGTCAGCCTGAACCTGCTTGGCGAGGCACTGCGTCCGCTGGAACTGTGGAAATGGATCATCATTCCCCTGATGCTTATCCTGGTGATGATCTTTCGTCCAACCGGCCTGATAGCGTTTCGGGAATTCGACGTCCGGGAAGTACTAAGCCCAAAACAGAAATGAGGTAGACCATGCCACTGCTTCAGATTACAAACATGACCCACTATTTCGGCGGACTACGGGCTGTTCACGAATACAACCTGGGCATCGATCCGGGCCAGATTATCGGCCTGATCGGTCCCAACGGCGCGGGCAAAACAACGATTTTCAACCTCATTACCGGGATTTACCAACCCACAGAGGGTACCATCCACCTCGAGGGCCGGAATATCGTCGGGCTGCAGTCCCACCGCATCGCGGCCGCCGGACTGGGACGAACCTTTCAGAACCTGTGTCTCTGGCGCCATATGACGGTGTTGGAGCACATTAAAATGGCCCGGTATTCTCGAATAACCTATGGATTGATCGGTGCTTTTTTTTGTACAATGAAGCGCCAGATGGAGGAAGCGGCCGCCGAGGAAAAGGCGTTCGAACTCATGGAGATGGTCGGCATCGCGCAGTTCGCCGGCCAGATGGTGCTCAACCTGCCTTACGGCGCACAGAGGCGGGTGGAACTGGCCAGGGCTCTGGCTACTGAGCCGAAAGTGCTGTTTCTGGATGAACCAACGGCCGGTATGAACCCGGAAGAGTTGATCCAGATGATGGAAATCATTCGAATAATGCATAAAAAGCTGAACCTGGCCATCTTCCTGATCGAGCATCGGCTCAAAATGGTCATGGAGCTTTGCGAACGGATTCAGACCCTGGTGTTCGGCGAGATCATCGCGGAAGGGACGCCCTGTCAAATCCAGAACAACCCCAAGGTGATCGAAGCTTACCTGGGCAAGGAGACGATGGAAACATGATGCTATCCGTGGAAAATCTTCAGGTATCCTACGACCGGATCATGGCCCTGCACGGGATCAATTTCTCCATTGACGAGGGGGAGATCGTGTGCATCATCGGGGCCAACGGTGCCGGTAAAAGCACGACCCTGCGGGCCATCTCGCGGTTGATTCCGGCAATGCCGGGTACGAAAATGGAATGGCGGGGCGAGGACATGCTCAAATACCCGGCGGACAAGGTGGTGAGCCGGCTTGGCATCTCCCATGTGCCCGAGGGCAGGCGACTGTTCGGCAATTTGACCGTGCTGGAAAACCTGAAACTGGCTACCTTTGCCCGGAAGGACCCGGACGGCATCGAACGGGACATGAAACGAGTGTTCTCCATCTTTACCCGGTTGGAGGAACGGGGGGACCAGAAGGCCGGGACATTGAGCGGCGGGGAGCAGCAAATGCTCGCCATCGGCCGTGCGTTTATGAGCGGTCGGAAATTGATGCTCCTTGACGAACCATCCATGGGACTGGCGCCACTGCTTATGATGAAGGTGTTCGAGGCGTTGAAGGAAATCAACCAGGAGAGCACCGCCATCCTGCTGGTGGAGCAAAACGCGCGTCTGGCGCTCCAGTTTGCCCAGCGTGGTTACGTGCTGGAAAACGGGAACCTGGTTTTGGAAGGGCCGGCGGATGAATTGCTCGCCGACCCGGAGGTGAAGAAAGCCTATCTGGGAGGATAAGCGGTAAACACGAGTCTCATGAATTGATAAATTCTTTTTTAATCAGCCGCTCAGTTCGTTCAGCTTCAGCTTCAGCAGCCGCAAACTTTAAGCTGATTATTTCAAAAAATGTATAAACTTACAATGAAACAACACTTTCTAAAAGCGGCACGGTACTGGCTGTCTGCTGAAAGCCGTTATTATTTGGCGTTTCCGATAAAATCTGATGCAAATGATTCTTTTAAGGGACCCACAATTGGCTCTAAATCAGATAAAGGAACGATGCTAACGGATAGGCTATTTTGTTCTGCCTGCTTCCTAAATACATCCTCAGCAATAGAATTTTCCGTCAATATTAACTTTTCAGCCCATTGATTCTTAGCCTCCCACGCTTTTTTAAAAAGAGCTTCCACATCTTTTTCATGCGGGGCTTCATTTGTTACCCTTGATAATACATGTCCTAATACATAACAGCTATCAGCATCCATAAGCACGTAAATATCGTAAGGCTCATCCTTTACAAACAAGAAGGCTTCATTGACCCTGACCACAATCCAAGCTTCATTAACACGAAATTGATCGGGAGTAAGCATATTAAAAATTCCTTTTCAAAAATCACTTTATATCTTGGCATTACTTATTTCGTTCCCGTTCCTTAATTAATTGTATTTACAGATTTTAGCAAATAATATATCTGTAAATCCGAAAAAAAGCAAGAAGGAGGGCGAAACATGTATGAAAATCAAGATGTTAATATCTTAGCCATCCCCTTCTTTCCAAGATATTGCTTCGGTCATGCTTCCCTCGTAATTACATGAAAAGTGTAATTTGGAGGGTTTTCGTAAAGAAGCATCGTTCATTTTATAAAGTCTTGAACATAAGTGCATAGTAGGGAAGAAAAGTCAGCCTGGTTTTTCCGATCTTAATACTTTTTTTCAAATCGAGGTTGATTATATAAGCTTCCCCAATCCAGCCTGTCGGTTGACCCAAATCCGGGTCAACAGCTTGACAAGATTTGCGACATCCATTACAAATCTATGACAAAAACGTCTTGCAGGCGATTATAGATACCGGCAAGATATATTGATTTGGCACAACAGTCCAACCATTTACTATTTTCCCTGTTACTACCCATGATAAAAGCTCAGTGCCTGGGGGCTTAAGCAGAGAGGTTTTGGATGCGCCTTGATGAGAGACTTATAGAGGAGAGGACAACAGACGGCAGGATAGATTTCCATGATCATATCTCAAGAGTGAGGAAAGAAGCTTCGAATTGGCTTAAAGGCATAGAGAAGAACGGCATAGATCACTCAAAAAGACTGGAAGATTACCTGGACCAACTTATTCCGGACGAGTTCAAGGAAAAACTCAAGCCTGCCGAGGTATTTATCCTCCTTTATGCTGTCTATTTGCATGACATCGGCTATAGGGATGAGCAAGGCGAAATAGAATCCCGCGATCATCCCTTACGAAGCAAGAAGTATATATTAGAAGACCACAGGAAATACCTCTTTGACCGATTTCCTTCTATGAATAAGGGAGAAGCGCCATTAGCAGCCCAGGCGGTTGCCGAGGTGTGTTGTGGGCATGCTCATGAATCTGTTTGCCCTCTTCGGGATATCCCAAATGATTTCGGAGATCAGAATCTGTGTCAAAAAGGACTTAACCTCCGGCGGCTTGCAGCGCTGCTAAGGCTCGCGGATGAGATGGACCAGGCCTATATTCGGTTAGGGCACTTGAGAAATAGTATCTCTTTGCCTGCAATTAGTCCGGGTATAGTCAGAATGCACTGGAAGGGCGATCAGAGTGTTGGAGAAGCCCTTGTTGATCTTGTACAGGAAATTAACGAAACACTGGTACCCGTGAATGACTTGCTCACTGAATGGGGCTTCCCTGAAAAAACCGTAGTATTAAAACCATTAGTGAAGAAATTACCGCCTCCACCCCAGGAGCCAATAGCAGACTACAAGGAATTTATCCCCGAACACTATATTCCATCTAAATGCCACGATAAAAAAGGGGACAACAATGGCCTTCTTCACGATTACGTCCGCAAATGGTTAAACGACCCCAAACGAAAGCTCCTGGCAGTGCTTGGTGACTACGGCATCGGGAAAACCTCTTTTTGCTATAAATTTGCCTGTGATATGACCGGATCTGCATACGTACCGGTTGTCGTCGAGCTTAAGACTGTGATGGCAGAAGGATGGTGCGAGGTTATCCAAAGGGAAGTGAGAAGCAGGGCCGGAAACAGCACCCAAAGCCCCGTGCTTATCCTGGACGGTTTTGACGAGTTATCGCTGACCTTTGATAAAGAGACCGTACTTAAGGAAATCGAAAACCTCTCAAAAACCACTCAGGAATACAAGAAGGTGATCCTGACGAGCAGGACGCAGTTCTTTAGAAGTGAAGAGGATGAAAAGGAGACACTTGTTCAGAAGAAGTTCCATGAACGAGGTCCTCGTTCGATGACATATCCTCGTTTTGAGAGAACATATGTCTCATTATTCGATGATGAGCAGATAAGACAGTATCTTGATCTTTGTTTAGGTGAAAAGAAAGCAGAAAAATTCTGGAACGAAACGGTGGAGAAGGTTTTTGATGTCAAAGACCTGGCCAGACGCCCGATATTGATCGAGCTCATAGTCAATGATCTGGAAGCCGTCCAAAACATAGAAGGTAAAGTAACAGCGGGCAAGGTCTATCGCATTGTCACAGAAAGGTGGCAGGAGAGGGAGAGGGAAGAGCAGCGGCTTCCTCCATCCATTATGCTGCAGCACAAGGAAGAAAAGATACCCAAGAACATCATGTTGTTTATGGAGGAACTTGCCTATTGGATGCTTACGAAGGAAAAAGACCGGCTGCATTTCAATACTCTGAAGGACGCCATAAATAAGTATTTTGACGATGAAACAAAAGAGATGCTGAGATTATCCCTCGACAATCTCGATTATCAGATACGCAACTGTTCCTTTCTCAGCCGTCCTGCCCAGGATTACTACGCCTTCGCTCACCGCTCCTTTATCGAGTATTTTGTTGCCAGAAAAATTTCCAGGGAAATACCAAAGAACCGGGCTCAAGAGATAAAGATCACGGACCAAACAGCCCTTTTTGTTTCGGAACTCATAGACCCCTCGGTCTACGAAAGGATTGAACCACCCCAGGGCGTCAAGATTCCCAAGAATATGACCTACGTTCCGCCCGGACAGTTTATTATGGGTGAGAGAAACATTCTGATAACGAGTTTAAAAAAAGGATTTTTTATAGACAAGTATCCCATAACCAATGCCCAATTCTGCGCCTTTCTCAATGAGCGGGGCAATCAGCGAGAAGGTGGCATCGAGTGGATTAATCTGGAAGGAAGCTATAAAGACGAGAGGTGCCGCATAAGAAAGGATGGCAATCGCTTTGTGGTGGAACCTGGCTTTGAAAATCATCCCGTTTTATATATAAACTGGTACGGGGCGAAGGCGTATGCCGAATGGGCGGGAAAGAGGTTGCCGGCCGAGGAGGAATGGGAAAAGGCCGCCAGGGGGGTAGATGGGCGAGTTTATCCCTGGGGAAACGAATTTGATACGGAAAAGTGTAATATAAATGAATTAAAAATCGGCCACACCACGCCAGTGAAAAAATATCAGGAAGGCCGCAGCCCTCACGGCTGTTTAGACATGGCAGGAAATGTCGAAGAATGGACTGATAGTTGGTACGATGGAAAAAAGGATGGAAAGGTGCTACGGGGCGGTTCTTGGAACAGGCATCGGAGCTTCGCCCGCTGTGTGCTTCGCGACTGGTACCTCCCGGGGATCAGGGACTACTACACCGGGTTTCGTTGCGCCAGGACATTATAGCCCTTTGTTTTTTTAGCCTTTTACCCTTTGCCGCCGAAGGCGGTCGAAGATCTTGACCATAAAGATATCGTAACACTTTACGGTTCACGGTTTACGGTTGATCAAAACAGGCTACCAACTTAAAGCGGAACATATTTTGCCACAATCAAGCAAAATCTAAGGAATTGCTAACTAACTGAATTTACAGTTTGTCCAGACTTGCGTTGGTAGCCTCAAAACATAAAACTGTTGTAACTACTCAGGTGGACAGGCTGAAGGCTGAAGACTGTTAGGAAAAAGCGCATTTTGAAGCCATGTTTGGTGCAAGAATCAGATATTTCCGCTAAAGTACGGCAATCGTACTCTTCTGACCCCTTCAGCGTTCAGTCTAAACAGCTTCAGCCTGACTACGTGAGTAGTCACAAACTGTTAACTGTAAACCGACAACCGTGAACTGTTATGTTTTAACCTAAAATAAGCGATTAGCCATTAGCTTTTAGCTATTAGTTAAACTATATCAAGATATTATTAAATAATAACGTTTCACCCAATGGGTGATTAATAAATAATTATACGAATGCATATTTCATAAGAGCTAACGGCTAATTGCTAACAGCTAATCGCTTAACGTAGGTTTAAACAAGGAGGTCTTTAAATGAAAACATGGCTTTTTAGAATAACTTCTGTCTGTTTTTTCATAATTTTTCTATTTTTCTCTATAAGCTGTACTGATAAATCACCATCAAATCAAGTTATCGTAGTAGGCTCTCAATGGTATGGTCATATTCCCGTATGGATTGGCATAGAAAAGGGAATATTTAAGAAATACGGTTTTGACGTTAAATGGCAGTTTATTGGAAAGAGCATGGATCGGTTAAATGCTATTTCTTCAGGAGAGGCTCATTTTGCCAGTTTAGGGGAAATTGCCATGCTCAGTGCAATGGCGCAGGGCAATACACGTTTTTACTGGGTTGGTAATCAGGATATTGCACCTGGATTTGAGGGGCTTGTTGCAAAGGAGGGGATAACGTCATTTGAGCAATTAAAAGGAAAAAAAATCGGCTTTCCCTTTGGCGCATCTGTTGATATTACATGCAGGCTTCTTTTAAAACAACATGGCCTTGATCCAAACAAGGATGTTCGTTTAGTCAATCTTGAAGTCGGGGATGTTCCTTCAGTATTTCAAACAGGTCGAATAGATGCAGCGATAATATGGGAGCCAGGCTTTTCACAACTTGCATCTATTGATGGTGCAACAGTTCTGGGAATGGATACGGATACGGAAGTTTATAAAAAGTTTGGTACCATGACCGGTCCTGATGTTCTGATAATCAATAAGGCCTGGAGTGATGAGGATCGTTTAAGAGCCAAAAGGTTTATGAAAGCTTATTTTGAGTCTTTGAAGTGGGTTGATTATAATCCAGAGGAAGCGGTTAAATTGATTCAGGGAAAATATATTAACCAGGATTTAAGTCTTATTCAGAAAAATATAGAAAAATTCATCTGGCATGATATTGAAGATCAGAGGCGTATTATGACTGATAATGGTATATTTGGTCAGGCAGATTATATTATCCGTATTCTTCATGAGGATATGAAAGTTATTCCAAATAAACCTGATTTTCGCAAATGGGTTAATCTTGATATTCTCTCTTTTTAGGGCTGTTAAAATAAATAAAAGTAAGGGGGAATGACAGGTGGAAGGAAAAGAACTTGGTTTATGGCGCTCTTCTGTTATTGGAGCTATAGGGTTACTCGTTTTTCTTAGTATTTGGGAAGTTCTTGTGAGAACAAATGTTATTGATCCCTTTTTTTTGCCGGCGCCAACCCAGGTCATTGATAAAGCAATTCAAATGACTGCTGATAGAGATGCGGTTTTATTAACAGACATTAAAATAAGCGCAACAAGAGTGCTGACAGGGTTTTTATTGAGTGTTCTTGTAGGTGTACCTGCCGGGTTGATTATGGGGATGAACCCGGTTATTCGTGCTGCAATAAATCCGATTATTTCAATAATTCGACCTTTGCCCGCATTAAGCTGGATCCCCCTGTCTATGCTCTGGCTGGGTATTGATGAGCAGCAAAAGTATGCAATTGTTTTTATGGGGAGTTTTGCTTCCATTTTAGTTTATACCACAGATGCAACCATGCGTGTGGATCCCACTCTTCGACGAGCTGCCATGAATCTTGGTGCTTCACCACTACAGATACTTCGTTATGTTATTCTCCCTGGAGCATTGCCGGACCTGTTAACAGGCCTTAAAGTTGTTCTTGCTATTGCATGGACATGTGTTATTTCAGCCGAAATGGTTGGCGCTAATAGTGGTTTAGGATTTCGAATCTGGACTGCTAAAGAATGGTCTGATACCGGTCAGGTTCTTGTGGGCATGATTAGTATCAGTGTTACAGTGCTGGTATTGGATATTCTTTTTCGCGGGTTAGAAAGAGTGCTTTTGCCCTATCAAAGGAAAACTTCCGGAACATGAGCGAAGCATTAATTAAATTTGACAATATAACAAAACGCTTTTCTTTACGTAAAGGTGATATTGTAGCAGTAAAAGATTTCTCCCTTGAGATTAAAAAAGGTGAAATATTAACAATAGTGGGGGCTTCGGGATGCGGCAAAACAACTCTCCTTAACATGGTCGCAGGATTTTTAACTCCCAGTTCAGGGAATATTTTACTTGACGGGCAGCCTATAACAAAAATTGAACCGCGATGCGGTATGATTTTTCAAAATTATGCCTTATTTCCATGGCTGAGTGTGAGAAAAAATGTTGAGTTTGGGCCTAAAATAAACGGCGTTTCTAAAAAGGTGCGAAGAGAGGAATCAGCCAGGTACATAGAAATGGTTGGCTTAAAAGGATTTGAAGATGCCTACCCCGGGGAGCTGTCAGGAGGAATGCGCCAGCGTACTGCTCTATGCAGGGTGCTGGCAAATAAACCTGACATTCTGTTGTGTGATGAGCCTTTTGCGGCTTTGGATGCAATGACGAGGCAGATCATGCAGCAAGAGCTTTTGAGAATTGTCAATGAATCGGGACAAACTGTGCTTTTTATAACCCACTCTATTGACGAAGCGCTTATTTTAAGCGATAAAATTGTTGTTATGTCTGTTCGACCAGGAACAGTCAAAGATATCTATGACATTGAACTCCCCCATCCCGGAAAGGTTGAGGTTCAACTCACTGATGAATATCTAAAATTAAAACGACAGATATGGGCTATGGTTGAAGAGGAAGTAAAGGCATCGATGAAGATAGTTTCGAGTTAACTATAGACTTTCAGATAATTAATTTCACTGTGTTATCAGTCGTCGACGTATAACTAATACGCCTTCCTCCTTCTGGCCTTGTGAAATTAATTATCTGAAAGTCTATACAGATGTACAGATGGGGTCTACGTTTGACCCTTTATTTTTATACAAAATCCCGCCATTAACGTAAGCGTTCACGGAACATTGAAATTAGAAATTAGAAATTTGGCCTTCATGCTTTTGTACTGTTGATGAACGTATTCAATTTTGGGCCGAGTTTTTCAACTATTGCTTTTATATTTGCAGCTATGCTGTCAGACGGTCATATTATCTGATAGCCCACGGTGTTCTGAACCTTTCATCTCTCCCTGATTTCTACTTTCCAATTTCAAGTTTCAAGCCGTGAACACTAAATATAGGTAGTCTACAAATTTGTAAATATCGCATTTTTTATTTACAAATTTGTAATATTCTATTTTATCTCTTTCACACCAATATTCACATCTTGCTGAATTAATAGATTTTATTGTTGATATATTTTTTTGGTATATTTGTTGCTAATACTTAAATAAACAAAGTCTATTAAACTTTTTGGGGACAAGGCTATTGCTCGTAACAAACATGAAAAACAAGTATGACCATGCTTCAAAGATGCTGCAGAAAAAGAGGGATCGACTGATTTCAGGGTTTTTAAACAAAAGAGACCCCCTTTTTTTGGAGCATAATGCCAGGATTTTAGACGATTATTTTCGTGAAAGTTTTGAGAGAAGTGAAGTCGGTCCTATAATGCGTATAAACAAGAATCCTTATGCGATCTTTGCCCTTGGCGGCTATGGAAGGGAAGAACAGTGCATTCACTCTGATGTAGATCTTCTTTTTCTTTTTGAAAAAAATGTTCCTGATAAAACCGAGGATCTTATCAAGGAGATTCTTTACCCGCTATGGGACATCGGTCTTGATGTAGGACATGCTACTCGCTCAATTAAGGAATGTGTTAGTCTTTCCGGGAAAGACCTGGAGGTGCTGACTTCAGTTTTGGATGCCCGTTTTATATGCGGTGTATCCCTTTTGTATTCAGAACTTATGGAGCAAATCCTAAAAAAGGTCATTATCAAGCGATCTGACAAAATCATTAATCGGCTTATTGAAAGCAATCTTCAGCGCCATGATCGTTTTGGGGACTCTACTAATTTGCTTGAACCAAATATTAAGGAAGGGCAGGGGGGATTGAGAGATTACCACACAATGCTGTGGATTGGCCGGATAAAATATAATATCAAGCAGCCAAGAGATCTCGAGTATTATGGCTGCCTTTCGTACGATGAGTTTAAAATTTTATCAGAAGCCCTTTCTTTTATATGGGAAGTTAGAAACCGATTGCATTATATAGCCGGCAGAAAATGTGATCAACTGTATTTCGAGTATCAGACAGAACTGGCCAATGCCCTGAATTTCAGAAAACAAAACGGGCTGCAGCCAGTAGAAAGATTTTTAGCAAAATTGCACAGTCGGATGGAGGTTTTGAAGCAGCAATACTTGATGTTTATTGGTGAACAAGCTTACACAAAAAAGTCAAAGCTTTCAAAAAAACTCAATCCACAA
>Ga0255426_10094_pt1 | contig 18220 bp, 15 predicted proteins | sample ANMaggSeSYBR02J9_FD_182666 | JGI IMG/M metagenome (GOLD analysis project Ga0255426, IMG submission 182666) | Sediment cell enrichment communities from methane seep in Santa Monica Basin, California, United Staets - ANME aggregate JGI... | ecosystem: Environmental > Aquatic > Marine > Cold seeps >...
CTAGAAGCATATAGGTTGAGGATAGGCGATTATAGAATAATTTATATTGTCGAAGAGGGTATCGTTTGGATTACTGAAATAATGCATCGGCAAAAAGGCTATCAAAAATAATAATTTTTCTGCCAAGGTACTTATACTCACATGTTCACATCTGTGAATGATACTCCCCTATACTCTTAATAGTAACTTTCTCCCTACCCATAGCCTCTATAGCATCAGCAGCCGCCAGTGCAGCCTGTATGGTAGTAATATAAGGCACCCCGTAATCCACAGCAGCACGCCTGATACTTCGTCCGTCTTTACTGCCCATTTTCCCGGTTGGAGTATTGATGATAAGACCTACATCACTGCTTCGCATTAAATCAATTACATTAGGAACACCTTCATGCACTTTTTTTATGTAACTGATCTCGATCCCCTTCTCACTTAAAAATTCTACAGTACCCTTCGTTCCGATCAATTTCAGTCCCGCTTCTGTCATTTTCTGTGCTACCTGTATTAATGCAGGCTTATCCGGATCCCGGATCGACATGAATACCTTACCCGTAAGAGGAAGCGGGTTGTCTGCTGCCAGTTCTGCCTTGAAGAATGCCAGCCCGAAGGTATAATCCACACTCATGACCTCACCTGTACTGCGCATCTCAGGACCCAGGATCGGATCTGCACCAGGCAGTTTATCAAAGGGCAACAGTACTTCCTTGATCGAGATATGTTTAGGAACCGGTTCATCCAACATATCCTGCTCTTTTAATGATATCCCTACCATGGTTTTTACTGCGATCCTGGCAAGTGGCAGTCCAACAGCTTTGGATACAAAGGGAATGGTACGGCTGCTTCTAGGGTTTGCCTCCAGTACATAAACCACACCGTCCTTATAAGCCATCTGCATATTCAGGATGCCTTTCACTTTTAAGGCAAGAGCGATGCGTCTCACATAATCCCTGACCGTATCCAGTACATACTGTCCCAATGACTGTGGAGGTATCACACAAGCCGAATCACCGCTGTGGATGCCGGCTTCTTCTATATGCTCCATAATAGCACCGATCAGTACATCTGTACCGTCACATACCGCATCCACATCGATCTCAATTGCACCTTCCAGGAATTTATCGATCAGTACGGGGTGTTGTGGTGAGACTTTCACAGCTTCGAGCATATACCGGTTCAGGTCATTTTCATCATATACTACCTCCATAGCACGTCCGCCAAGCACATAAGACGGTCTGACCAGTACAGGATACTTGATCCTGGCAGCAACTTCCCTTGCCCTGTTCTGTGAAGTAGCATATCCGGCTTCCGGTTGGGGAATGTTCATCTCCCTGAGCATTTTATTGAACCGCTCCCTGTCTTCTGCTATATCCATATCCCCGGGTGAAGTACCCAGTATTACCGTATCCAGATCACTCCTGCGCTCAAGTTCTCGTTGCAAAGGCAGTGCCAGGTTCACCGATGTCTGGCCGCCGAACTGTACCATCACACCCCAGGGTTTCTCACGCTCAATAACATTCATAACATCTTCCAGGGTAAGAGGCTCAAAGAACAGTTTATCTGAAGTATCGTAGTCTGTGGAAACGGTCTCAGGATTATTGTTAATAATATGTGTCTCAATACCCATATCACGCAGTGCTGATACTGCATGTACAGTACAATAATCAAATTCTATGCCCTGACCGATGCGTATGGGACCGGCACCCAGGATTAACACTTTTTTTTGGTTTGTGGGATCAGTCTCACACATTTGCTCGTAACATGAATAATAATAAGGGGTCTGGGCTGCAAACTCGGCGGCACATGTATCTACCATCTTGTAAGTGGTAGTAATGCCCAGACTACGCCGGAGGTCGTTGATATCTTCTCTTGTTCTACCTGTCAGTTTACCGATTTCCTCATCAGTGAATCCCATTCGTTTGGCTGCCAGAAGGTTATCATCCGAAAGGCTTAAGCTGATGGTATCCTCCATTTTAATTATATGTATTATTTTTTCCAGGAAGAACGGATCAATGGATGTAATATCTGATATATCCTTTATGGAAAAACCTGATCTAAAGGCATGATAAATAACGAATAGACGCTCATCGGTGGGTACCTTCAATAATGTTATGATCTCATCCCTGCTCCAGTCCTTAAACCCAAAATGCATATCAACATCAAGACTGCGAATAGCTTTTTTCATGGCCTCTTCGATCGTACGCCCGATTGCCATGACCTCTCCGGTGCTCTTCATAGCCGTGGTCAGGGTATTATCGGCTGTGACGAACTTATCAAAAGGCCATCTTGGTATCTTGACCACAGTATAATCTATTGTAGGTTCAAATGATGCAGGAGTTTTTTTGGTAACATCGTTAGGTATCTCGTCGAGGGCTAAACCGATAGCGATCTTGGCAGTCACTCTGGCAATAGGGTATCCTGTAGCTTTACTGGCAAGCGCAGATGAACGGCTGACCCTTGGATTGACCTCGACTATCTTATACTCCCCATCTTTTACTGCAAACTGGATATTGCATCCACCTTCAATACCCAGACTTCTTATTATGTTGATACTGGCACTGCGCAGCATCTGGTGATCACGATCAGACAGCGTCTGGCTTGGTGTGACTACAATGCTCTCTCCTGTATGGATACCCATAGGATCTATGTTTTCCATATTGCAGATCACGATACAGGTATCATTGCCATCACGCATCACTTCATATTCGAACTCACCCCACCCCAGTACGCTCTCCTCAATAAGCACCTGGTGTATCCGGCTGCGTTTAAGCCCCAGTTCTGTAATAGATACCAGTTCTTCTTTAGTATAGGCGATCCCGCCGCCGGCTCCTCCCAGGGTATAGGCAGGTCTGATTATGAGAGGCAGTCCAAGTTCTCCTATCATTTCTACTGCCTCATCAATAGAGTTCACAGCCTTGCTGCGTGGAAGAGGCTCGCCTATGCGCTGCATAGCCTGCTTGAAGAGGTCTCTGTCTTCAGTCTCCCGGATAGCTTTGAGTGGAGTACCAAATAGTTTCACATGGTATTTCTCAAGTACTCCCCTATCTGCCAGTTCAGATACAATATTTAATCCTGTTTGACCCCCCAGTCCTGCAATTACCCCGTCCGGGCGCTCTTTTTCGATAATACGCTCCATGATCCCGGGTTTTATAGGCTCGATATAAACCGCATCTGCCATTTCAGGATCTGTCATAATAGTGGCAGGATTGGAATTGACCAGTACCACGCTAACTCCTTCTTCCCGCAGGGACCGACATGCCTGACTGCCACTGAAATCAAATTCTGCTGCCTGCCCGATCATGATCGGACCACTACCGATAAGCAGTACTTTCTTTATATTTGGATTTATTGGCATTACTTCATCACCTTTCTTGTGATGGTATCAAAGAACCATTTCTCAGTGTCCCAGGGACCGGGACTGGCTTCAGGATGGAACTGCACGCTCATTATATCAAGATAATCATGAGCAATACCTTCTACAGTATTATCATTGACATTCAGATGTGTAATATGGGCGTGTGCCTGTTCCAGTGAATCGGCATCCACAGCAAATCCGTGGTTCTGCGAAGTAATGTACACAGTCCCTGTCTTTAAATCCTTAACAGGCTGGTTGGCACCTCTGTGACCGAATTTTAATTTATATGTACTGGCACCCAGTGCCAGTGAAATGATCTGGTTGCCGAAACAGATGCCGTAGATAGGAACCTGCCCCATCATCTCCTTAACAATAGCAATAGCGCTAGTAGCATGTTCCGGGTCTCCAGGTCCGTTTGATATAAATAAAGCATCGGGTTCAAGATCTGCAACCTGGCGTGGTTGAGTGTTCGCAGGTACAACAGTGATCTCGACCCCTCGTTCTTGTAGGCTTTTAATTATATTGGCCTTGATACCGAGATCAATGACCACAAAATGGGGCATACCTTTTCGTGCCGGTTCAATATGATATGATGCAGGGCAGCTCACTTTATCTATCAGGTTTTTCTGCTCTGAGATCCGGGGATGCTTTCGTGCCAGACGGAGTGCTTCATCTGCATCATCACTGTCTGTGATAAGGCATGCCCTCATAGCACCCAGATCCCTTGTCTTGATGGTCAGCATCCTGGTATCCACACCGGCAATGCCGGGGCGGTCTTCGTTGCTTACGAATTCGTATATAGAACGTTTAGATAGGTGATGAGACGGATGATCGCAGGCTTCTCTTACCACTAAAGCTTCAGCTTTCATTCCGTTTGATTGAAAGGTCTCACCGCTTACGCCATAGTTACCGATCAATGGATAAGTAAACATCAATATCTGGCCGGCATATGAAGGATCGGTGAGTGCTTCTTCATATCCGGTATACTGTGTTGAAAAAACTAGTTCTCCGCAGATAGCAGTCCCGGCGGCACCAAAACCAATACCTTTTACAACAGTGCCATCTTCAAGTGCCAGAATTGCTTTCATGTTAAAATGTATACATAGTAGGTATAGGTTAAAAATGTTATTATTCTTTACAGAGAAACACTTTTCAGGAATGACAAATATTTTAACTTAATTATTCCTATGGAATATTCACAACTATAAATAAGAGGTAAGAAAAATGGATTATAGAAAAATCATCCCATGTCTTGATGTAAAGGACGGACGTCTTGTTAAAGGTATTAATTTTGTAGACTTAAAGGATATAGGTGACCCATCCGAGAACGCTGCTGCTTATAGTGAAGCAGGTGCAGATGAACTGGTATTTCTGGATATTACAGCAACAGTTGAAAAGAGAAAGACCATCGTCGATGCAGTAGCAAGAACCGTAGAAAAGATATCTGTGCCGCTAACTGTCGGTGGAGGTATCGGAAGTGTTTCTGATATCCAGAACCTACTGGATGTTGGTGTATCCAAAGTATCAATTAATTCGGCTGCTTTGAGAAATCCGGGTCTTGTTAAGGAAGTAGTAGACGAGTTCGGAAGTGAGACCGTTGTTATTGCCATTGATACCCGTAAATCTGCCGATCTCCCGTCCGGATTCGAAGTAATGGTAGACGGCGGCAGGACACCATTTGGTATTGATGCTGTTGCATGGGCAAAACAGGTTGAAGAGATGGGTGCAGGCAGTATCCTCCCGACAAGTATGGATGCGGATGGCACACAGGCAGGATATGATATTGACATGACAGGTGCGATCGCTGATGCAGTCAGTCTTCCTGTTATCGCCTCAGGCGGCGCCGGAACACTTGAACATCTCTACGAGGCTATAACAGTTGCTCATGCTGATTCTGTGCTTGTGGCATCTATTACGCATTATGGGACATATTCGATCAAACAGATGAAACAATATTTGGCCGATCGAGGCATTCCGGTTAGGTTGTAGGTGCAAGAACAAAATCCTCTATTCGATCGGATTTTCTTGACTGAAGCTTCGAAGAAACTGAAGATTAGAAAATGTGAACGGAGTGAGCATTTTCGATATATCAAGTTATCCTTAATATACTATAAAAATTGCAATATTAGGAGGAACAGGTAGCATAGGGGAAGGGTTTGCACTAAGGTGGGTACTGAATAATGAGATCATTATAGGTTCAAGAATCCTCAAGAAAATCCGAGCGTTAGCGAGGATTTTGTTTTGTCAGGACTATAATCTGAAATAATGGTAGTGTTTATAAGTACAAATATATATAGATTAGGTCGTATATACACTACCATGGAAAAAAAGGAAATATTTAAATATATTATAAAAGAATTCCATGAAACAGCACTACCTGAACTATATGAAAGAAAGCTTCAAATACCTGATACTAAAAAGGTAATCAGCCTTATAGGTTCAAGAAGGGTTGGAAAGACATTTTATTTTTATCAATTAATAAACAACTTGATCGATAATGAAATAAATCCTGAACAGATACTATATTTAAATTTTGAAGATGACAGGGTTCTGCCTATTAATACTGCCGAATTAAATGGAATAATAGAAGCATATTATGAACTTTATCCACAACAGATAAAAAATATGGTGTATTTTTTCTTTGATGAGATACAAAATATAGATGGCTGGGAATTATTTATTAGACGGATACATGATAGAAAAAATATAAAAATATTTGTAACAGGTTCAAGTTCGAAATTATTAAGCAGGGAAATTGCAACAAGCTTAAGGGGAAGAACTCTTTCATACTATCTGTATCCATTGAGTTTCGAAGAATTTTTAAAATTTAAGCAGATTTCACTTGTGAAGGATTTTGAATATACGAGTATGAGATTTAAAATAAAACAATTATTTAATGAGTACCTTTATACTGGTGGTTATCCGGAAATTGTGTTAGAATCAGAACAACTCAGGCGGCCAATTCTTCAAAACTATTTTGAAATGCTGATCTATAGAGATCTTGTAGAAAGATTTTCAATCAGAAATATAACTCTTCTGAAAAACCTGGTTAAATTCTTAATTACGAATATTAGCACTACATTCAGTGTGAATTCGTATTTCAAAACAATAAAGAAAGATACAGCAGTAGGAAAAGATACACTGTTAGAATATATATCATATCTTGAAGATATTAATCTGATACATCTTATTCCATTCTTTAGTTATTCATTAAAGAGACAGCAAGTAAATCCGCGTAAGGTCTACTGTGTGGATAATGGCCTGAGAAATGCCGTATCCTTTCGGTTTTCAAAAGATGAAGGCAGATTAGCTGAAAATCTGGTATTCCTGGAACTTAAAAGAAGAGATAAGGAGCCATATTACTGGAAAAACAAAGGTGAAGTTGATTTTATTGTGAAAAACGAGGATAATTCTTTAATAGCTATAAATGTTTCATATGGTGACTGGATTGATGAAAGAGAGAAAAGAGCACTGCTGGAATTTTCAAAGGAATTCACACCAAGGATAGGAAGACTCATTTTATTGACAAAAGATATAGAGAAGAAAGAGGAATCAATAGAATTCTTGCCTTTGTGGAAATGGTTGACGCAACATTAGTACCAGATTCGTATAGATAATCTTTTTATGAATAACATCTTTACAGTAAACTTTAGTGAAGAAACATGCCAAAAAGAGAAGACATCAATAAAATCCTGATCATAGGATCAGGCCCGATCGTTATCGGACAAGCATGTGAGTTCGATTATTCAGGTACCCAGGCCTGTAAAGCTCTAAGAGAAGAAGGTTACGAGATCATTTTAGTAAATTCCAATCCGGCAACCATTATGACAGACCCTGGTATGGCAGATATAACCTATATAGAACCCCTCACATTTTCAAATCTAAAAAAGATAATCCAAAAGGAAAGACCTGATGGGCTACTGCCCAATCTTGGAGGACAAACAGGGTTGAACCTCTCATCAGCTCTTTATAAAGCAGGTGTTCTTGATCAATATAATGTCACAGTGATCGGAGTACAGCCAGATGCTATCGAACGTGGAGAAGACCGCATTGCATTTAAAGCGACAATGGAAAAACTTGGCATAGATATGCCAAAAAGTGAACCTGCATACACAGTAGAAGAAGCTCAAAAGATTGCCAAAAAGCTTGGATATCCTGTAGTAGTCAGACCTGCATATACAATGGGGGGTACAGGAGGAGGACTGGTATATAATCTCGAAGAACTTCGCACGATCGCATCAAGGGGCATTAATGCAAGTCTTATTAACCAGATACTGATCGAAGAATCAGTACTTGGATGGGAAGAACTGGAACTTGAAGTGGTAAGGGATGCAAAGAACCAGTTGATCACAGTTTGTTTTATTGAGAACTGTGACCCTATGGGTGTACATACAGGCGATAGTTTCTGTGTTGCACCGATGCTTACCATTCCAGACGAATTACAAAAGCGGATGCAGGACTATTCCTACAGGATAGTAGAGGGAATCGGTGTTATTGGTGGTACGAATGTCCAGTTCGCTCATGACCTGGTTACTGATAGACTTGTTGTTATCGAGATCAATCCCAGGACATCCAGATCATCTGCTCTTGCTTCCAAGGCAACCGGATTTCCGATAGCAAGGATCTCAACAAAACTTGCATCAGGTATCACAATGGATGAGATTGAATACTGGAGGGACGGTACACTTGAAAAATATACGCCAGGCGGGGATTATGTTGTTGTAAAATTCGCACGCTGGGCATTCGAGAAGTTCAAGGGTATAGATGATGTTCTCGGAACACAGATGAGAGCTGTAGGCGAGGTCATGTCCATAGGAAATACCTTTAAAGAAAGTTTCTTAAAAGCCATACGGTCTCTTGAAACAAAACGGTACGGACTTGGCAGGGTCAAAGAGTTTGAGAGTATGTCTCTTCATGATCTTACAGACACTATTGGAACACCCAGCAGCGAGCGTATATTCCAGTTATATGAGGCACTTAAAAAAGGACTTACGGTCGAGAAAGCCTATGACCGGACGCATATCGGCAAGTGGTTTATTCAGCAGATGAAAGAACTTGCAGACTTTGAGAACGAAATGGAAACATCAGCAGATCTTTCTGATAATATGCTATTACTGGCAAAAAAGCAAGGTTTTTCTGATAGATATATTGGTGATATTTTTAAAGTTTCTGAGGCCGGGATACGAAATAGACGTAAAGATCTTGGTATTATTCAACACCATCAACCTGTTAATGTAAGCGGTGCAGATGGAAAATACTATTATTCTACCTATAATGGAGAAGACCACAATGAGTCTATTAAAGGAAGAAAAATATTGATCCTCGGTGGCGGACCAAACAGGATAGGTCAGGGAATTGAATTTGATTATACCTGCGTTCATACTGCATTTGCTCTTCGGGACGCTGGTATTAAAACAATAATGGTCAACTGCAACCCTGAGACCGTATCAACTGATTATGATACATCTGAAAAACTGTATTTTGAGCCACTTACAGTCGAGGATGTATTGAGCATCTATGAGAAAGAGCAACCAGAGGGTGCAATCGTCCAATTCGGTGGCCAGACTCCCCTTAATATTGCCAGGCAACTGCAGGATGCAGGCGTTAAAATACTTGGGACATCTCCTGATAGTATAGATATTGCCGAGGATAGAGAGCGGTTCAAGGATATGATGATAGAGCTCGATATCCCGCAGCCTGAGAATGATATCGCACGGTCGTTCGAGAAAGTAATAGAGAAAGGTGAAAAAATAGGTTATCCACTCATGGTAAGACCTTCCTATGTACTTGGCGGACGCGGCATGGAAGTTGTGTATGATAAAGAAATGCTTATCGACTATGCAAGAATGGCAGTAGAAGTAACTCCCGAGCATCCGATACTTATCGATAAGTTTTTGGAAGATGCGACTGAAGTGGAAGTAGATGCAATATCAGATGGAGAGGATACTTTTGTTGCTGCGATCATGGAGCATATAGAACTTGCAGGAGTTCATTCGGGAGACAGTGCCTGCGTAATACCTTCCAGGACCATATCCGATGAAAATACTAAGAAGATCAATGAATATACGAAAAAATTGGGAAAAGCACTAAAAGTTGTCGGACTTATGAATATACAGTATGCAATAGCCAATGGAGAAGTATATATTCTTGAAGCAAATCCGCGTGCTTCGCGTACTGTACCGCTAGTTAGTAAAGTGACAAATATTCCACTTGCCAATATAGCAACACAGATCATCACACTTGGAAAGAAGATACCTGATTTTCCCCAACTAAAAGAATATGATCTACCGCATGTAGCAGTGAAAGAAGCAGTATTTCCGTTTAATATGTTCCCTGAGGTCGATCCGGTATTAGGGCCTGAGATGCGTGCGACAGGTGAGGTTATGGGAATCGCTGATAATTTCGGGATGGCATTCTACAAAGCACAGGATGCCACAGGTATACCTCTTCCGACTAAGGGTGGTGTTCTTGTAACGGTACCTGATGATGCAAGAATTGCCACATTAGATGCTGTACGCAAACTTTCTGATCTCGGGTTTATATTATATGCAACAGGCGGGACAAAGGAGTATCTAGATCACGAAAAAGTACCATGTGAACTGGTATTAAAACTTCATGAAGGAAGACCTAATATTGTTGATGCGATCGAGAATGAAAAAATCCAGCTTATTTTCAATATACCTATAGGACGTAAAGGAAAAGAGGACGATAGCTATATACGAAAGGCTGCTATAAAACACAGGATCCCGTACATTACTTCAGCCGAGGCTGCCGTGGCATCTGTTGAAGGGATTGAAGCTGCATTGAGGAGTGAAATAACAGTTAAGTCACTACAGGCATATAATACGGATCTAAAGTAAGATTGATAATAATTTATTGAATATATTGAGTATATTATTCATATATGATACTAAATCAGGAGCCAAATATCTATGGAAATTGAAGGATACGAGATGCCTGAAGAACTATATTATACTACAGACCATCTTTGGGCAAAAGTAGAGGATGATGGAAACGTACGGGTTGGATTGGACGCGTTCGGTGCTACAGCAGTAGGATCGATCGAATATATTGATCTTCCACAAGAGGATGATGAATTCGATGCAGGTGATGCTTTCGGGTCAATGGAATCTGCTAAATGGGTCGGAGGACTTACCATGCCTGTGACCGGTACTGTCATTGAGGTCAATGAAGACATCGAAGATGAACTTGAACTGCTACCGGAAGAACCGTATGGAGATGCCTGGTTGATCCTTGTAGAACCATCCGATCTTGAGGCGGATCTGGAAAACCTCATCCATGGTGATAAAATCAAATCATGGTTTGAAGAGGATATTGCATCACGGGATTAACGTCATATAAACTGAATCATGATAGCAATAATTGATTATGGGATGGGAAATCTCCACAGCATCCACAATGCATTAAAGAAGGTCGGTGGAGACCCGGTCATTATATCTGATAGTGCGAAGCTCTCAGGAGCCGATTGTGTTGTTATACCCGGTGTCGGGTCATTCGGTGATTGTATGACCAATCTGGCGCCGTTTAAAGATAAATTGTTTGAAGTGATTGACTCCGGAACACCTATGCTTGGCATCTGTATAGGAATGCATGTTCTATTTGATCATGGCGAGGAAAGTGATTCCGCAGGATTCGGACTTATTGAAGGAGATGTTATCCGCCTGCCTCGAGGTGTTAAGATTCCACAGATGGGGTGGAATGAGCTCCGGATCCGTCGGGATTCAGACCTACTTTCAGGGATCAATAACGGCGATTTTTTCTATTTTGTACATTCATATTACTGCGTCCCTGTAGATGATAGTACAATCACTGCCTCAACTGATTATGGTGTGGACCTGGCTGCGGTTGTGGAGAAAGATAATATCCATGCAGTCCAGTTCCATCCGGAAAAATCGAGCAGTAAAGGGCTTATTATCCTTAATAATTTTGTAGAGATGGTAAGATGTTAGCCAAAAGGATCATTCCATGCCTTGACTGTGATCTTGGGGTCAGGCAAGGGCGTGTGGTAAAAGGGGTCAAGTTCAAACAGATCCGATATGCAGGTATACCATGGGAACTTGCAGAAGAATATGATAAACAGGGAGCAGATGAACTGATATTTCTTGATATCACAGCGTCACATGAAAGAAGAGAGACCATGGCTAAGGTGATCGAAAAGACATCTGAGAATGTATTTATGCCGCTTACGGTCGGAGGTGGTATCGGAAGTTTGAAGGATGCCAGAGTGGCCTTTAATGCAGGAGCAGATAAGGTTTCGGTAAATACGGCTGCACTTAAGAACCCTGATCTTATTAATGACATAGCAAAATATTTCGGGACACAGGCATGTGTGATAGCAATAGATGCCAAACGCAGATACGGACGTGAGACTGGCCGGGAAATGGTTGACACGCCACAGGGTGAGTGCTGGTTCGAGTGTTCATTCTATGGCGGAAGGGAATTTACCGGTATAGATGCGATACAGTGGGCAGTGGAAGCAGAGGAACGCGGAGCAGGAGATATCATGCTTACAAGTATGGACCGGGATGGCACAAAGGACGGATTTGATATTGAACTCACCTGCGCGATCAGTGATAGTGTTAATATACCTGTGATCGCATCGGGGGGTTGTGGTACACTGGAACACATTCTGGAAGTGTTTAAGAAGACAAATGCATCAGCAGCTCTGGCTGCAAGTATATTTCATTTTAGGGAGTATACGGTATCTGATGTAAAAGAGTATTTGAAGAAAAACGGTGTGCATGTTAGAATATAATTGAGATTTTGAGGGCACTTCGTGCCCTGTTTGTCCTTCTGGACGGGAAGTGAAACATTCTTCAGGTTAAGAGCTACTAGCTACCGGGGCGACCTGTGGAAGAGGAGCATGAGCCGTGAGCTAGGACCTATTAATGAAAAAGACCCGAGAAATTAGTCTAGGAGGTTGTTATAATATAGAAAAGTTTTTACCATTGTGGATATATATAACTCAGTGTGCCCTTTATTCTCCAATGGTCCCAACCTGAGAGTTTTTAGGGTGCAGAGATTTATCCGGGCTCATATTTATTAATAAAATATGTTAGCTTCTGGGTGTATCTTATAATTATGGGATGATGCAGGGAATACTTCCCTTAAATCGCTATATACAGGCCCGGGACATTTCAGGTTGTCCGGTAATTCAAAATATTGAAAAAAAGGAGTTAAATTAAGGCTTAAAATGTGAAAAGAAGGAATAAAATTATTACTACCAGTAATTGTCGGACAGCCTGATTTGTCCGGGGTATACCGGTCTGTGACAAGAAGTCGTATAATGAATTGCTATATGCTGCCCCTTCCGTTTGGGGTAATCCTACTGAGATATGCGTCAGCAGTAACGCTGGGGTGTAATGCTTTCAGGACAATATGGAGACATTTGAAAGACTAATTCAAACGATCTGTTAGGATAAGAATGCTATGAAGAAAACGAAAGTTGAACCATTGTAAGAGTCGTGAACCCCGATAAGTGAAAATAGTCTGAAAACACTTAAACCAAAAGGTACGGGATCAGACCATAATGACTGCCGATGCATTATGGGAAACGGACAAACGATCCTCGGCTTACAGATGGCTTCTAAGGCATTCAAAATTATTCATTATATGGAACTTGGTAAGCCCTATATGCTCCCATCAGGGTAGAAATTCCGCGAGGAACAACGATGGCATAGAGGGTAGAGGAGAGAGTAAAAAGCGAAAGGCACCTTGTAATGAGATGCATAGAGGCTCTAAATTTGCCTTGATCCGAAAGGATGCTAACTTACTCTATGGTGTTTTATTGTGTGAATGAAGGTAAATCTATGGATGCAAGAAATTCAATTACACTGCAAGGTGAGAAGCTTACAAACATGCAACCTGGAAACCAGTGGAATAAAATCGACTGGATGAAAGTTAAGAATCATGTTAATAGACTACAAATCAGGATCACAAAAGCAGTTAAAGAAGGAAAATGGTATTTGGTTAAAAGGCTGCAATATTTGCTAACCCACTCATATTATGCGAAACTGTTAGCAATAAGAAAACCCACTCAAAATAAGGGTAAAAGAACGGCAGGGATTGACGGTGAAACATGGTCATCATCGGAAGCCAAAATGAAGGCCGCTCTTGAACTAACAGATAAAAAGTACGTTGCGAAGCCATTAAAGAGAGTATACATTGAAAAATATGGGTCAAATAAGAAAAGGCCGCTGGGTATCCCAACTATGTACGACAGATCAATGCAATCACTCTATGCTTTAGCATTAGAGCCGATTGCTGAAGCAACGGGTGACAGGAGATCATTTGGCTTCAGGAAATTTAGAAGTACACATGATACATGTCAACAAGTTTTCTACTGCTTATGTAGAGAAAACTCTCCCGAATGGGTACTGGAAGGTGATATTAAAGGCTGTTTCGACAATATTTCTCATCAATGGTTAATAGATAATATCCCTATGGATAAATCAATTCTGAAACAATTTCTGAAGGCAGGTTATGTATTTGACCGCCATCTATTTCTAACTAAAGCAGGCACCTCACAGGGTGGTATAATCTCTCCAGTCCTGGCGAATATGGTTTTGGACGGGATTGAGAAACTGCTTGCAGATACATACCACAAAAGTAAGAGTGGTAAAATAAATAACCATCAGGCTGCAAAATATAAGGTCAACTTTTCGCGATATGCAGATGATTTTGTTGTTACTGCAAAAACAGAGGAAATAGCCCAAGAAGTTAAAGAATTGATCAAAGACTTCCTGGAAGATAGAGGTCTTGAACTGTCGGATGAGAAAACAGTAATAACCCATATTAATACTGGCTTCGACTTTCTGGGATGGAATTTCAGAAGGTATAATGGTAAGCTTCTTGTTAAACCATCTAAGAAATCCATTGAAAAAGTTACTAATAATATCAGTGACAAGATCAAGAGAGGAAAAGCATGGAAACAAAAAGATTTAATTGGTATTCTGAACCCAATCATAACAGGATGGGGAAATTACCACCAAACTGTTATGTCAAGTGAGACTTTCCATAAAATGGATTATCGAATCTGGAATATGTTATGGCATTGGGCAAAAAGAAGACATCCTGAAAAATCCAAACACTGGATTGCCAGAAAATACTGGCACACAGATGGGAATAGAAACGGGGTGTTTTCAGATGAAGATAAAAAACTGAATCTTCTATCAAATACTAAGATAATTAGACGTACCAGACTGAAGTTAGATATGAACCCTTACCGTGATAATGAATATTTTGTTTTACGAAAAATAAAACAAAGGGCTAGGAAACTAACAAGTATAGCAAATAAAGTGCGGGGTAAAACAACGAAGATATGCAAACCAAAAACTGAGACCATGATAAATAACTGCTGCCCGATTTAAAGGGTTATAAAAGGCTTGAGTCGGATGCGATGAAAGTTGCAAGTCCGGTTCTTAGAAGAGGGAGAGTGAGTAATCGCTCTTTCTTATTCGGCGACTGTAATATTGCAAGGATTGATGGCAGAGGTCGGGTTGGTCGTGTGAGCGATGTGATTATGTGGGGTGGATTGAAAGATTTAATATACGAGATGAATGAAAAGGGTATGTAATGATTGAAGTTCGTCTAGATGAATGTATAGATGGATCAGGTTCGGATATAATATGTTGACCGTCATTTAGGAGGAATAAGTAGTGGGTGATCAAACACCTTAGGATGAAGAAAAAGATAGTATAATATTTTGTAGATTCGAATAAAAATTACGAGGTATTCCAAATGTTGATTAAGTATATTCATGCTGCACTTGAACATGCTAAATATGAAATAATAGACGACGAAGAACCATATTATGGCGAAGTGCCTGAACTTCAAGGTGTATGGGCAAGTGGGAAAACTCTGGAAGAATGCAGAAAGAATCTTGAAGAAGTGATAGATGAATGGATAATAATTAAATTGAGAAAAGGATTGCCTATACCTTTGATTGAAAATTTTAATATCGAAACTACCGGAGAAATCGCAGTTGTCTAAACTTACCCCCAGTTAGCTGGAAATATTTGGTCAAACGCCTTAAAAAATTTGGTTTTGGAGGTCCTTACTCTGGTGGTAAACACCCATTTATGATAAAAGATGATCTGGTATTAACAATTCCCAATCCTCATAAAGCTGAAATTGGAGTGGAGTTGTTATCACGAATATTAAAACAAGCAAAAATATCAAGAAAAGAATGGTTAAATAAATGATCTGTAAAAGGTTCGGAATGTAGGTTATACTGCATATATTTTTTTATTATAAGAACACATATCCTATATTACAATTACAAATCAGATTTGACGAACATCCACCCCCATTCTACCTCTGTCTACACACACTCCACAACCCGACCTCTAATCCGTGGATATCCCGGACTTAAGCGAAGCGAAGTCCGGGGTCGTTGACTGAATGAGTATTTCAATATTTTGAGGTGTAACTTGACACGCTGTCCCATATGTAATTATCGTATATATTTCATAACCGGTGAGGATACCATCCACTGTCCCGGATGTAAGAATTTTTTATCGCTTTGTTCTTGCTGTGGTGTGGGAATTACCGTATGTCTAAAATTATCTGAAGAAGTATGGGTGGATAAAAGTAGTTGTGATGAAGAAAATGGAGATTTTTTAGTCCAGTGCCCTTATTGTACAAAAGAGATCAACTTAACCTGTGATGATATTTTATTGCGCGACACAATGATAGTAAAACATCATCGAATTATGTGGGATGATGGAGTAGTATATTTATTCTGTTCAAGGCTCGATCAAGGATATTTCCAAATTTGCTCATTATGCAAAGGCATCATTTTTTTTAGAAAATTTGATGATGAAGAAATACATAGATTAACAGATGAAGTGATAAGGGACTTAAAAATGAAATTCAAATTAAACTTGAAAAAAACTAATACAACGAGTTTTTTAAAGTTTGTAGACGATTCTAATAAACTAATTAAAAAAAGAGAGACTCTGATTCAGGATTATGGTTGGGAAATTTATTCCACTAAAGGACTTAATCAGCTATCAAAAATAAACAGTAAAATATTTGAAAGGGTAATGTTGATAGAAAAATGTGCAAAGTTGTATGGATTTAAAATTATTTATCATAAAAGAGATGATATAGTTCTAACTAAACTAAAATAACAAAAATAGCGATTTGTGTGTTGCACATTTACCTATTCACATCAGTGAATGATACTCCCCTATACTCTTAATAGTAACTTTCTCCTTACTCATAGCTTCTATAGCATCAGCAGCCGCCAGTGCAGCCTGTATGGTAGTAATATAAGGCACTCCGTAATCCACAGCAGCACGCCTGATACTTCGTCCGTCCTTACTGCCCATTTTCCCGGTTGGAGTGATGATAAGACCTACATCACTGCTTCGCATTAAATCAATTACATTAGGAACACCTTCATGCACTTTTTTTATGTAACTGATATTGATTCCTTTCTCACTTAAAAATTCTGCAGTACCCTTCGTTCCGATCAATTTCAGTCCCGCTTCTGTCATTTTCTGTGCTATTTGTATTAATGCAAGTTTATCCAGGTCCCGGATTGACATGAATACCTTACCAGTAAGAGGAAGCAGGTTGTCTGCCGCCAGTTCTGCCTTGAAGAATGCCAGCCCGAAAGTATAATCCACACCCATGACCTCACCTGTACTGCGCATCTCAGGACCCAGGATCGGATCTGCACCAGGCAGTTTATCAAAGGGCAGCAGTACTTCCTTGATCGAGACATGTTTAGGAACCGGTTCATCTAACATATCCTGTTCTTTTAATGATATCCCGATCATGGCTTTTACTGCGATCCTGGCAAGTGGCAGTCCAACAGCTTTGGATACAAAGGGAATGGTACGGCTGCTTCTCGGGTTTGCCTCCAGTACATAAACAACACCGTCCTTATAAGCCATCTGCATATTCAGGATGCCTTTCACTTTTAAGGCAAGAGCGATGCGTCTCACATAGTCCCTGACCGTATCCAGTACATACCTTCCCAATGACTGTGGAGGTATCACACAAGCCGAATCGCCACTGTGGATGCCGGCTTCTTCTATAAGACTGTGTGGATGCTATGATATATGGGATGGAGTACTCTGATAAGCAGGTTAACATCTTCAATATCGGGTCGAAGGATTCTATCGATGTAATAGAAATAGCAGATATCGTGACAGAAAGGATGGGATATAAAGACGTAGAATACAGGTTCACCGGAGGTGTGGATGGTGGAGCCGGATGGAAAGGAGATGTGAAATTCATGTTGCTATCTATCGATAAAATAAAAAAACTGGGCTGGGATCCAATACATAATTCACACCAGAGCATCAAGATAGCAGTGGATTCATTATTGAAGGCACAGCAGGGGATCTGAACATTAGACGTACAAAGATAGTATGTACGATAGGACCTGCCAGCAATAGCAGATCCAGGATAAAACAGCTCATATCAGCAGGTATGGATGTTGCCAGGCTGAACTTTTCCCATGGTACTCATAAGGATCACACTGATAACATTAACAATATCAGAGAAATATCAGCAGATTTAGATAAACATACAGCTATCCTCCAGGACTTAAGCGGTCCTAAGATAAGAGTAGGTGAATTTCCTGATGGTGATGTTAAAGATCCCATCCATGACAGCAAAAGATAAAAAGGACCCGAAGATAGGGATTAAAAAAGAAGTAGATTATATTGCCCTGTCTTTTGTCAGAAAAGCGAATGATATTGATCAAATCAAACGATCTATTAAGGACAGTGGTTCTGAAATACCTGTGATCGCCAAGATAGAAAAGCATGAAGCTGTAAATAATATAGATGGGATAATAGCCGCAGCAGACGGTATCATGGTAGCCAGGGGAGACCT
>Ga0255426_10095_pt1 | contig 18154 bp, 16 predicted proteins | sample ANMaggSeSYBR02J9_FD_182666 | JGI IMG/M metagenome (GOLD analysis project Ga0255426, IMG submission 182666) | Sediment cell enrichment communities from methane seep in Santa Monica Basin, California, United Staets - ANME aggregate JGI... | ecosystem: Environmental > Aquatic > Marine > Cold seeps >...
GACAAGAAACAAATTTGTAATGATCCGGCGTAACCGTGATGCAAAAATGCCAAGTTATTTTTTACCGAGCCCTTAACATGTTTGCTTTCAAGAGAGAATCCCAGCAGCAATTCCCGCTGCAAAACGATTTAACCTATTCAAATTATTACAAATTACCAAAAATAGTTTACGACGAAAACTTTAACAGCTTGATATTACAACAAAAAATTTACTTACGAAAAACTAACAATATCAATATGTTAGACTTTCGTTTCGTGAACTTATTTAATCAAAATACAGTAATTTCAACAGGTTAAGCTGTTTTGCAGCGGGAATTGCTGGAATCCCAGTGGCTTAACAAGATGTAAACTATGGTGTCAAAGATCAGTTTGACAAACTTAGCTGAAGCTCCATAACAGCCTTCGGACTTCCACCTTCGGTTTCTGGTGAGAATAACATGCCTTTGGTGAAAATCACTGGTTTTGTTGTCGCGGTCAGGAAGATATAAATCTTAGATATTGAAAAATATTTAACATAACGCTTTGTAATTAAAAACTTTTCAGCCTGCTATTAACAAAACAACATGCGACAAAATAATATGGCACACTAGTTGCTTTTATCTAATTACAAAACCGAAATAAAAATGACCAACAAATCAAAAAACAGCTAAAAAAGGAGGTTAAAATGATTAGAAAACTAAGACCAAGCAATGAAAAAGGTTTTACACTCATCGAGCTGATGATCGTTATCGCTATCATCGGTATCCTGGCAGCCATTGCTATCCCGAATTTTATCAGCTACAGGACAAGAGGCTATGACTCGACAGCAAATGCCGATATAAAAAACGCCTATACCGCAGCGCAGGCCTATTACAGTGATTATCCCACTGGACAAGTTACTTCGGCTATCTTGAGGAGCTATGGTTTTACTTCAAGCCCTGATGTATCAATTACGATTGCTGCAACCGCAGATACAATGGGAAGCTTGGCGATGACAACAACGCACACAAACGGTGATAAAACTTATTCTATCGATGCCGCTGGGGTAATTTCGAAATAGCATGATCTTTTTCAGTAGCAAGGGGTAAGGAGTTTTTCCTTGCCCCTTTTTTATGGAAAAGCATATTCTGAAGATACCGCCCAGTCAAACAGGTTGCCGAATGAAGATAAAAAACGCCAGCAGTTTTGAGGATAAATTTTCATGGTTTTGTTTTCCGGTAATAGCATTTTTGGTGATAATTGTTTATTTTCCAACATTCACTGGTGGTTTTATCCTTGACGATCGTCCGCTCATAGAAAACAATTCCTACATAACAGAAGCACACTCCATTGTTTCATATCTTTCCCAGGAGGATGGGATAACGGATGATTTGGATAAGCACAATTATCATACCGGGTACTACAGGCCCCTGGTAAATTTAACCTACTGGATGGATTACAGCTTATGGGGTATGAATGCCTGTGGATTCAGGATTACAAATCTTGTCCTCCACCTTTTGAGTTGCTTGCTGTTGTTCAAACTTATTGTCCTGTTAGCCCACAACCGGTGGTCTGCGTTTATGGCTGTTGCTATCTTTGCCATTCATCCTGTAAATACTGAATCTGTTTCCTTGATTAGCGCCAGGAACAATATCCTGGTTAGTCTTTTTATTCTTCTATCATTGTACTGTTATATTGTTGCCTGGATTGAGAATAATCGTAATATTTTTCTAATTTCGATCTTCTTTTTTTTGTGCGCGGTTCTTTCAAAGGAATTTGCTATTATGCTTCTCCCTGTATTTTTTCTTTGTCACAGATTCCTGTTTGAAAAAAAGGGTGGCATCCTGAAGGAATCAACAACCTACATTCCTTTTGTCTTGATAGTGGTTTTCTATTTCATCCTCAGGCACAGCGTAACAGGTTCTATACTTACTCCCTCCGATATGAATGATTCCTGGCAGCGGGTATATTTTATCCCCTATATTATAATGTGGAACCTGAAACTGATCTTTTTGCCATCGAATCTTCACAGTTTCGGTTTGTCTTACCCTGACAGCTATCTTAGCTGGATCGTCTTGTCGTCGATTGTGTTATTTTTTTTAATATGTGTGTTTATGTGGTTTATCAGGGGGCAAAAACTTCTTTTGTTTTCCTGTGTTTCCTCTCTGCTTTTCATGTTTCCAGTACTCAACGTAATTCCAACGGTGTCGATTTCGCTTGTGGCAATGCGATGGATGTATCTACCAATGGCTTTTATCTCCATCAGCGCGGTGTTGGTTATCAGATTGACGATAAATCGCCGGCAAGCATTTGCCGTCACGATACTTTGCGTAGTCCTTTCCTACCTATGTGCGTATTCCTTTGTCCTAAACAAATATCTCTGGCATGATGAAAAAACTTTTTTCGATCTGGAGGCCAGGAGGTTTAATAATAAACTGTACGCAGGAGCCCTGGCGGAGTCGCTTTTGGAACAGGGCAAATATCATGAACCGGAAAAATATTTTCTGACGGCTATTGAGACTTATCCCCGCGAGGCCATAAACTATATAAATTATTCCGCTTTGCTGATAGATACCGGCAGATGGGGTTTAGGCCTGTCATATCTTAATAAGGCAGAGGAATTTGTAATTACCGGTAAAGAAAAAAAACAACTGTTGAATAATATGGGGGGTGGCTTTAACTTATGGTGGAAAACCGAATGAAGCAGCCGACAGCTTGAGGCGTGCGCTGGAGCTTGATCCAGGATACACGGAGGCACACAACAACATGGGCGTGGTGTTGCTGAATCAGGGAAAAGTGAACGAGGCCATCTCGCATTTCAGGGAAGCCATTCGTATTAAAAAAAGATTATACTGAAGCGAAAAATAATCTGAAAGTCGCATTAAACAGACAGAATAAGAATGCCGGCAAAATTGGTGAAAAATGATCAGTAAAAACAGTGAGTTTAAACTGAATATCGGGCGCCGTTTTCCTGATTATGGAAGATACCTTTTTATTTTTATCGCGCTATTTTTACTCCTGCTCATCATTTATGGAAACAGTTTCCATGGCGAGTGGCACTTTGATGATGAGGGAAATATTGTAAATAATATCAATGCCCATTTAAAGAGCTTGTCATGGACTGATATCAAAAATACCTTCTATTTCAGAGGCAATTTTTCCAGACCTCTTTCGTATCTTAGCTTCGGTTTGAACTACTATTTTGGCGGGCTTGATGTATTCGGCTATCACATAGTCAACCTCGCGATACATTATATTTCTGCCATCTTTTTGTTTTTATTTATCTATAACGCGTTAAAACTTCCGATTCTCCGAAAACGTTACAGGAAATATGCCTATTCCGTTGCTCTTATGTCCACCTTCCTGTGGGCGGTAAATCCCATGCAGGTGCTTGCAGTGAGTTACATCGTCCAGAGAATGGCCAGCATGGCGGGCATGTTTTACATAATATCCATGTATTTCTATCTGAAGTGCAGGACTTGCGATAGCCAAAAGAGAAGCTTGTTGTTCTTTGTACTATGCTCTGTTTCAGGAGTTTTAGCTTTTGGAACCAAGGAGAATGCGGCCATGCTTCCCATTACCCTCTTTTTCTTTGAGCTGTTTCTTATCCAGGGGGTGAGCGGAAGAACGATTAAAAAAAACGCAAAAGTTATGATCGTTCCCTTATTAATTCTACTTGGCCTCTGTGTGTTTTATACGGACTTTTCATCCCTCCTTGACGGTTATAACGACAGGCCTTTTACACTTGTTGAAAGACTTTTGACCGAACCCAGAATAATGCTGTTATATATATCCCTTTTGCTTTATCCCGTTGATTTTCGCCTGATGTTGCTGCACGATATTCCAATATCGCACACACTGTTTGCACCTTGGACCACTCTGCCGGCCATATTGCTTATATTGGTGATCGCCGGTTATGCTCTCTATATTTGCCGCAGGAGACCGCTCATCTCTTTTTGTATATTCTTCTTTTTTCTGAATCACCTGATAGAGGGCTCGATTCTTCCACTTGAGCTTGTCTATGAGCACAGAAACTATATTCCATCGATGCTCTTTTTTGTGCCTGTGGCTGTCTTGATGCTGAATCTGCTTGAGTATCTTTCTTACCGGAGGTCCATTCAACTTGCAGTCGCATTCGGTATAACATTCCTTTTTATTGTCCAGGGGCAGGCCGTCTATATGCGCAATGAAAGTCTTAAATCTAATTTTAGCCTGTGGACAGATAATGTGAAAAAAGCGCCGAATCTGAGCAGAACCCACAACAACCTTGGAGATGAATATTTTAACATGGGGCTTAGGTCAAAGGCGTTCAAGGAATTCAACAAGGCTCTGAAACTGGACAAGTTTATGCGTAACCAGTATAAGGCTGTTACCGTGTACAACCTGGGCAGGTTTTACTGGTCAGAAAGGGAGGATGACAAGGCCGCTATCCATTACAAAAAGGCGCTTTCCATATGTCCAGGATATGCATCACCCTTACACGGCATGGCGATGATAGAGCTAAGGAGGGGTAATGTAGAAGCTGCGTATAATCATGTTGTCAAGGCGCTGGACGATAACCCTGATTATGTCGAGTCGCGCGAGCTCTTGAGTCTCGTCCTGTTGAAATTAGGCAGACTGGGGCCAGCATTAAGAGAATCACAAATAGCGCTTAGTTTGAATCCCGAAAAGACCATTCCGCTTGTCATAATGGCTGAAGCCTTCCGGAAAAAGGGAGAAAACAGCAGGGCAATCCAATACTGGAAAAAATTCATGGCCAAAAGTCCGCAAAACATCACTGCCCATCTTGCCTTGATAGATCTGTATTCTCTGAGCGGGGAGAATAGCCTGTTGACAGAAACAGTGGACCATTTAATGGGTATAAAAAAAGGCAGAATCCTTGAAGATGTTGTCCGCGAGGATGAAAATAACAAACTATCGGTTTACCAGCCTGATAGAAAAAGAATTCTGAAAATAATAAGGAAAAATCTTTTAAGGCAGGTTCAGGATACAAAGCTGGAAGGAATTCCCGCTGCATGATAATGAAACGGCAAGGCAACATCACTACCATCCTGTTGTGCATTGCCATTTCGGGATTCCTGATTGTTGAAATCCTTCTAAACCTGACCCCACCCATATCCCGTGATGCCCTGATCCATCATTTGGCTATTCCCAAAATCTGGCTCAAACATGGAGGATTTTATGAGATTCCATGGGCTGATTTCTCATATTTTCCAATGAATATTGATCTTCTTTATCTCATCCCCCTCTATTTTAATAATGATATAGTTCCAAAGTTCATTCATTTTGCATTCGGCCTCGGGACAGGTCTGCTGATCTATAACTATCTTAAAAACAGGTTCGACAAAAACTGGGGACTTATAGGTTTTCTGATCTTTTTCAGTACTCCGGTTATTATCCGTCTTTCAACCACAGCTTATGTGGATCTTGGGATGACTTTTTTCACAACCGCGAGCGTCCTGGCGTTTGTAAGATGGCGTGATGATGGGTACAGAAATGCAAAATGGCTCCTCCTGTCGGCCGTCTGCATAGGGCTTTCAGCAGGATCCAAGTATAATGCCCTGATCGCATGGCTCTTTTTGAACCTGATGATAGTTTTCTATTATTCAAGGGATACAGAAAATGGATTGGGAGCATTTAAATCCGGTGCGGTATTTTTTGTAATTGCTCTTCTGGTTGTTTCTCCCTGGTATATCAAAAATTATATTTTGACGGAAAACCCAATCTATCCACTTTTTGACCAGGTTTTTAGATTTCTTCATCATGCTGGTGAAAATGGCGCAAACATAGCCGGAACAGCGGAAAGAAGATGGACATCCGGTGTCTTTCAGAGAAGAGAGGTTATGTTCGGCGAGAGTTTCCTGGAAACACTTTTCATTCCAATTCGAATGTTTTTCCAGGGAAAGGATGCTTCTACTCAGTATTTTGACGGCGTCCTGAACCCGATTCTAATAATCATGGTTCCTTTTGCTTTTCTGACAAAAAATTTAAACCGCGACAAGATATTTTTCTTGCTCTTTTCGGTCTTTTTTCTCTTCATGGCTTACTTTCTAACGGTCGTACGCATAAGATATATCCTGCCAGTAGTTCCATTCCTGGCCATTCTGAGCGTCATTGGGATAAAGAACGTTGCTGAATGGGCCGACAAAAAATCCGGCATAATTCGCCGCGCTGCTTTGATCGGCATAGTTGCTGTTGTAACAGCCTTTGTTGCTTTCAATTTTCTGTATCTGAAAAATTATTTTAATATTGTCCAGCCTGTTAAATACATCCTTAATCAGGAAACAAAAGACGAATTTCTGAGCCGTCACGTAGGAAGCTATCCTGCAATGCAGTATATCAACGAAAATCTTCCAGATGATGTCAGGATTTTTCTGATGTTTTTAGGCAGACGGGGTTACTATCTGGATCGACCATATTATCATGAAAGATCATTTGGCATGAATACCATAAACAACATGGTCAAAGCTTCCGCAAATAAACACGATTTCCAGGCATATCTGCAATCTCTGGATTGCACTCATATTCTGATGCGAACCGATCTTGTTAATAAGTATTTGCACGACAATTTTCCGGAAAAGACAATTTTCCGCTTCCTGGATCTTGTGAAAGAATACTGGAAGCCTGTTTATGAATCAAATGGATATGCGGTATATAAACTGCCCTTACCTATTTATTTTAACATTTCTTGATAGGAGTAACAAATGTTGTTCAGATGGTAAAACCACTGAACTGTGACCTGGCCCAAATGGCCAGGTTTTCTATGTTAGAATAAATGACGGCTCAACAGATGATACATCTGCTGTCTCCAGAGACGCGGGCGCCACTGTTTACAGCCACTCCTATAATATTGGCAACGGAGCTGCCATTAAAAGCGGGATAAGAATTGCTTCCGGTGATATTCTGGTATTCATGGATGGCGATGGTCAGCATGAGCCTGAAGATATAGCAAAATTACTTAAATATTTCCCTGACTTTGATATTGGTTGTAGGCGCGAGACCAAAAGGTCACCAGGCCTCATGGGGACGTGCAGTGGGCAACAAAATATATAACTGGTTAGCTTCGTATGTAGCAAAATTTCCTATTAAAGACCTTACTTCCGGGTTCAGGGCCGTCAAATCTGAAACAGCCCGAAACTTCCTGCACTTGCTTCCCAATACCTATTCGTATCCCACCACTTTGACATTGTGTGTTTTGAGAAACGGAAGAGCCTTGAAATATGTTCTCATCAATGCGAAGGCCCGCAGATCAGGCAAGAGCAAAATAAAGATATTCCAGGACGGAGTACAATTTTTTCTGATTATCATAAAAATATGTACGTTGTATTCGCCTTTCAGGATATTTCTTCCGGTAAGCTTTTCGATATTTCTTATTGGCTTATTATATTATCTTTATACGTTTTTCGCTTGGACGCTTTACCAATATGAGTGCTTTACTTTTTACAACTTCTGTAATCATCTTTATGATAGGGCTTGTTTCGGAACCGATATGCAAAATGACATTTGACCAAAGTGAAAACATTGACTGAAATAAGTTATCCTGCCCTCACTCCACAGATCGACAATACCCTTAACCGCAACCTTTTCATTTGGCAGGAACTTAACGTGTTCTGTTCTTATTGCCTTTGAAACATATAAATATCGCTACAGAGATAAGAAGGATCAAAGCCGATGGGTTTTGGACATAAACTAATCTGTACCTATATTATTCATTTTGTAACTGGTTTTACCCCTCCAGAATATGGCTAACATAAAAATAGCAAGCACATACTGTAATGACCTTAAAAACAGATAGGCACTCAGGACAGCTGATTGTTCAACCCCTACTCTTGAAAACAGATAACCCGCCGTAACCTCAACTGTTCCGATGCCTCCTATAGAAACAGGAATGTATCCCACTAGAGTAGACATTATTGGGATAACAGCGATATCGGGCCATTTGACAAACACGCCAAAAGACAGGAACGCCATAAAAAAGCATAGACTTACCACAAGCCATTTCACTATGGTCACCAAAATGTTTATCACAAGTATGTACCATTTTGTTTTAATGGTACGTAGCTCGTCTAATATTTCATCTAATCGATGTCGAAGTTTTTTTGCAAGTTGTGTGCATGTTGGGAAAAAACTGATCAAAATTAACACTACAAAGACGAATAAGACCCCTAACGCAAGCAGGGGGAACCAGACCCCTCTTAACTCAGGGATAAGAATATTGGAACCGAACCACGCTATCCCCAAAAAAACCACTACTGTAATGATCTTGTCCAACATATAGATAATTCCGGTACGACGGAAAGGAATACCGTGTTTTTTAAAAAAAAGAATAAGGGAGGCATCCCCTAACTGACCAGGCGTGATTAGACTTGCAACCCAGCTATATGAGTATACCTTCAAAAAAGTGGAGAACGAAATGGAGTGCAGTATTCTTAGAAGCAGCCAAAGGTTAAAAGCCCCAAGAAAAAACAAAAAAATTAAACAGCATCCGACAGAAAATCCTACTATAGGCCTTACCCTCATGAAAGTATCAACAATCTCTTCAAGCCCGGTAGATACAATAAGAAACGTCAAGAGTAGCAGGCCGATTCCAAGCCGTAAAGAGAGAAAGAATGACCTATTACGGAAAAGTTTTCCTGAAAATGGTTTCATAAGGAGAAATCGCCAAAGCATTTGCTTTTAGGTGGCATAGGCTTTAATTACGAAAGTCTTGTTATTCAGCATCTTGATCTACAATACATGGCAAATGAGTACAACACAGAAATCAGTCCCGCACCCTGATAAGTCGGGCAGGCACTCCACCAACAACAGTAAAAGGCTCGACATCCTTTGTTGCAACTGCACCGGCTGCAACAATGGCTCCTTCTCCAACAGTTACTCCCGGCAAAATGACCGATTGAACTCCTATCCACACATCGTTACCAATCAATATTTCTTTCAGATAAGCCCCGGAAAAGCGTATGGGCTTGCGATCAGGCGGGATATTGTGGCTTGCTGAGACCAGCTTGCTTCCATGGCCTATCATGCTCCGGTCACCAATCTTTATTCCGCCTCTTGCTATTAGCAATACATTGCTGGCTATTGACACGTCATCACCGATTTCTAACTGCCAGAACCTGTCAATTGAAATACCCTGCAGCAGTTTTACTCTTTTCCCGACCTTGGCCCCACGTAAGGTCATAACCCTGGATTTAATTCCGTTTGTAACCGGTGTATCGGGGAGGATTCCAACCAGAGAACTAACAAATAAATCCCCCAGATTCGCTCTGACCCCCTGTTTAATTGCTACTCTTTCATCTATAAACATACTGTTTATCCAGGATCTTTTCATAATCAGTCCACTTCTCAGGCAACTAACATATTACAAATAACCGAATGTCTTGCGAGTTATCAAAGCAAAAACTCGCCACTCCCAAGCCATACCAAACCAGCGTTTTTTCAATCTGAGTTTCGCCAAGGCGGACAGAGGCCATGTCGCCATTCTTAGGAGTATTACCCGGAAACTTCCCTCGTATCTATCCTCATATCTTGCAATATAGTACTTGAATCGAACCACATAAAAAGCAATCTCCGCCCATTGTTTCTTGACAGGATCCAGCCACGGATTATCCGGCTTATACTGAAAGGTCCATTCCCCCCATTCTTCAAGCGATTGAGGTATCTTTAATCCAAATTCAAGGGCTTTTCGGTAAAGGGAAGTACCGGGATAGGCGTTAAAGGGGAATATCCCATTGACCGTTACCAAAGGATGAAGCTCCCAAAGTTTAAGAATTATCTCGATAGTACGTTCAAAATCTTCCAACGTCTCCCCTGGGAACCCACTCATGAAGCTCAAATTTGGTCTGATCCCTGTTTCTGCCACAATCCTCGCGCCCTCAACTATGTCTTCTGTCGTTATATCTTTTTGAATCGCCTTGAGGATCTTAGATGAACCTGATTCAGCGCCAAAAAATATTCGAGTTACCCCTGCTCGCTTCATTTTTTCCAGTAGGGCAGGAGAAAGACGACGAACAATATCAAGCCGACATGAGGCAACGATACCAAACTCACGACTGCTCTCAAGTATTCCATCAAAAATTGCTTCCACTCTTTTTCTATCTATAAAAAACTCATCATCCACAAAGGCGAAATTGATCACACCGTATTTATCATGAAGGTGAATAAGTTCTTTAATCACTTTATCCGAAGACTTTTTTCTATACCGGCGGCCGCAAAATACCGTGTTATAACAAAAGGCGCACCGGAAAGGACATCCTCTCGAAGATTGATAATCGAATTGATATTCAATTCCGTGGTAATCTTCCATTTTAATCAAATCATAAGCGGGCAGTGGGAGTTCATCCATATTGAGGAAAGGCCTTTTCGGCCCAAAGACCACCTCTCCGTCACTTTTTTGAATGCAGGTTCCAGGAATACCGGTGAGATTATTTGCTTTAAAAATAGCGTCGACTACTTCTAAAAAAGTCTGTTCACCCTCTCCAATCACAACTACATCAACGAGTGGATGCCGTATCGTTTGCTCGGGGAGGAGCGAAGGGTGAATTCCACCCCAGACTATTACCGCATTAGGATTTGTTTTTCTCACAAGAGACGCAACTCTCAAGCCATATTTAATTTGATTACCAGTTATGGCAGAGATTCCCACGACAGCCGCGTCAGAAAAAGCTTCAGAAGTGATTCCACAAATTTGGGTATCAACGATCTCAACTCTTCCAGCATAGTTGCTGCCTTTCTCGATAAGCCATGCGGCAAGAGAAAGAACAGCCAATGGCAGATGAGTAATAGTTCCTATCTGTACCCTTCGAGGTCCAGGGGCTATTAAAATAATTTTGTCTCTATCGCATTTGATCATTATCCCACTTTTTACATTACTTTCAGTTTATTAATTTGATGCGTTAAAAAAGGGCTTCAATTTTTCTCAAAATGGTTATAGCTCAAGTCCAACTTTTTATTAAAATTCCACTACATGTTGATAATGTCTTAGCAACCCTTACTCTCACAACCTCGGAATCTTATTTCTGAAGATAGATAACTAAATGCCAGCCAATTAGCTTGCTTAGCAATAAATAGATGGATTTTGGTACGATATTATATACTTTACCCCATCCCGCTCCCAAAAGATATTCAGTATGTATGGTACACGCACTAAAATTAGAGCACATTTTTTTGACTTCCCCCTTGCTGAATCGATATGTTATTGGTGAGTCAGGCCCATCTTTAACATTCTCAAAACCTCTTCTTGATATCCAATGAGCAAGGTTGTTCAACGACCATTTGTGATATAGCATAATCACGGCTCGTCCCTGAGGTTCGAGAACGCGGTATATCTCCTGGATGGCCTTTTCCGTGTCAGGAGTATGGTGTAAAACTCCAAATGAATAGACACTGCCGAAGATATTCTCAGTAAAAGGTAGCCCTTCGGCATTACTTTCTATAAACGTACCCGTTGCATGGTAGAGCTTAAAAAGTTGTTCTGCTAATGCAAGGTGAGCTGGTGTCAGGTCGATACCAGTCACATTGAAACCTTCTCGAGCAAACACGAGGGTATCAGTTCCCATTCCACAACCGACTTCCAAAAAATTCTTTGAAGGTCCCCCTCTTAAATAATTGATCATGGACTGAAAATAGTAAATATAACGATGCCGCTCTGATAAAATAATTTCAAAATATTTCTTACCGCCACGAACAACGTTTGGATAGTCACGCAAGTAGATTTCGTTATTCAGTTGAAATGCCCAAAAATCTGCAATGTTCTGAAAAACGTGCGGTTGGAAGTCCTTGCCGTGATAATCTCGTAACATTTTGCTATCCTTTTTCTCCAACGACAAACACGCCTGCACCAAGATTTTCGGGACGTGCTCGTGTTCCAAGCAATGATATTAAATTTAGTATAGGGAAAGCCAATGAGTAAAGGAACTTGTTTCGCTTACGTGCACGAGTAATCATATAACTTAAATTATTTGACAATGTTTCCCAAAAACCGTATGTAAACCCACTCTCTCGGATCAAAAAACCAACGTTTTTTACCTTTTCCTTAATTTCATCCGGCTCATACCCAGTCCTGACATGAGTTTCAACGTCAAAATTCAGACTTTTTTTCCATGCCGGATAACGGCGATAAAGAGCCGGAACATGTAAAATCAGTATACCGCCCGGGGAAAGCGCATCGTACAGTGCATGGAGAGCTTTCAGGTCATCCTCAATGTGTTCCAGGATATCTACACATAAGATCAGGTTGAACGTATCTCTTTCATCCAATTCTTCTATCGAAACCTGGCGAAACTCGACATTAACAGATTTGATTTTGTTTGCAATATGCTTGCTTGCTTCAATAGCTTCTTTCCGAATATCTATCCCCAGTATCCTGGCCTCCGGGAACCTACGCCCGAGTTCGAAAGAAAATACACCTGGCCCCGATCCTGCATCCAGGATGCGTTGATACTGTCTGTGCCGTGGGATAAGGGAAAAAACATTCCGGGCGCGGATGCGAAGACCAACGATTGGCATTCCAAATAACGCAATGTACGCCTTTTCGATTATCGAATACTCAGGGTGATAGATCTGTTCATGTCCTAATAACATCTTTTAGTCCCATTCTTTTCACACATCATGAAGCAATTCGCCAAGAGCCCTTGCCATCCACGCATTACACCACCTCATTAGAGAATAATTCCATTTGATATAACGCCCCTGGCGATATACAAAATCCTTCGTCTCTTCACGATAAAGGTTCCTGATTGACCAGTCCGCAATTTTTTCTGCTTTAGGTAAAAACCCCGGATCATGCCTTGCCGCTTTTTTGAAAGTAATGATTCCTTGAGCCGATCCATGAATATCATGGGGATATTGTTTGTCGTTCATCCATCTGGGAGCGCCATCAAGCTCAAACAGGTTCTTTTGATAATAATCGAGACCTTTCCAATAGGCATCCATATACCTTTCATCGCCCGTTTCTTCATAATACTCAAGAAGTCCGTCGAGAATTCCCCCTGTATGATAGTTATCATGAGTTATGGGAGATTTTTCTCTTGGGTATGTATAGTACCAAGCATTGTATCCTGTTTTCTTGTTAACGGTATAGTTTATAAGGCGTTTTGCAATATCTATTAATTGTTTTTCTCCGGTATGCTTCCAGAGCTTTACAAGAAAGGCGCCTGCGAGCACATGGTTATTCAGGACAATGGCATCAACTCTTCTCAAGACATAAGCAACGGCCAGCTCATTCCTTGAATCACACAGTACAGGCAAATCTTTTGTAATGAAGTCGGCTACGGATTGTGCACCTTTCAGGTATTCTTCCTTTTTGGTAATTCTGTAAGCATGTATAAGTGCCTCGCCAACAAATACAGACACCACCAAGTTGGGTTCAAACTTGTCCTGCAGGAAAATGGTATTCTGCCAGATATGGTTATACCCCCAGCAAAGGTGATGATGCCCCGGACTTGGATTGTTCAGTAACCACTGAATTAAGGATTCACCTTTTTTCAAGTATTCGGCATCGCCTGTTTTTTGATAAAGCAAAAAATATGCCCTTGCAAACAGCGCAATGCCTTTAGGATTTCTTGATTTCTTGACCTTCAAGAATGGGCGAAGGTTAAAGGGCGACTCTTTCACGACTTGCGTATAAATGAGTCTCAACCACTTGCTGTTGAAAGACAGGAGGCTTAACAAGAGACTATTCAGTGCATCAAATTTACTGTATCCGCTGTAATTTTGCGCTTCAGCAGCAGTCAAAACATCTATTAATATTTTTTGCCTGTTTTCCATAGTCTTTGCAAATCTTGTTGAAAAACGCCATCCCGTGACTGGTTATAAGAAAAGATCCTTCCAGGTCGCCAGTTGGTTTACCTTCCATCGATCGAAACCCTTTTCCGGCAATCGTCTATTTTTTCTAAAAACCTCCGGAAATGTTTCGACTAAATCATTATAGCTCTCAATGGTCAGATTTTGCCAGCTTTCAGTTAACATCCATTCGTTCCCAGGTGTTCCAAAACCAATTTTATCGGTACGCCTGATGATTTCCGGTACCGTATATTGCCCCACGGCTCTTTTCTGCAAATATTTCGTTTCACCGCCTCTGATTTTCAAATTTTCGGGGACACCCAGCAGATATTCCACAAGTCGATAATCAAGATACGGTACTCGTGCTTCCAGAGAAAAGGCCATGGAATTTCTGTCTTCCATTCTAAGAAGGTGTTCTAACTTATATTGGAAATGCCTGACAAGACTCTGATTTAAGCCATCAACATCAAAGAATTCATTATATATACGGCTGGTTCCGATATATTCATAGAAAAAATCAGGATGAAGATAAGGAACAGTTTTTAAAAGAAGCTTTTTTCTTTGCGAATCTGGTAGGATTTGAAACAACAGCGTCTGATAAGCCGATTTATCCTGTTTTCTGAAGAGACTTTTTAATAATTCAGAACCAAATTGTGACAGTTTCTTTTCCCTTAGTAATCCATACAGGTAAAAACCATGAAAATATTGATACCCTGCAAAACTTTCGTCCCCGCCCTGCCCGTCCAGTAAAACAGTAACACCGTGTTCTTTAGCAAGTCTCATAACTTCATACTGGGCATAGAATGAAGGATTAGTGGTTGGCTCATCGTTTGCCAAAACAAATTCTCTGAGTCTATCGTGAGCCTGCTCAGCGGCGGGGAACGTTCTTATATTTCTAAAAGGATATAACTTGTTCAGCTTGTCAATATAACGAGTTTCATCGATTGGATGTCTCGGAAAGGAAGCTGTGAAAGCAGGATAAGCTTCAGCAACTGCATGATGAGTAAAAAGAATCCCGACAAGGATCGAAGAATCGAGTCCACCACTCAAACAAGAGCCCACCGGCACATCACTGCGCATCCTCAATTGCACAGCAGAAATGAGGATTTTTTGTATCTTTTTTGATATCTCTTCTATGTCATCTTCAACACATGTATAGAGATAGTCTTCAGGATTCCACCACCGAGTGAATCGCAGTCCATTCGCGTCAAACGTTGCGTAACAGCCATTGGGGATGCGCTTAATTTCGTTGAAAAATGTCTCATCATAGATATCTGTTCTGTTAAAAGCCAAGTAATCAAACAAACTTTGATAGCTTACCGAGAGCGACGATGGGAGAATAGCGCAAAGTGCCTTGATTTCAGAGGCAAAATACAATGTTGAATCAACAATTGCATAATACAATGGTTTTATACCAACCCGGTCTCGAGATAGAAATAGGCTTTGCCGCTTCGTGTCATAAATCGCAAAAGCGAACATGCCGTTGAACCTGGATAAACATGCCTTCCCATACTGCTGGTATGCCTTTAGGAGGACTTCGGTATCAGTCCTTGTTCTGAACTCCCACCCGAGTTGTTGCAATTCATCACGCAGTTCAATGTAGTTATAAATTTCGCCATTATATACGAGTTGGAATCGACCATCATCCGAAACAAAAGGCTGATGTCCGTCTTTTGAAAGATCAATGATGGCAAGGCGTCTATGCCCCAGGGCACAGTGATCATCAGCATATATTCCCTCGTCATCCGGACCACGGTGTTTCTGAACGTCATTCATTCGCTTGACCAGTTCAATATCAGGTAGAGTGATGCTTATTGAATTATAAATTCCAGCTATTCCGCACACTTGGTATGTGACCTCGTCTGGTAAAGGAAGTGCAAATTTCAAATAAACCCATTTGATATTTGTAAACTTGACACACACGTATATTTTACTTAAATAGGTTATAAAAAAACAAATTCTTATTTGTTATCTATCATCTCACTATTATTTATACAATGAAAATCCTTATCGACATTAACCATCCGGCCCATGTCCATTTCTTCCGAAATCCAGCTCGATTGCTCGTTAATCGGGGACATGAAGTGCTCTTCACCAGTAGGGATAAAGAAATCGCTCTGGAATTATTGGACGAACTGGGTATCCGTCACAAGCCGTTATCCGTTTTAGGGAAACGAGGCCTATTTTCACTGGGCATAGAACTTATCCAACGGGATTTTGCACTATATCGCGTCGTCAAAGACTTTCATCCGGACATTATGGCAGCCATCGGCGGAACATTTATTGCCCATGTGGGTACGTTGACTCATATACCATCGCTCATTTTTTACGATACAGAAAATGCACAACTGCAAAATCTTATCACCTATCCGCTGGCATCCTGTGTCATTTTGCCGCGTTGCTACAAGTCGTGGGTGCCTCAAAAAACAAGCATCCGCTATGCCGGATACCATGAACTCTCCTATCTTCACCCAAACTATTTTATTCCGAACAAAGATATCGCTATCGCTAACGGTTTATCCACAGATAAGGATACATTTTTTGTTCGCCTTCTCTCCTGGCAGGCCAGCCACGATGTCGGCGAACAAGGATGGACATTAGATTTGCTCCGAAAGGTAGTCGCCAAGCTCGAAACTCATGGTAAGGTGATCATCTCCTCTGAGGCACCGTTGGATGAAGAATTCGCCCCCTATCGATACCAGGGAAAGGTCTCCGAAGTACATCATGTAATGGCATATTGTCGCGCGTTTCTCGGGGAAAGCGCAACCATGGCTTCTGAATCCGCCGTATTGGGGATTCCGACAATCTACGTTGCACAAACCGGCAGGGGATATACTAACGAACAAGAACGACGCTATGGATTAGTAAGAAACATACGGGAATTGAAATGGTCATTAATTGAGACAGCGATAGAGGATATTTTGGCCAAGCAGAAGGCACACTGGCAAAAAGTTCGGCAATCACTGTTAAACGACACCATTGACGTTGCCGATTTTATTGCCTCTACCATCGAGACCTTTCCAGCACTTATTCACGAAAATCAGAAACAACAATAGCTATGATGAAGCTTAGCCCTGCCTAAACAAATCAACTTATGGTTCAAAAAATTCGGAGAAGTTATGATTGACGAGTGATAAAGAATAAAGACAAAATAAATTACTCATCCCTAAAAAGACTTGTCATCATTCACCTGAACTCTTTTGAAACTCTGTTCGGTCGGCATGAGGTTCAACTCTATCAAATCTCAATTGTGCAACCTGCTCGGACACCAGCCCAACCATAAATACCACAACAGCCACGGTCATAAGCATTGCTGAAGTAGGCCCATAACGTCCTCTCAAAACAAATATCTTAAAAAGGCCGTAGCTTATTCCTACAAGGAACATTGTTGTGCTGACGGGCAGGAAAACTCTCATTGGTGAAAACAGGGTTGCTATCTTGATGATGATCAGAAAGAAGCGGGAGCCGTCTCTTATCAGTTTTATCTTGCTTTTGCCCACGCGACGGGTTGTTTTTATGGGTACATATGCAAGACTATATCCGGAGCGTACAACGGCCATGGTAAGAGTTGTCGGATAAGAAAAGGTGTTTGGCAACAGAGAAACAAATTGGCGGGCTATTTCTGCCTTTACTGCTCTGAATCCCGATGTTAGATCTTCGATTCTGCGTTTGCACATGTATGTTGCAAACCAGTTATAGATTCTGTTTGCCATGGTTCGGTGGAAGGAGGTCTCCGAATCGCCCGTTCGCGCACCAACCGCCATATCATAGGCATCCATCTTTTCCAGCAGGCGTGGTATATCTTCAGGCGCATGCTGGCCGTCCCCATCAAGCATAACCAGTGTTTCACCATGCGCCTCCCGGATACCTGTCTTTATTGCAGCGCCGTTTCCAATATTATACGGGTGGGATATAACTCGAGCCCCTGCTTCTTTTGCCTTCTTTGCCGTCTCATCATCTGATCCATCGTCCACGACAATAATCTCATAATTACGATCGAGCCCGTCCATCACCTGACCGACTCTTTCAACGACGGCTGTAATTCCTTCTGCTTCACGGTAGACGGGGATAATAATGCTGACTTCGAGCGTAAAATCTGTTTTACCCACTTTTGACTCTGTGAAATCAGGTTCGTTTACCATTATATGTTCTCCTTGAGAGACCGACCTGCTCAGGAAACAGGCTCTACTCATATAACGTAAGAATATATATTCTGGCAAGAGAGAAATTTATTGAAATTTATTGCAAGCCCCTTAGTAAACCTGTTCTTGCTGATTCTTCTGTAAATAAACGTTATGATTTATCTGAGCATGAGTGTATCAATTTATTTGAATTAGAATTATAATCTTGGTGTCTTAGTGCGGCTGAACTATTACTTTTTGCTCTGTGGTGAACGATTACAAATATTTTTTGCAATT
>Ga0255426_10096_pt1 | contig 18091 bp, 15 predicted proteins | sample ANMaggSeSYBR02J9_FD_182666 | JGI IMG/M metagenome (GOLD analysis project Ga0255426, IMG submission 182666) | Sediment cell enrichment communities from methane seep in Santa Monica Basin, California, United Staets - ANME aggregate JGI... | ecosystem: Environmental > Aquatic > Marine > Cold seeps >...
TAATGAGTATTTAGGAGATCACATTAGCTTGCAAAAGCGTGGGAAAAGGAGATGGGGAATGGAAAAAAAGAATTATATCATTACGTTGGGCTTTATAATAGTGCTAATTTTCTTTGGTATCTGGTTTTTGACAATACTTAAAACGACTCCGACAGAAAAAGCTCAGCCGACTCCGGCAGAAGAAATTCAGATGGAACCTGTAGCGGAACATGAACCGGAACCAGCGCCGGAACCTGTAGCGGAAGTTGAGCCAACTGTTGAAGCTGCGCCGGAACCTGTTACGGAAGTTGAACCAACTGTTGAAGCTGCACCGGAACTCCCATCGACAGTTGAGGTTAAGCTGGCTGATTTTGATATAGTTCCATTAGAAGATCGGGACTGTACAAAATGTCATCCATATGCAGTCAAAGATATAAACGAACGTGGCGGACTGCACCAGTCACTGGGTTGCAGCGAATGCCACATGGAACATCCACCCCTTGGAAAGGATCCGATTCCAACATGTGAAATGTGTCATGATCCTGGAGATGCAGCGCATTATAACATCAAAAATTGCAACGCTTGTCATTACCCGCATTATCCCACCGAGATGAAGTTCGGTGAAATCGATGTGGCTGCCTGCCTTTCATGTCACCCTGATCAAGGTAAAGAAATGGAAGCAAAACCGAGCGAACACGCTGGTTTGAATTGTACTGAATGCCACATGGTTCATCGTGAGTGGGCTGAGTGTGCGGATTGTCATACTCCCCATGCTGAGGAAATGACCCATGCGGATTGTCTTGCCTGTCACAAGCCGCATAGTCCCAAAGCAGTCAATTATGCTGATGGTATTCCTAATAATTACTGCGCTTCCTGTCATGAAGATGTGGGCAATGCCCTTGCATCAAGCAAGAAAGCTCATTCTGAAATGAGCTGCATAGAATGTCATGAGAGCGAACATATGGCGGTTACACAATGTGACGGGTGCCACGACGCAGATCTGCATGGCGCCACTATGCATGAACGATACCCGTTATGCCTTGACTGTCATAATAATCCTCATGCATTAGCAGAGTAGAAAAGACAGTGCCTAAAGTGAGCTAAAGTGCCTAAAATGCCTAAAATTATGGTATGCCTTCGGCGTACTATATATCTTCAGGGCTTGATTATAACTTCAGCCGTAAACAAAGCGAGCAAGGTTGTATGGTAAAAAAGTTGAAATTGGCAGCGCCGAAGGCGCATTCCTCAACTTTAGGCACTTTAATATACTTTAGGCACTTTAGCTCACTTTACTTATGTCCGCACCGAAGATGCGCTAATTTGAACCTTTAACCCTGGACCCTGAACGTGGAGGCACAGATGAGAAAAAAGGTGTTTATCTGTATTATTGGTTGTTTAGCTATACTTCTCTTTAGCACCTTGTCTTTGGCTGAAAATAATTCTCTTGAATTAGTCGAAGGGGACTGTATCAAGTGCCATCCGCGCAACATACGGGAAATCAACGAGCGGGGGGCATTACATAAAACAGAAGTCACTTGTATTGATTGTCACGAGGAGCATCCCCCCCATGGGAAAAATATCATTCCAAAATGCAGTGTTTGTCACTCACCTGATGCAAGCTCCCATTATGCTCTAAAAGAGTGCAAAAAGTGCCATCATCCACATTATCCCAAAGAGATGGATCTGAGCAAAATCGATAATGTAAAACCGGCCTGTGTCTCCTGTCATCCGGCCGAAGGGCAAGAGAACCGGACATATCCAAGTGCGCATTCCGAATTAGACTGCAAACAGTGCCATTCAAAGCATGGCGAATCTACTGCATGCCTGGAATGTCATGATTCTCATTCACCTGAAATGAACGATAAGGACTGCTTCCTTTGTCATAAACCTCATCGTCCCTCAGCAATCAAGTATGATGCTGTAGTTCTTCCGGCTTTATGCGCCAGTTGTCATGATGAAACGGTAAATGCAGTTAACGAGCGTGGAGGAGCGCACAAATCAGTCAAATGTATTGATTGCCATAGGCAGCATCCTCCTGCTGAAAAAAATGTTATTCCAAAATGTTCTCTGTGTCATGCGCCGTCAGATAAACCACACTATAAGGTGGAAAATTGTGCGTCATGCCACCATCCTCATTATCCCATGGAGATGGATCTGAGTAAGGCCGACTCTGTTAACTCGGCCTGTGTATCCTGCCATCCGGACCAGGATAAAGAGATGAAGGCGCATCCGAGCGAACACGCCGGATTAGACTGTAATGAATGCCATGTAAAACATGGCGAATCTTCATCATGCATGGAATGCCATGAAAGCCATACAGAGGAAATGACCCTTGATGATTGTTTGCGATGCCATAAACCCCATATGCCGCTGGAAGTAATCTATGGAGAAGACATTGACACGTCCTTCTGTTTAATCTGCCATGAACTTGTAGGGGAAAAGATGTCAGCAGTAAGTCAGACAAAACATCATGAATTAGGATGTGTGTATTGTCATAAAAACAAGCATAAAAGTTTACTTAAATGCAAAACATGCCATGGGGAACCACATAGGTACGATATTCATGCAAAATTTCCGGATTGCCTTGCATGTCATCAAGATCCCCATGGATTGATCAAGTAGGGGATACAAAATGGGAAGAAAGTTTTTCGCCAACATTGTTGGTTGCACTTTGATCATATACTTGAGTTTAAGCGCCTTTTCGTTGATTAATGTCGCTGCTGAAGAGTGTGGTACTGCGTTTTACGAGCAAAGAATCGAACCGATAACAAATCGTGATTGTGCCCGGTGTCATTTTTCAGTTTTTACGGACATTAGAGACAAAGGTGGAGCACATCAGATGGTCTGCAAGAAATGTCACGAAATATTTCACACATATAAACCGGGTAAAAACTGGAAAGACGTTGTTCCCAACTGCGCTGACTGTCATGTTCTATTCCATGGGGCTGGTTTTCCAGACTGTCTGCGGTGTCATGAAAATGCTCATGCACCTGTAGATAGTCTAAGTTTTGAAAAAATGGTTGAGGATTGCGGCAACTGCCATATTGATCAGGCAACCGAGACAACTCAAAACCTTAGCGCACATACCGACACTGCATGTTCTTCATGTCACCACGACAAGCACGGCTACATACCGACCTGTATCGAATGCCATGATAAAACGCATACACCATTTATCGGGAATACAGGGTGTAATGCTTGCCACCCAAGTCATTCACCTTTGATGGTCAGCTATACCGAAGATGCGGCAGATGCTATCTGTACAGGTTGTCATGCTGATGTCGGCAACAAATTATTGAGCAGCAAGAATAAACATAGTTTTCTTAAATGCGCCAATTGCCATGCTGATAAGCACCAATATATTCCAATGTGCAGGGAGTGTCATGGGCAGGAACCCCATTCAAAGGAATTGCTTGAGAAATTCAGCAGTTGTAATGATTGTCACGGAGATCCGCATACTCTGATTTTGCAGTTACAGTAAACATTGTGCCCCAAACAAAGCCAAAGGGTCGCTAAATGACGATAAGAAAAAAATTAAGGTCTGTATCATTATTTCTTGGAATTTGCCTGGGTATTTATGTTATTTTCATGCTCTATTATCTACTTGGGGATGGCTGCTGGAATTGCAGCCCGCAAGATTATTATTCCAGAGGAATAGCGATGATATCAGTGAATGATAATAATGATCTGAAAAAGGGAGTCAAATATCTTAAGACGGCAGCAAAAAAAGGTAATGTTAAAGCAATTATCTTTCTAGGAGAACTATATTCGGACGATTTCCCGGATGCTTACATTAAAGACAACAAAGAGAAAATCGCAGCCCTTAGAAGTATAGTATCAGCAAATATTAAGAAACGAGAATCATATTTTAATGAGTTAATCAAAAATCAATCTTTTTTTGATAGAAAATACAGCAAGACGCAATACAATCTCGGCGTGTTATACAAAGCCGGCATCCTGAAAAGTGAAGATAAAGAGGAAGCGTACAAAAAATGGTTAATGATATCGGCTGATAACGGCAATCCTCTTGCCATTTATCAAACGGGCATCTTTTTTAACAATAAAGGCAAATATATGGAAGCGCTGAAATGGTTCACAAAAGCGTTTGATTCCAGCCGGGAGCCCGCTTCAGCAATAATGATCGGGGATTATTATTTTTACGGCAAAGGCGTGGCAAGGGATTACCAGAGATCGATAGATTGGTATCACCAGGCTTTGAGAGCGCCGGCATTGCCGGATGCTTCTTTATGGATCAAAAATAGAGAAGAACTGACTGAATGGGCGACCCAGAGATTAAATATTGCGGAAAAAAAAGTTCGCAGTAAAATGTCAAAACAAGTCGTTATTGTTAAATATCGTATCATAGGCGGTTTAAATTCATTTTCAATTTTCACAGCAGATCTGAAGGGAAATCTCATTGGTACAGTAAAGAAGCAAGACGGCTATATCCGGGCGCGGTCTAACATAATGATCAAGTCGGTCTCCATCTCAAAATCAGCTAAAGTTGATTCTATGAGTGAAGGCCTGCATTGGGTGCTGACCACATATGCAAAAAATAAATATGGGGCTGATAAGGATTTCAATTTTGTCATTACAAAGTAAGTGGGTAGGTTAAAGGCTGAAGGTTAAAGGTCGAAGGCTGAAGACTGAAGGCTTTTAGGGACCTTCGGCCTTCGGACTTCAGCCTATCCACCTGAGTTTTTTTTATAATGAGGAGAATATATGTATGTCTAAATTAGACAATAACAACTTCAAAGGCATATCTACGCTTTTTGATGCATCTGAATTAAAAAAATTTATTAAATATTACATCAGCTTGATTTTTTTGCTGGAAATTATAATTTTTGGATCTTGCTTTCTTTTTCAGCTTGAACCGGTCAATCTTCCTTTTCCCTGGAAGTACTATTTCCTCGCATCTTTTTTGGTGCCGATTGGAGTAACATTCATATTGGGCATTTTTATAACTGCCTTTAATTTATTTATTTACGGTCATTCTACTCCTCAAACCGTGGATTCCGGGTCATCTGAGGAAGATAATGAAAAAAACAGTCCTTTTAATAAAATAAATGCATCATTATCCTTAATTCGACAGGCCCCATTTTTGCTGACTTTGTTATTATTGGGCATTGGTACTATAATTTTTTCTCAATTAGATAATTTGATAATATTTCTGGGAGAGATAGGGGTAAAAACCGTGGAGTACGCTCTTATCATCCTTGGAGTTGTTTTTGCCGTTGCGGTAGTTTTTGCATTGATCTGGATCTTTATGAAATATAAATTAGAAAAGATGAAATATGATTATCAATATAAACAGGATGTAATGTCGCAGTTGGGCTTACTTGTCATCGATAAAAACACCGTGGTAAATCATGAAGGAGAAGTTATAAACCAAAAAAAGAAACTGTTATCAGGGAAAACCAAAGTCGATAAAGATGCATTATTAATCGCCCAATCAACAAGACAGCAAAGATAGTACTGCGTTAGCAGCATTTTTCGTCCTCATCCCTCAATATAACGGAGCGGCCGATTGGAAAAATTCTACTTTTCCAGATTTACGTTTTCCGACAGATGCAAAACAACCATCCTTCTTCCCTCTTACAACGGTTCCACTCTCCGCTATGTTGAGGAAATATTGAACTTACAACCGATTGGTTCAAAAGCCAAACCCTATCAAGTTAAACAGATTCGAAATATCATATTAAAATACAAACTAAATTGGAGAGTAGACGATGACTAAATATGAAATAATTATTTTTTGGAGTGCCGAAGATAAATCGTTTATTGCCGAAGTTCCTGAATTGCCTGGATGCATGGCAGATGGAAAAACGTATCAAAAAGCCCTTTCAAATGCTGAAATTATTATAAATGAGTGGATTGAAACTGCAAAAGAGCTGGGGCGTGAAATTCCGCGAGCTAAAGGGCGATTAATGTTTGCATAACCTTTAAGGATTGAAACAACTTGGGTGCTCTGTCATCCTTTGCGGGAACGCACAGAGACGCTGGTCGGTATCATCGAAAGGACAGCTCGGCATGAACCCTTTCCTGTCGCTTCGTAACTATGAGGAGTTTGTTTACACCCTCCCTCACCACAAACACATTTTTTCTTAAATGCCAGCGACCCATAACTACCTTAAATTATAATGTTTGAGACTGATTAAACTGATTTTCTTATCATGGCCAAATAAGTGCATTTAGCATGATAGCTAAATGCTTGATATTGTGCGTTTAGCATAATAGTCAGCAGGCATGATTCTACGAAAAAACTCAATTAAATCAATATGAAATCCTAAAAAGTGTCCGGTAATTTTAAACTTAAAATGTCTGCCGGACACTTCAGATTTCGTCTGAACACTTTGTCCCTCTGTCCCTAATCCCTTCAGAGCATAGCGCTGTTGCCTGGATCATAGCTGATTAGATATTAAGGTCGAGTAGTTCTATAAGTGCAAATATTTTTAACCTTTCATTTCGCTTGACTTCCTCTTGCTGTCGTATATATTGTTAATATAATATATCATGACAAGGAGATGTCATATGACAACACAAATGATTGTCCGTATTGATCCAGCCCTCAAAAACAAGGTTGGCAATTTTGCCAAAGCTGAAGGAAAAAATGTAAGTGAAATTGTAAGGGAACTACTCGAAGGTTATGTGAAAAATAGAGACATCGGCTCCTATATTGATGACCTCTGGAGCCGAATAGGAACAAAAATCAAAAAGCAAGGGTTTGGCCCTGATGATATTGATTCAATTATCCAAAAGGTTAGAGCTGAAAAATGATAAAAGTTGTTATTGATACAAATGTTTTTATCTCATCATTTTTTGGCGGCAACCCTAAAAAAATTATTGATTTATGGAAAAAAGGAAAAATAAAACTCTGCCTATCAGGAGATATTGTTGATGAATATGTTGAAGTCCTTAAAAGGCTTAGGTTGCAAAACGAACGTGAACTTCAAGAATTATTAAATACTTTTTCAGAAGGGCATAACATTATTTTTTCAGCATCAATTCCTTCCTTAAAAATAATCGGCCAGGACCCGGGCAATAATATGTTTATTGAATGCGCTGTTGCCTTAAAATGCTCACATATAATCTCAGGGGATAAACATTTAAAATCGGTTAAAAATTACATGGGAATTAAAATCGTCAATCCCAAAGAATTTCTCATACAAAACAAAAGACTTGGGGAATTAAAGCTAATAAGTTAAGAGAGCCCCTAAATCATGTGAACTCTGCGGTGAAAAAAGCTATCTGACCGTTCACAGTATAGCAGAAAATCCCACTGGTGATAAAAATGAAAAAATTTGCTTATATTTTATTTGGGCTGTTTTATGCGTGCAGCGTTTTTGCAGAACCACTTTCAAGGGAAGATGTGCCCGAGCCTTTAAAGCCATGGATTGGCTGGGTACTGCATGACGAAAAAGATGTTGACTGCCCGTTTGCATACAACGATCTTTCAAAAACTATTTGCATTTGGCCGTCAGAGTTGAATCTAACATTTCAAAAAAACAGCGCCGTGTTTTCCCAAAAATGGGAAGTGTTTTCTGATGAAATCTGGATATTGCTTCCCGGAAATAATAAATTCTGGCCACAGGATATCAAAGTGAATGGAAAGAAACACCCTGTCGGCAAAAGAAAAGGATTGCCGGTTGTTTTTATAAAAGAGCCCGGAAAATATACGATAAGCGGCAAATTCAAATTTGACAGCATCCCTGAGTGGATAAAAGTACCTAAACATACAGGGTTGTTGAAGCTTGCAATTAAAGGAAAAGAAATTTCCTTCCCAAATATGGATAACCATGGAAAGCTCTGGCTCAAACAGGGCGGAGAGGATAAAAACGCAGTGGAAAAAGAAGATAAACTTCAGCTAAAAGTTTATCGTCTTATCCAGGACGAAATTCCTCTATTACTGGTAACAAGGGTTGATTTGTATATTTCGGGAAAGCACAGGGAGGTCAAACTCGGAAAAGCAGTTGCGAATAATTTCACACCAATGAGACTCAAAAGTGATCTGCCGGCAAAAATAGAAGCTGATGGAAATCTTATATTACAGGCAAGACCCGGTAAATGGACAATTGAAATAACTTCAAGACATAAAGGGCATGTTAACGAATTACACTTTGATCCTTCCAGGGGGTTTGATGTCGATGAAGAGGTCTGGGTGTTTGAGGCAAAAAATCATCTTCGGATAGTTTCAATTGAAGGCGTAATGCAGATTGATCCCCAGCAAACCACTATCCCTGAGAGATGGAAGAAATTTTCCGCATATCTGATGCATCCCGATGATACAATGTGCTTTGTCGAGAAAAAAAGAGGGGATCCTCTGCCTGCTCCGGATCAATTGAATCTGCACCGTACATTATGGCTGGATTTTAATGGAACCGGTTATTCTATACGTGACAGTATAACCGGTTCAATGACTACGGGCTGGCGTCTGGAAATGGCACCTCCTGTTGAACTTGGGCGTGTTACGGTTCAAGGCAGGGAACAATTCATTACCCGTCTTAAGGGTTCGGATAAGGCTGGTGTGGAAATGCGGTATGGAAATGTCAGGCTTGAAGCTGAAAGCAGGCTTGAAGATGCGGATAATATTCCGGCTGTGGGTTGGGACAGAGATTTTCATTCTGTTAAGGGTATTCTCAATCTTCCCCCGGGCTGGACACTTTTTGATGCAACCGGAATTGATCATATCAGGCAAACATGGCTGAAACAATGGACACTGCTGGATATGTTTCTGGTTTTAATAATTTCGCTTGCAGTTGCAAGACTTTATTCCTGGCCATGGGGAATAATAGCTCTGGCAGCAATGGTTTTATTAAATCACGAAATTGATGCCCCCCGCTGGGTCTGGCTAAATCTGCTTGCAGCTATAGCTCTTCTTCGCGTTGTTCCCAAAGGTAAAATCAGTTCAATGATAAATAATTATCGAATGATTTGCATAGCATGTTTAATATTTATAAGCCTTCCGTTTATGGTTAATCAGATCAGGACAGGTATTTATCCGCAACTTGAAAGACCGTGGCAGCAAATCGGAATGCAGCAGACACAGCAATGGGCAACTACAGGAAAAGTTGCAATAGATGAAGACAAAGGCTATGACCAAAAAACAAGACTGTCATCTAAACTGCCAAAAACTATTCAAAGCCTGAAACAGCGCATGAAAGAGGAAGCAGTATCTGAAGATATTGATTATTTATACAACCAGCAGGCATCGCAGCTAAAAATAAAACGACTTGATCCAAATGCAAAAATTCAAACAGGTCCTGGTATTCCAAACTGGCAATGGCGACAAATTAATTTTTCCTGGAACGGGCCTGTGGAAAAAGATCAAGAAATTTCATTTGTCTTTATTTCACCTTTTATGAACCTTATTCTTGCGGTATTGCGGGTAATCCTTCTCGCTATCCTGATATACTGCTTATCCCGCTTATCTGGGGCTGTTTATTCAAAAAACAGCGGATTTAGCTTTTCAAGCATAAAAAACGGCATTTTTTCAATTATATCTGTATTGCTTCTTAGCGTTATTGTTTGCCAGGCTCACGCAGACAACTCTTTTCCACCAGAAAAATTGTTAGATGAGCTGAAATTAAAACTGACAGAAAAGGATAGGCCTCCGTGTGCTCCAAACTGTGCGTTAAGCCCACGGATGAAAGTGAGAATAACCGGAAACCAGCTTGATATAAGGATAGAGTTCCATAGTTTACATCCTGATACGGCTGTTCCGCTTCCTGGATCTGTTCAACACTGGCAGCCTCAGATTGTGCTGATAGATGAAAAGCCGGTTTTCGGCCTGTATCGCGAACCATCTACAGGATATTTATGGCTCAACCTTCCTGAAGGCATACATCAAATAGATATAAAAGGAGCTTTGCCTCAAAGGGATGTTGTCTGGCTGCAATTGCCATTAAAACCCCATTATGTTGAAATCAATTCAGAAGGCTGGTCTGTAGATGGATTGTATGATAACGGGGTCGCAGACACACAGCTTCAGTTCACCCGGATTCGCACTGACAATGATGATAAAACTGCGGTATCCGAAACATTTGAGCCTGGGCTGTTACCGTCATTTGTCAAAATTACAAGAATTTTTCTTTTAGATTTAGACTGGCAGATAGAAACCATTGTCAGCAGAGTGACACCTGTTGGCTCTGCAATTGCGGCGTCTATACCTTTGCTTGCAGGAGAATCAGTTACATCTGATATTCGCGTGGAAAACGGCAATGTTCTTCTGAACATGGCTCCTGATCAGAAAAATTTCAGATGGTTTTCATCACTTAAGATAGAAGATGAACTGGTGTTAAAAGCAGAAGATACTCTTGACTGGGCCGAAGTCTGGCAGGTTAACATCGGAACACTGTGGCATGCTGAAATTAGCGGAATACCTGTAATTCATCATCAGAATAAATCCGGTAACTGGTTCCCCGAATGGCGGCCCTGGCCTGGGGAGGAAATTGCCATTAAAATTACAAGACCCGAAGGAATAAAGGGGCAGACTCACACCATCGAAAGCAGTGAACTATCTTTAAGTCCGGGAAAAAGGATTAGAAATGCCATATTGAATCTTAAGATAAAAAGCAGCAGAGGCGGCAGTCATACTATAAAGATTCCGGATAACGCAAAACTCCAGTCTGTTTCTATTAACGGCAAGTCACAGCCTGTCAGGCAAGAGAAAAACAGTGTGACTCTTCCGCTTACGCCGGGACAGCAGGATATTAAACTTGTTTGGAGAGAACTAAAAGATGTAGAAACCATATTGAAAACATCTTTGATAAACCTTGGCATGAAAAGCGTTGATTCCTTTATTTCTGTTTCAATGCCGAGAGACAGGTGGATTTTATTTTGCGTTGGTCCGTATGTTGGACCGGCCGTACTGTTTTGGGGCGTTGTCTTTGTAATTATTCTATTATCCTTTGGCCTTGGACGGTTAAATATAACGCCTTTAAAATTTCATCACTGGGCACTTTTAAGCCTTGGATTAACTCAAGGCTCTTTGTTGATTGCAATACCTGTAGCCGGCTGGTTTCTTGTGCTTGGCTACCGGAAACAGGTTGCTGAGAAATTATCAAACTTTACATTTAATTTATTCCAAGTTTTCATTATATTACTTTCCATCGTTGCCTTTGGATCTTTATTATTCGGAATCAAGCAGGGACTTTTGGGCTACCCGAACATGCAGATCAGTGGAAACGGTTCCGGGAATTACCTTTTAAAATGGTATCAGGATATATCCGGAGAAATTCTGCCACAGGCCTGGGTTTTTTCTCTTCCACTTACAATCTATCGTATTGCAATTCTAGCCTGGGCGCTGTGGATCGCTTTTGCCTTTATAAAATGGCTCCGCTGGGCATGGGAATGTTTTAGCGCCAGAGGATTATGGCGCAAAATAGATTGGAATAAGCTTCGAAACAGGCCATGGAAAAGGCATGGAGATAGACAAAAAAACGCGGAAACAGAAGGGGATTTAGGAATTAGGGGAGGATAGAATTTTTTTAATCTTTAATAATCTGCGTAATCTGTGGATGGAATTTAGTATATAAAAGATGGGTATCTTATTTTTCACACCCCGAATATATTCATTGGTAAATAATGATTTAAATACCCCTACCATATCACCAACCGTAGGGGCAATCCCTTGTGGTTGCCCTGTTTGTGGGTTACCCTGTTTGTGGTTGCCCCATTGTTGACGGTTGTTCCATATTTTGGGTACCCACAAGGGGTACCCCTACTATTTTTCAATGATGTACGTCAGCGCTGACCTATTTATTGACAAAGTCTGTTTGATAAAGGAGTTAAATAATATGGCAAGCATTATAACATTTGATACATTGGCTTACGCCAAAAAACTGAAGGCAGCGCGGGGGTGCCTGATGAGCAAGCAGACGTACAGGCCGAGGCGCTAAAGGAACGTGGACGAATTAACTTCCTCAAGTAGGGGCACAGATTTGGGTCGAATTTGTTCGATCTCAGATCACAAAAGTTGAAGGAATAGCGAGCTATTTCAATATTTTTGTGCTTTGAGACCGGACAAAGGCGGCCTGAAGCTGTGATTTATAGTTGGGGAAGTTATTTCGTCCACGTTCCTAAAGGATACCGTTAATACAGAACTGATGTCAAAACGTGATCTGACAGAAGCCAAAATAGAAATAATTAAATGGGTTGCCGGTATGCTGGTTGCTCAGGCCGCTATTGTGGCTACCCTGGTCAAGCTTTTGTAACCCAATTATCCCTGCCCCAATATTATACCTATATTGAGCGATTTTTTTACTCGATCTGCACTGATCTCTTGCGCGAAAAACCTCGATCTATCCGTTGGTATGCGGTTTTTGCAAACCTTGCTGCATCAAGATTGCGGCACATTTCTTCGCAAAAAATCGCTCAACTTGGGTTTAACCTATATTGAGCGATTTTTTACTCAATCTGTACTAAGCTTTTGCGCATCAAGGACTTGGTTTTGCTTCTTTTTGGCCACCAGTTTATTTAGTGCTTTACTTCAGGCTCAACCTCGGTCTTAACTTCGGGCACAACCTCAGGCACAACTTCGAGCACAACCTCAGGCTCAACCTCGGGCACAACCTCAGGCACAACTTCGAGCACAACCTCAGGCTCAACTTCGGGCACAACCTCAGGCACAACTTCGGGCTCAACCTTATGCGTGGCCTCCGCCTTTTTTTCGGGAGCCTGATGTTCTGCAGCGTCATCACTACCACACGCTACAGGAAAAGCAATCAATGAAAAAATACAACTAGCAGCAATAATTAGTTTAATAACACGATTCATTTAACTCCTCCTTTTTATTTGGTTAATGTTTATAACTCATGAGTCATAAGTTATCGTAACAGACTGAAATAATTAAATCCCAAATTAAATTTCAAATGAGACCTTTGAAAAATTCTCGGTCTGTCATTGCGAACTAAGGTGAAGCAAACTGTAATTTATTGATACTACATGAGATTGCCACGTCGCTTCGCTCCTCGCAATTATGATATATTAAATTATAATATCACTCATTTCCGAAATTTCTGACTATTAAAAGCCGTATCCCTTAACTATGAACTGTTAACGATTACTAAAAGGTTTATATCTTTTGACGGCTATATTGTCAAGAAATTCGCCCTTAATTCCTATCCCCGAAACCGGCCTGCTATAAATAATATAAAAAAAATAATGGACGATAATATTACAATGGTTGCACCTGATGCAAGGTCTGCATAATATGAAAATAACAGTCCTCCTGCTGTGGATATCAAAGCAACTGCTATGGCAATTGCAATCATTGGAATATAGCGATCAGTTATTTGTGAGGCTGCTGCTCCTGGTATTACAAGAAGAGCTGAGACAAGAATTATTCCTATAATTTTTATGCTGATTACAACTGACATCGCAAGTATTGTAAGAAAGAAATGATCAAGAAGAGCTACCGGCATTCCGCTAACGAGCGCAACCTCTCTGTCGAATGAAACAAACAGCAATTCCTTGAAAAGCAAAAAAATGGATATGAGGACAAAACCTCCCAACAATGCAATAATTATTAAATCCTTATCGGTAATTGCGAGTATGTTACCAAAAAGATATCCGAAAAGATCCACGTTGTATTGATCTGACATGCCAATAAAAACAACCCCAAGCGCCATGGCAAAAGCAAAAAAGATTCCTATAGCTGTGTCGGCGCTTAATTTTCCACGCCTGCCGATGTAGCCGATTGCATTGGAGACAGCTATTGCAAATATAATGGCTGTAATTGTAGGGGAGATACCGAGAAGAAATCCCAGGGCAATGCCGCCGAATGCTGAATGCGCCACACCAACCCCTACAAATGATAAACGGCGGAGCACAACAAAAAAAGACACTACAGCAAGAACCGGGCTCAACATTATGCCGGCCATAAAGGCATTCCGCATAAATTCAAGGCTAAAAATTTCAATCATTATGTTCATGTTCATGTTTCTTTAAGGAACATGTTGCGCATCTGGAATCGTGAACCATAATATTCAGGTTTTTTCCATAAACCTTTTGCATTATTTCAGGTTCAAAACAGGAATCCGGTTCACCATGATAGTGAATTTCTAAATTCAAACATGCGATGCGATCCGCATGGGCGGTAATAACTCCTATATCATGTGAAACCATTATTACCGATATATTCATTTCATCTCTAAATTTGGCCAGCAATTCATAAAAATCTTCCTGAGCAACACTGTCAACTCCTGTTGAAGGCTCATCCAGTACCAAAAGCTTGGGCTTTGATGCCAATGCACGGGCAATATGAACTCTCTGCTGCTGGCCTCCGGACAGCATTCCAAAAGGTTTTTCAGCATGTTCAGCCATATTTATCCTGGCCAGCATCTCCATTGCAACTTCCTTGCTTTTGCTTCCTGGTCGTTTAAAAAAACCAATCCTGTTATATAAGCCCATTAAGACTACATCCAGGGCTGTAACAGGAAAAGATCTGTCAGCTTTGGAAATTTGGGGCAGATATCCGACTTCAAGTCTGCTGTGCTTGTCAGGTCTATGCCCGAATAATTTCACTACACCTTTTTGAGGACGAACAAGTCCCAAAATAACTTTAAGCAGGGTTGATTTTCCACCACCATTGGGACCTACTATGCCAAAGATCTCACCCTGGTAGCACTTCAAGTATATAGATTTCAGCACCCATTTATTGTAATAACCGACCCAGACATTTTCAAGCTCCGCATAAACTGCTTTTTTATTTCCGATACCTGCTCCATGCTCTTTCAAAGCATTGCCTCCTGCAAGACCTTAAGATTATATTTCATAAGGTAAAAATAACTGTTGCGGCCTTTTATATCAGGGCCGCCCATTGGATCAAGAAAAAGCACTTTAACATCCGCTTCTCTGGCAATTACTTCTGCAATTTTTGGATTCAACTGGGGTTCAGCAAACACAGCCCGAATATCATGTTTTACTATAAGAGAAACGATTTTCTTTATACTTCTCGGCGTAGGGTTTCTTCCGGGAGTAGCTTCAATCACACCAACAGATTCAAGTTTATATTGTCTTGCAAAGTAATCCCATGCAGGGTGAAAGCAAACATATTTTCTAATTTTGAATTTTTCAACCGTCGAAGCTATCAAGACATGGAGTTCATCCAATTTATCTAAATACGCTAATCCCCGCTTTTCATAGTATTTCATATGCTTGTTGTCAATCTTACAAAGCACTGAAATAATTTTATTAACCATCAATTTTGCTATGTTCGGATCAAGCCATATATGAGGATTGGCAAAACCCGACTCTGTATCTAAAATATCTTCGTCACCATGATGGTGGTCAAAGTCATCAAGATGATGTTTTGATAATTTTATCAGAGAAATTCCTTCGGATAATTTCACTGTATGTAGCTGGTTTTTTGATAATCTGACAAATTTTCCAGCCCATAATTCAAGACCGGCTCCAATCATAAAAAAAACACGTGCCTCGGAAATCTTTTTTAACAGGCTGGGTTTTGGTTCATATGTGTGAGGACTTGCGCCAGGAGGAATAACCGTAGTCACATCAACATACATGCCTCCAACCTGTTTTACCATGTCTGCAACCGGAAAAATGCTGGCAATTACCGAAATTTTTTCCCCAAAGCAGCTAGAAGCTTGCAACTGAATAGCGGAAAAAACAAATATAAACAAAACCAGGATACGCAATATTTTTATTTTCATAGGATATTTTTCCAGAAGTTTGACGGTAAGTTACACTAAAAAATATTTCAAATAAACTATAAAATTATTGATACCTCTAAATATTATAACTCAACAGGTAAAACAATAAGAAACTAATCATGAATTCTGTCTCATTTTTAAATTAGAGACATAATTGTATCATGAGACATTTTACATGTATTTCCATTTATATTTGTATCTCAATATCTTATTTTAATTCAAGATGTTATTTCATCATTGGAGTTTTTGTTCTCAATGGCACATAGCTTGCAATTAAATATGTTAAATAACAATTTTAGTTTCAATTGTTTGCCAACTTCGAACCAAAGGAGGTGCAGTATGATGAAATTAGAAGATATAAACAAAAATCTTGACCTGTTAAATGACATAGATTGGGAGATGACACCGGAAATGGCTGTAACACTTTATCTGGAATGGGGTAATAATCCGGCACTGGGTAACAACATAATAAAATCAAAGAGAGATTTTTCTACTTATTTTGTAATAAATACATGGCATGAGCCGGTAATATACCTTATCCGTCGTAACAGTGAAGACGGCGTTGAACTTGCTACAATAAAGATGCCCAAAGGGATAGAAACCCGGTTCCTGGAGTCGGTAGGCCATAATAAAGGCGTTTATTCTATTGAGGGTGAAGTTAAAGACTGGCTTAAAGGTGAACTCTATAATGCTTAAGATTTAAGTATTTAAGAATGTTCGCTTAAAAATCTATACAAGGTGGCCCTTCCCACCCCGAGAAGCTTGGCAGCTCTTGATTTGTTCCCCCCCGTTTGTTCAAGAGCGGATTTTATTGTATTAAAGTCAAGCTTTTTAGAAGGGCCGCGTTTCAATCCCGGTTTATTGTTTTCTCTCAGCTCAACAGGGAGTTCATTTGGAGTAATTACGCTGCCGCTGCATTTTACAATGGCAAACTGAATAGCATTTTGAAGCTCACGAACATTTCCCGGCCAGGCATAATCCATCATTAAGGACATAGCTTCTTTAGATATTCTGGGAGGTTTTTGCTTATAATCTTCCTCAGCCTGTTTAAGAAAATGGTCGACGAGAAGTGGTATGTCATTTTTTCGTTCACGGAGAGAAGGAATAGTTATAGGTATTACATTTAAACGGTAATAAAGATCTTTGCGGAAATTTTTATTCTTTACTTCCTCTTTAAGGTCTTTGTTTGTTGCGCTGATAACTCGAATATTTACAGAGATTGTTTTTTCTCCGCCAACTTTTTCAAATGTACCATCCTGCAGAAATCTCAGAAGCTTGACCTGCACATTTTTTGAAAGTTCTGTAACCTCATCCAGAAATATTGTGCCTCTGTGGGCCAGCTCAAAGCGCCCCTTTTTATCACGTATAGCATCTGAAAACGCTCCTTTAACATGCCCAAAAAGTTCACTTTCTATAAGGCTTTCCGGCAATGCTCCGCAATTTATAGCGATGAATGGAGCTCCACTTCTTCGACTTTCATTGTGAATAGCTGCAGCAACCAGTTCTTTGCCTGTGCCTGTTTCTCCAGAAATATGTACTGGATAATTATAGCCGGCGACATCTCTAATCTGTTGAAAAACCTGGAGCATTTTTGTGTCTTGACCTATGATGTTTGCAAAGCTGTTTAGCTTTCCGGCTCTTATTTTCAGGCTTATAATATCAGTAACATCTCTTAGGAAAGCAATAACCCCAAAGAGTTTTCCATTTTCGTCATCCATCCTGTTAAATGACATTTCAATGTTCTTAATTTCGCCATTTTTGTTTAACATGTTAATCGTATATTCATAGTTATCCATAATTTCAGGGTTATCTTTACTGAAAGAACAGCGTTCACCGCAAAAGGGGACGTCAAATACTTCGTGACAGTCCCTTCCCAGAACATCTTTTCTGCTGAAACCTGTAATTCTTTCAGCTTCATGGTTGAAAAAAAATATACGCCTTTTTATGTCATGGGCTATGATTCCATCCTTAAGATTATCAAGAACCCGCTCCAGGTTTTCCTTTATAGTAATAATTTTTTCAATCTTTGATTCAGTCATAATTGTTTCCAAAAATGGTTTGCATTACACATCATGCGACAGGGTTTTCGTTCAATCAATTACAAGAACTATGGCTCCCCGTATCCTGCCGCGTTTCAATCTCGCTAAAGCTTCGTTTGCCTCAGCAAGCGGAAATGTCTCAACTTCGGTATGCACAGGCACCTTAGGTGCCAATTCCAGAAATTCCTCGCCATCGTGGCGTGTCAGGTTTGCCACCGAGCATATGCTGCGCTCTCCCCACAATATATTGTATGGAAATGAAGGAATATCGCTCATATGAATTCCAGCGCAAACCACTGTTCCGCCTTTAGCAAGGGCTCTCAGGGATAAAGGAACAAGCTCGCCTGCCGGAGCAAAAAGTATGGCTGCATCGAGCAAATGTGGCGGTTGCATAGTAGAATC
>Ga0255426_10097_pt1 | contig 17592 bp, 14 predicted proteins | sample ANMaggSeSYBR02J9_FD_182666 | JGI IMG/M metagenome (GOLD analysis project Ga0255426, IMG submission 182666) | Sediment cell enrichment communities from methane seep in Santa Monica Basin, California, United Staets - ANME aggregate JGI... | ecosystem: Environmental > Aquatic > Marine > Cold seeps >...
CAAGTCTGAACCACGACGAATTCGTCAGGTAATGCACAACCACATCGGCAAGGGTGGACACCTGAGCGCCCAGCCAATGGGTGCGCTAAAAGACTATGTAGCAAGGAATCCCCGTACGGAAAAGCCCGCTGTTGTAAATTTTTCCGTACTGGCCGACAACCAGTTTAAGATTGATGTAGCGGCAACCCTGAAACTAATTGATGAGTACAGGCCGGAGTTTATTATTTTCGGGAAAAGCATGGTTATACATAAAGAACCTGTCGCAGAAATTCGTCAGTTTCTAAATACTCAGGCTATCAAGTCTGTGGTAATGTACGATATGGCACATGTTCTGGGGCTTATTGGTCCTCACTTTCAGCAGCCGTTTGCTGAAGGTGCCGACATAGTTACAGGTTCTACCCATAAGACCTTTTTTGGCACACAGCGCGGTGTTGCCGGGTCAAATTTCAAAGAAAACGAGGAATTCTATGGGCTCTGGGAATCTCTTGTTCGGAGAACATTCCCTGGTTCTGTGTCCAACCATCACCTGGGTACTCTGCTTGGTTTGCTGATGGCTGCATACGAGATGAATTACTTCAAAGACGAATACCAGTCTAAGGTTATCGCCAATGCCAAAACATTTGCCCGTGCACTTAAAGACTGTGGTCTGGATGTTGCCGGAGACCCGGCAATTGACTTTACAGAAACTCATCAGGTGATAGTACATGTCGGCTACAGCCGCGGCCCGGAAATTGCGGGACAACTGGAAGTAAATAATATTATATGCAACTATCAGGCAAGTACGGATGAAGAAGGGTTTACGGCTTCAGGGGCATTGAGGATGGGTGTATCTGAAATGACCCGCTTTGGAATGGAAGAAAAAGGCTTTCAATCACTGGCAGGGCTTATACAAGAAGTTATCATAAACAATGCAAATGTTGCTGACAGGGTTAAAAAGCTGCGTGAAAAATGCAGTACGCTTAAGTTCTGTTTCAGTGAGAGTAAATATGATGACATTCTCCAGAAACTCCACGGACTTCTTTAACCTAAATTGAGCGATTTTTGGCTCGATCTGCACTGATCTCTTGCGCATCAAGGATTCGCGAAAATCCTCGACATATCCACGGGTATGCCTACGGTTTTCGCAAACCCTTATGCATCAAGATCTCAGCACATTTCTTCCCCAAAAATCGCTCAACTTAGGTTTAATCATAATAGGTTACCACGGAACAACACGGAGTTTCACTGAAAATTTAAACAATGAGTAAGTTACTGTGGCGGTGAAATGGTAGAGCGAAGCGATACAACAAATCCGAAATCCGAAATCGAATGGTTCGTAATGATGAGAAGAGTATTTTATAATTCAGTGTAATTCCGTGAAAATCCGTGGTGAACTATTACCTTTAACCCGCATAATAAGAAGGCCAATAGTACATAGAGCCCTCCATTGATTCACCGACACCTGCAAGATCCGGCACATGATTTTGTTTCCATAATCATATAGGAACTTCATCGACAATATCAGCAAATTCATCAATTGCATCATGTGCTGTATTTCCCACAACAGGAACTATCGAAACCACAGCGCCCACAACCCGTGTCGGCACTGAAACAAGTTTGGTAAGAACACATCCGCTAAACATCGTCAAAGTTATCAATATTAATAATAGCTTTACAATCTTCATAATAAGCTCCTTTGCAATGTTAGGAGTCAAATTTATTTGAGTGTAACCAAAATAGAACGATATAAATATGGGATAGGGTCAAAACAACCTTTATGCTTGCATCAAGAAGATGTTAGATATCAGCGATTATAAGTCAGAACGCAGAGATTGCAATCACAATACATAATAAAAACGCTATATTACTCCTATCTTGATTCCTACTACTTGACCTCAATTTTTGTATCTGATTTTGAGTCTTTTGGATACTGAATAGTAAACCTACTTTTCAGTAATATATATAAAGCAACAAGGAGAATTAAGCCCAATATTCCATAGTTATCAAACAGGGTTATTAGAGTATCCATGTTTATTAATCCTCCTTGTTTTTCTGCACAATGTTCTATTTTGGTTACACTCAATTTATTTTTGAGCAAACCATAACTTCGGCCAATAACAACTGTGCATGCCGTAGTCAATCTTCAATTGCTTTGGTCTTCAATCTTTTGTTTTAAGGGCATTAATCGGCTTTAATGCCAAGCGCTCTTTCTTTTTCAGCTACTGCCAGCCTGGTTTTTATAACAGTATCCGGTATCAGACTCATGGAATCAATTCCGCACTCTACAAGAAAAGTAGCGAATTCAGGAAAATCACTGGGAGCCTGGCCGCAAATACCAATTTTTTTCCCGCGGCGCTTGGCCACATCAATAACCATACGCACCATGTCTTTAACCGCTTCGTTTCGTTCATCAAAAATGTGAGCCACAAGATCTGAATCCCGGTCCAGGCCTAAGGTCAACTGGGTCAAGTCATTGGAACCAATGGAAAATCCGTCAAAGACATCACTGAAAGCCTCGGCTGAAATTACGTTACTTGGGATTTCGCACATTACATATACTTCCAGCTCGTTTTCGCCCTGGACAAGCCCGAATTCCTTCAAAACCTCTATTACTTTACGGCCTTCCTCAGGAGTACGACAGAAAGGAACCATCAATTTGATATTGGTAAGCCCCATATCATTTCTGGCCTTGAGCAAAGCTTTACATTCAAGTTCAAAGGCAGGTTTGTATTTCTCATCATAATAACGCGAGGCTCCACGCCAGCCAATCATGGGATTGCTTTCATGCGGCTCATACAGCGTGCCGCCTACCAGGTTTGCATACTCATTGCTTTTAAAATCCGATAATCGTACAATCACATCCTTAGGATAAAAACCAGCGCCAATACGACCAACGCCTTCGGCCAGTTTATCAATAAAGAACTGTTTCTTGTCATCCGGGTAAGCAGTAGTAAGAGCTTCAATTTCTTTTACAATTTCTGCGATCTTTTCATCAGATTTAGCTTTTGCTTTTAGATCGTCGAAATAATAAAGAGCCAGGGGATGAATACCGATATGAGAATTAATAATAAATTCCTCCCTGGCCAGACCTACGCCCTCATTGGGTATCTGGCACTCAGTAAATGCCTTTTCGGGCATACCAACGTTCATCATTATCTTTGTTTTTGTGGTAGGCAATGTATCAAGATCAACTTTTTCAATATCAAACTTCAACAACCCTTCATATATATAAGCGGATTCACCTTCGGCACATGAAACGGTTATCTCGTTTCCGTTTTTTATCACTTCGGAACCATTTCCAGTACCGATTGCACATGGAATTCCCAGTTCACGTGAAATTATTGCAGCATGGCAGGTTCTCCCGCCGCGGTTGGTAACTATGGAGCTTGCTATTTTCATAATTGGTTCCCAGTCAGGATCGGTCATGTCAGTAACCAGCACTTCACCTTTTTTGAACTCGTGAATATGGGCTGAATCCTCAATTATATGCGCTATTCCCTGACCTATCATAGCCCCAACAGCCTGTCCTGATGCAACGAGTTTGCCTTTTTCTTTCAGCACGTAAGTTTCAAGAACTCTCTTTGATGAACTTTGTGAATGCACGGTTTCCGGCCTTGCCTGTACAATATAAAGTTTTCCTGTTCCAGTGTTACCGTCACCGTCCTTGGCCCATTCAATGTCCATGGGTTTTTGATAATGATCTTCGATAATACATGCCCATTTGGCGAGCTGAATAATTTCATCATCGTTTAATATATATTTCCCCCGTTCCTCGGGAGTGGTTTCTATATTTTTGACTGTTTCTTTGTCATGGGAATCTGAATTATAAATCATTTTAAGTTCTTTACTTCCTACCTTCTTACCAACAATTGGCCGCTTCCCTTTTTTAAGTGTGGGCTTGAACACGTAATATTCATCGGGATTAACAACGCCAAGCACTACGTTTTCGCCAAGTCCCCAGGAACCGGTGATAAAAACCGCATCCTCAAAACCACTCTCTGTGTCAATTGAAAAAATGACGCCGGATGAAGCCGCATCACTGCGAATCATTTTCTGAACGGCAATGGAAAGGTAAACGTCAAACTGTCCAAATCCCTTGTCGTGGCGATAAGAAATTGCGCGATTGGTAAACAGACTTGCAAAACATTTCCGGCAGTTTTCAATAAGGGCATCTACACCTCTGATATTAAGAAAGGTTTCCTGTTGACCCGCAAAAGAGGCATCCGGCAAATCCTCCGCTGTAGCAGACGAGCGAACCGCCACATCCACATTTGAACCATATTCCTCTTCCATTTTCTTATAGGCCTCAATAATAGCCTGCCTCAGGTCATCGGGAAACTCGGCATTTCTGATTATGCTTCTGACCTTCTCGCCGCGTTCCTGAAGATTTTTCATATCATGGGTATCAAGCCCTGACATGGCATCCAGTACATCATTTGCAATTCCCGCTGTTTTAATCAAATGTTTATAAGCATAAGAAGTGATGGCGAAACCATTAGGAACAGCAACGCCTTTCGAAGTTAGTTTCTGATGCATCTCGCCTAGCGAGGCATTCTTGCCGCCAACCAAGGCAACGTCCCCAATTAAAACTTCATCAAACCAAAGAATAAATGCCTTATCATGTTTATCTGCCATCTTTGTCTCCTAATCAGCTTTTTCGGTTAATTTGTTAATATAATACAAAATAATACCAATAGCCAACCACTTATTTATATTTATATCTAAACTAATACATAAGTGTCAATATTAACCTTTCATTGAGCGATTTTCTTTAAAAATATTAACAAATTGTTCAAGACAAACGTTTGTGTTGAGCAATTGCGGCGCTTAAATGCGCACCAAAGAGCACGATTAAATTAATGATATAAATCCAGGTCATAAAAGAGATCAGTGCTCCCAGCGATCCATAAACCAAATTATATCTCGACAGCCCGCTGCTGAGATACCAGCTAAAAGCAGATGTAGCTACTTCTTCAGAAATCACAGCAAAAAAAGCTCCTCCAAAAGCCTCGGACCATTTAACTTTTGTTTTTGGTACCCACCGGTAAAAGCTCATAAGGGTCATACAGATAAATATATAAATAATAATATTTGAAAAAATTGGTCTGAAATATGAAATATTAACGCTGCCTATCAATTGTATATTCAAACTAGCTATAAGATGAATTGCTGCCTTTGCCATCAAAAATAATGGCAGCAGCGCAACAAAAAAAAGTATTATTGAAAAGGCGGTTAACCGGGCTCTGAAAATATTTTGCGCCGGTGCATCAATCCATGCCCTGTTCAGATTATGCACAAGAGTGGTAAAAACACGGGTTGCAGCCCACACCAGTGCAATCAAACCTGTAATTCCGAAAGCCCCGCGAGCCTGAAGGATTTGCTGCATATTAGTACTTATTATCTGGTGGGAAGCTACAGGAAAAAATTTGAGAATTGTTTCCAGTATTTTTTCCTGAACATGTAAGCTCTCTAAAAAAAAGCTGTTTGCCGCAACAACTATTAAAATAACAGGAAAAAGCGAAAATAATGTATAAAATGCCATACTTGCGGCGGCTTCTGAAGCATGTTCCTGGCCAAATCTTTTTAAAGCATATTTCATTAATTTTAAAAAATAAGTAAGGCCGAAATTAATTATTTTCAGGGAGTTTTTATCCACAATCTATTCTCATAGGTTGAGCAATGCCATGCCATGCCATGCCGGCCTCTCAAAAAATTCCAAAAAACGTAAAAGTTCACCACGGAACGACACGGAGTTTCACTGAAATCAGAACAAAACCCAATTGATCAATTATTTCAAAACAACTCGCTTGAGAATGGGTCTATTGATAGTTCAGTGTAATTCCGTGAAAATCCGTGGTGAACCATTACCAAAAAACCAATTTAAACCAATGCCTCTAAACGTTTTTTGAGTTCCATATAATTGGTTTTACCTGTCCCCAAAACCGGTATTTCATTCAATTTTATCACATGCCTGATATTGTGAAGAGCGCTAAGACCGGCATCGCGAAGGCAGGAATTTACCGATACCCGATCTGTATCCTTAACCGTAAATAATATCAACTCTGGATTTTCCTCGCTGGGTGTTGCCTCAACTGCGATTACAGGGCCCTCGTCATCATCTCCTGCAAAGTGTGGCACTAAGACCTCTTCTATAGCGGGCAGTGAGATCATCTCACCCCCCAGCTTAACAAAGCGTTTCAAGCGACCGCAAAAGGTTAAAATTCCCTCAGTATCTTCGGATATAAGGTCGCCGGTTTTGTACCATTCTTTGCCTTCATACTCAACAAAGGGAGATTCTCCGTCATAGTTCAGGTAACCGCTGAATACACTTGGGCCGCGCACCAGAAGCATCCCAGCTCTGTTCCTGCCGACTTCTTTACCGGTATCAACACTAATAATTGTATGTTTAACTGAGGGCATTACCCTGCCGACCGTATATGGTTTTGGGGCGCTTTCCATGTTGAAGGATATAATCGGCGAACATTCAGTTTCACCGTAGCCTTCGAGAAGTTTTATTTTTGGGCAGCGTTCATTTATAGACTTGTATACTGCTGCCGGACATTTTTCAGCACCGCTGATAGCAAGCCGTAATGTTTGAAGCTGTCTGCTGCTCGATGCTTTCACGATGCCATTTATAAATGTGGGAGTCCCGACCATTAGCGATACTCTGTATTCCTCTATCAAACGCGCGATAGTAGATGCCTCGGTAGGATTGGGATTATATACTGTACGAATACCCATAGATAAAGGAAGTACAATTGTTGCTGTAATGCCAAATGAATGGAATGGAGGCAGGATGCCAACCAAAACATCCTTTTCCCTGACGGTTGCCATTGAAGGGATATCCCTAATATTTGTCATTATATTTTTGTGTGAAAGCGGTACCGCTTTAGGCAGACCCTCTGAGCCACTGGTAAACAGAATTACAGCGGTATCATTCATTTTGGGGTGTTTTAACGACGACCACGTCAGCCGGCTCCTTAAATAGGCTGATATCTTGGATTTATACGAAATTTTTTTGCGAAGATCCTCAAGAAACACAAAGCGGTCGCTCAATTGGTCCAGGTTTACTCCCTGCATTGAAAGCCTGTTAACCAGTACATTAGCAGTTAATATATTATTTACGCCAATAAGATTAAGTGAATGTACCATATTGCGAGGGCCGACTGTCCAGTTCACCATAACCGGTATTTTGCCGGCAAAAAGGGTGGCCAGATAGACTGTTGTGGCTCCTGCCGATGCCGGCAGCATAATCCCTATATGGCTGCCGGGTAAAGACTTTATCAGGGGTTTAAGCACCATAATTGCAACAATAATATCGCGATATGTTTTTTCGCCGCTTACCTGATCTGTGATGATAAGTTTGGAAGGATTCCGTTTTGCCTGGTTCAAAAAAACCTCAGTTATCGTACTCCCTTCGGCTACGGTTAACTGATTGTTTGAAGAAGGTTGTCTAAGCCACCTCTTACTCGCCGGTTTCAATGGCACATTATCAGATGCCACTCCTTTGCCCATTGCAGCCTGCATTACATCCCCGACAGTATTCAATGAACCGGTATCAACCTGAGAAAACCCGAATTCTTTTTCCAGCCATGCAATCACTTCTGCAACGGCAAGACTGTCCAGCCCAAGGTCATACGCCAGATGATGGTCTTTTTTTATGTTTGTCTGCCCCGTAAATTGCCCCAGAAATTCAACAACCAGTTTCTGTGTGGTTTCAGGCACAGCATCGGTCTTCCAGTCGATCTTTACATGCTCCGGCTCAGGGCATATCCTAACACCACCCTTCTCATAGAAAAGATATGGGACATAGGTATTTCGGGAAGCATCGGCATTATAAAAATCCTCCAGAAAACAGTTCATGGTAATCCGGTCTGCTGTGCGGGGAAAGTTTTTTGGTTCGACAAACTCAATCTGTACCGGCCTTCGCGGCATGAAAAATAAGCCGTTAAGGAAAAGATACTTCAGGCCCTGCTTAAGGTTAAACATAACATCCGGATTCTTGCCTGAAGCCCAGCTAAAACTGCTTCCCCATAAGCCATTCTGACGTACCAGAACCACACGGACATCCGGAACCTGTTCCAGAATTAGTTTGACTGCGCTGGCTGCCCGGATTTCTTCCATGCAACTCCTTTTAAGGTGGCCCGCAGGGTAGAGCAAAAAATTTCCATTGCTTCGAATATATTCAACAGTTTCTGAAAGCACTTCTTTAATAACTGCGGAAGCAGCAAGTCCTGTTCTATGAATACCAGGGATCAACCTTGCTCCAAAGCGTTTGCTTATCCATGCAACCAGAGGATTAGTTAGCCGTAATTCAACGGCAAGTGATTGCGGTGCAAAATCTTTGTGCAAAATAGAAACTATGATGGCAGGATCTATCAATGCAGGATGATTCGGCAAAAAAAGAATGCCGTTTTTTCCCCTTGATTTTATATCATCCAGCCCTTTTATTTTGATGCTGTAACGAAGCCTGAGTAAAATTTTGGCTAAAAGTCTCAGCAAGTTATTCAATAGACTATATTTCTTCATTATCTCTTCCCTCATCTACAAAATATAATAAAGTTCCGCCTGCAATAAAGAAGAGCGAAATAGACATAATGCTGACTCTTGATGAAATATCACTGCTGTATCCCATATGTCTGACCATAAGGCCGATTAATCCCATGAAAACAGGACCAATGACCGCAGCGAATTTTCCAAGCATATTATAGAAGCCGAAGTACTCGGCTGATTTGTCCACAGGAATTATTTTAGCGTAATAAGAGCGGCTTAATGCCTGTATGCCACCCTGCACCATACCAATGATAATGGCAAGAATATAGAATTCAATTTTATTTTGCATAAAACCTGCCCATATGGAAACAAAAAGATAAACTCCAATTGCTATAAAAATTGAGCGCCTGGCGCCTATCTTGCCCCCAAGATAACCGAATCCTATAGCAGAAGGGAAGCCGACAAATTGTGTGATAAGCAATGCAACGATTAAATCATTTGATTCAAAGCCGATTGAAATTCCATAATCTACTGCCATACGTACTATTGTGTCCACCCCATCCATATAAAGCCAGTAAGCCATAAGAAACATAAATATGGGCTTCAGGCGACGGGCCTGATGAAAAGTCTCTTTTAACTGGACAAAGCCTGCTTTCACCATATTAATGCCGGATACCGCATCACTGCTCACAGGTTCTCTCACAAAAATAAAGATCGGTATAGAGAAAAACGCCCACCAGGCACCAACGCAGAGGAACGAAAATTTCACAGCTTCTCCGGCATCAGCAAATCCAAATGTTTCGGGCCTGAGGGTCATCCATACATTTAAAGCAAAAAGAAGACCTCCGCCCAGATATCCCAGGGAAAATCCCAACGCAGAAACAAAATCCATTTTCTTTTTTGAGGCAATACCGATTATTAATGAATCATAGAAAATGTTTCCTCCCGAAAATCCGACAGTTGCGAAGACATACAAAACAACGGCTATCGGCCAGTTGCCCTTTGAAACCATGTACAGAGACGAAGTCATAACCACGCCCATATAGGCAAAAAACATTAGAAACTTCTTTTTTGATGTTCCCTTGTCGGCAATAGCTCCAAGTATGGGTGCAAATAGAGCCACAAAGATACCGCCAATCGAATTTGCCATCCCCAATCTTGCTGTACTCACCGTGACATCAACACCGGCACTCCAGTATTGCTTAAAAAAAATCGGGAAAAAGCCGGCCATAATTGTGGTGGCAAAGGCCGAATTAGCCCAGTCATACATGCTCCATCCGAATATTGCTTTCTTATCGTCTATCTGCATTTTATCGCTTTTAAATATTATTTTTTGACAGGATTAACAGGATATTCAGGATTAAAAAAGTAAAGTGAGACTTAGCCCAAGCTTGTTTACTTGAAACAAAATCCTGTTTATCCTGTTATCCTGTTAGAATTTTTTCAAAGGACTAAAGTGTTGCGAGTTTGTAAATTTCTGATTATTCAAAATTTAATTGTTAATATAATAAAAATCTTATAAATGGTAGATTTGATGATATAATTCTATATGAATGATGAAAAAGCAACTCTTATATCCTTAAAGGAAGTCGGCGGACCGGTGAAATTCGGGTAAAGGATTTGGATATTGATATAGCAGATGTCAAGCATTGATGAATTGTTTACGGGGGAATAAAACGGCATGTCACAATATTACACTGTAAAAAAAACAGAAGAAGTTGAATTGCTGACTCAGGAGATTAATAATCTGCAAGTCAGGATTGATGAAAAAAAGTCTTTGCGGCCGGAACGTCGGGAAACGATTATGGAAAAACTGATTTCGTGGATAAATGAGAATATTGACACAGAACATGGGCTGATAACAGGAGCAGTCGCCCATTATAACCTGGTAAAAATTCATCCATTTGATGACGGTAACGGCAGGGGAGCCCGCTGCTCTCGCTATTCCTTCAACTTTTGTGATCTGAGATCGAACAAATTCGACCCAAATCTGTGCGCCTACTTGAGGAAGTTAATTCGTCCACGTTCCTTAAACAAAGTAAGAGGGACTTGTGTAGTGTCTGTCGCCATAACAGCTTAAATATATTTCAATTAATTTTAAAGAGCGGAAGTCGGGTTAGGGTCTGACATAAATGTAATAGTTATTTCATGACAGACCCTCGCCCGTACACAACATCTATTGGGCCAAAATAACCTTTTTTATCTCATCAAAGATCTCCACGAGCCTGATCATCCCCTTGAACTCGCTGCCCGACACCACTGGCATCCGGCCTATATTATTGGCCACCATGACGTGAACAGCCTCGGACAGGGTAGCGTCTTCATCTATGCTAACCGGAAACGAAGACATAACCTCTTTGACCGATTTTTTCAATTGTGCCTTGCATTGTCCTGAAAACTCACCCTCGTAATAAAAAACAGGATAGTTTTTAAATGCTTGCGGTGTAAACCAGGAATGACCCCACTTACCAGCACTATATTTTGGTTCCAGCGCTATCAGGGCATCTCTATAAGACAGTTGTCCTATTGGTTCATTGTTTTTATCCAGAACCAGAATCGCGTGGTGCCCTGTTTTAGCCATAAGTTCATAAGCATCCCTGACAGACTTATTCGAAGAGATACTGTCGTAATCTTCAAGCGGGATCATAAGATCCCTTACTTTTCTTTCTCCGTTACTTGTCATCATAACCCTCCGTTGTGATGTTTTGCCTCAACGTAAAAAACGCAGCCAGGATATCTGGAGCGTAAGCAGTCTATTTCTCTTTGATCTGCTCAAAGACCCGTCCAGGATGGGCTTGTAGCTCACGGATCCTGCTCTCCTGGATTTTTTGTTCATGGGCCTTTTTCTTCTCATAGGCCTGGCTCATCTTCTCCAGCAACTCATCAAAATCCGCGGGTTTCATGATGTAATCAAAAGCTCCGAGTTTCAGCCCATCAATGGCCGTTTCTACAGTTGAGTGGCCGGTGAGCATAATCACCTCCATGAGCGGCCTTATTCTTTTCATTTCCTGAAGAGTTTCCACACCGTCCATACCCGGCATTTTGACATCCAGTATTACCACATCAAAAAGTAGTTTATCCAGAATCTCCAGTGCCTTTTCCCCGCTTTCAACACCGGTAACATTAAGTTTTCTCTTTTGAAGACGCTTTATAAATGTTTCGCGAAAATCATCCTCATCGTCAACGACCAACACCCTAAAGTCTTTCATTGTTATCTCTCCTTGTTTTTATTCTGTTCAGCAAACTTCAAGCCTTGCCACATGCCGATTAGAAACTCTCACATCAAAGGTAAACCAGGCAGATTATCATCATCCAATATACATTAGGAACGTGGACGAAATAACTTCCTCAAGTAGGCGCACAGATTTGGGTCGAATTTGTTCGATCTCAGATCACAAAAGTTGAAGGAATAGCGAGCTATTTCAATAGTTTTGTGATTTGAGACCGGATAAAGGCGGCCTGAAGCTGTGATGCATAGTTGGGGAAGTTATTTCGTCCACGTTCCTAATCTGTATTATACAGATATGCATAATACAAATTAGTGAAATACTCACCCGGAGATATACAACAGCTCTGTGAGGCCCTCTGGGAAAGTAACCTTAGAAAAAGAAATCATAGGCCTGGACAAGCAGACCCTTAAGTCTCTTGCCCCCCCAGCCAAAACGACAGCTTTTCATTTTTCGCCCAATCAATAAATGCTTTTGCTATGCTGTCCGGCAACCCCCCATCATGGCTATGTAAGTCCCACAAGAGTCAAGAGCAGACTTGCCACTGCACGCCCCCCTAAAGAACTTACTTGGAATGTATTTTGAGAAAGCTATCAGGGGTTATTATCTGAATATTTCGGAAAGGGTTTAGAACAAGCAAGTCTTCATCGCCGGAAATGATAAAATCCGCTTTTCCGCAAACAGCAAGTTCCAAAAACTTATTATCTTTCGGGTCTCGGCATTCTGAAATTGTTTCATTGGTTTCAATAGGTGTGGAGTGAAGAATCAAGCTGGTTAGAAACCGCTTTCGTTCTTCGTGAGAGATGTACCTGTCAAATTTATTTCGCCACAAAACTTCTTCTAATTCAGCGAGAGTGGGTAAAGAAAAGAGAAGAACTCCTTGATTTATGCCTATATCAAAAGCTTTTGATGGTTTTGAACCATCAAAAAGCAAGGCGCTTATAATAATATTTGTATCAAAAACTAAACGCAATTATCATATACCATTACAGAATGTGCTTAATCTTTTTACCAAGAATATTTTCCAGAACATCTGGCGTCATACCACGGGTTTTGGCCTTGCCGCTTATTTCAGACATTATTTTTTGAAGTGACTGTCGCTCCTCCTGTGGCTGAACTATGACAGTATAGGTTTTGTTTGAGATAATATTTATTTTATCCGCCCATATCTTTGGAAAGTCACTCCCCTTTACGTTGTCAAGAATAGTTGAAGGCATTTTTTTATTTCTCCATTTTGGATTTTATCAATCAAGCACATAAATCATACTCTAAAGTGTTAAAATATCACATATAGGAAGCCTTGGCAAGGAACTTCCGGCTGCAAAGGGAATCAAGGGAGAAATTTTCTCGATTCTCAAGAATTGGTGTCAGGGAGAATTGGTGTCAAAGGAAGACCACCTTTTCCAGTCAAGATCATAACTGGCACTCCGGCCCCCTCCAGGCCTTTTGATTAAAATGTCCTTTTTTACAAGATCGGCTAATTCCCTCTGAGCGGTGGCACGGCTGGTATGTGCTATCCCCATATATTTCTTGTTCTTCAACCCTCCTTTAAATCCATCAGCGCCAGCATCAAGTAACCGGTTAATCACCTTGGTTTGCCGCTCGTGGAGTCTTGTCTGTGCAAATTCCTTCCAGAATCGGGCCTTTATCATAATTTTTTCAAGCAGGGTATTGGAATTCAGAATTGCCCTGTTCATGCATTCAAGAAACCATTTCAGCCAATCCGTAATATCGCCAGTACCTGTTTGTGTGGTCCTCAGAATTTCACAATAATCATTTCGGTCAGCCATAATTTGTGAAGAAAGGCTATAAAATCTCTTTGGATTGTTTTCATCTCTTGCAAGTAACATATCTGTCAAAGTTCTTGCAATTCGTCCGTTCCCGTCATCAAACGGATGAATTGTAACAAACCATATATGGGCAAGCCCAGCCCTGATGATGCCATCTAAGTGGCTTTTCCCATTTATCCAGGAAATGAAAGCTTGCATTTCTTTTTCAAGCTTTATGGCTGGAGGTGCTTCAAAATGAACTTCCCCCTGCCCAATAGGTCCGGAAACAACCTGCATCGGGCCCTCCTTATCGTTTCGCCATCGACCTACAGATATCTTTACCATACCGGAATAACCCGTCGGGAAGAGTGCCGCATGCCAACCCCAAATCCGCTCTGGCGTCAATTTTTGTGAATAGTTAACTGTCGCATCCAGCAGGATCTCTACAAGACCATCTGCTTTTTGGTCTCTTACATCCTTCAACCCAGCATCTGGTAGGCCAAGTCTGCGTCCAACAGAAGATCGAACGGCATCGGGATTTATTTTTTCACCTTCAATGGCTGAAGTCTTTAATGCTTCCTCAACCAGGATATCTGCGCGGGCAGTCTGCTGAATTTCAAAACCTAACTCTCTGATCTGTGTTATAAGGGAACCTTGACTGAATCGGATATTTCCCAGAGGCTTTAACAGCTTATCGCTGTCCCATGTAAAGTCAGGCCAGGATTTGGTTTGCCAAATGTATTTCATGAGATGAGTTGATTTCCCATTTTATTGTATTAATATTTGAGTCGTTTAATTTATGAATTGACCCAATATCTGAGTTGATTATTGAATTTATTTAACTCAAAGTCAAGAGATTATATTAATGGTTAATTTAATGAGCAATCTTGACCTGCTACACCCCCGCTGCACCAATAAAGGGGATCTCTACATATGTCTTTTCATCAGGTGTTTGTGCTATTTGCCTTGCTACCCTCTTTATTACCCTTTTTTAAGGGTACTACCCTTTTTTTGCCAAACCGCCCCGGGACCACGGCCTAGGCATTCCACGAATCCGGTCTTTTGTAAATTTCTCAGCACTTTTCTAACCATATCCCGGCTAACACCCATACATGCGCATTCAAGTTTATAGAGGGTAAATGTTCCGGAAAATGCTTTAACCGCTGCCTCGACCTGCTCTGTTTTGGCTCCGCGGGGACTTTTCATCTGATCAACGCGATTTTCAAATTCACGATAAGCATTTTTGAGAATGGAGAGAATGTAATTGATATAAGGCCATGGGTCATGTTTGCCTTCATGCCAGCCCTGCGAGCTTTGCTCAAGCGTTTCGTAGTAGCGTTCTTTGTTTTGTTCAATCAGCCGTTCTATGCTTATATAGCGGCCAACTTCAAGGCCTGAGTGGTAACAGGTCAGCAGCAAAAGAAGACGCGAGACTCGGCCATTGCCATCACGAAAGGGATGAATGCACAGGAAATCGAGATTCAGGGCGGACAGAAGGACAAAAGGGTGAGCCCATCGTTCTCGAAGCCCACGAGACCAGAGTTCAATCATTTCGCTCATAGCTTGAGGTGTTTGATCTGCGGGAACAGTTTCAAAGCGCACCCGCTGGCGGCCATCAGGATATTTCTGAATGATATCAATATTCTTCTCCTTATATTTGCCCGCATCCCATATTTGCCCGCGCGAGAGTTTATGAAATTTCAGGATAGTTTTCTCTGAAACGTCAATTCCGTCGGCCTTTTCATGGATGAGTCGCAAAGCGTCACGGTAGCCTCGAATCTCCTCTTCATCCCGGTTCTTTAAAAACGGTTCCCCCAAAATAAGTGTATTAATCCGGGACTGGTCAACATTTATACCTTCAATGCGGTTTGAAGAAACAGCGCTCTCAATCAGGGCATGTTCTCGAAGAATCTTGAGTTTTTGAGGAGATTGATGAGTGAACAATTCCTGTTTACCCTGCGCTTTACTCAAATCAGCCAGATACCAACTGGTAATGGTGGGAATTGTGGATGGCTCCGCAGAAAATTGTCGTAATGTCATCATAATAGTTTCTTTCCGTTTATTTTTTAACTATCTGATTCCGTCTCAATAGCCCTTATCCCCCGATGTTAAAAAACCCGCCGGCAAAATCAACAGGTCCCTGGTTTTCACTAGCTCATAAAACCAGACAAAATATATGTCTGCGATCTCCGCAAAAGACCAAAAATAAAACAAGAAACGCATAAAATCATGGGCCCGCTGCATGCCTGTGATTACTATTGTTCTGGTAAATAATTCAGGATTTGAGAGTAGTGTGATAGCTTTTCATATTTATTAATCATAGATTTTAAAAGTTTGTTTTTTCGTTCTATTTGTGTAAGAAATTCGTTGGTTCTTTTGTCCACTATTGTTAAATCTGCATAATAAACAAGCCCTGCTAAGTAACCATCATTTAAGTCGCTACCACTTGCTCTTTCAGCCTTTGTTCTGATTTTGTGTAGTTCTTTCCATAGTAGCCAAGTAGGACAGTTTTTCTCTTTGATTCCTATGATACCGTTTTTCTTATTATCTGGGAAATTTCTAGAAATAACCTCACGCCTTTTTTTGAATATTGCAAGATACAGTATTTGATCGAGTGTTTTAAAATCTTTAGTTTCTTCGATTTTAATCCCAAATTCTTTCAAGAAACGCTTTTCTGTCGATCCAGAAGAGGTGTACATACTTTCTCCAGATTTTAATACACTTTTGAAAAACTCATTTGCAGTTTTTTCAGGACTATTAATTTTTTTATCTCCCTTTTGGCATATTTCTTCTTCTAGCTTGGTTTGCATTTTATTCAATATGCCACTTGCCGACTCTAAAGATCGAAGTTTACCTTTTCTTAAAGTGGAAAGCTTGGGGTCTTGAGGTTTGATTGACTGTGCTCTTGAAATAGAAGCAATCTCTTTCTTTCTATTTTCTTTCGCAAATACTGCACGTCGCAAAGTTTCAAGCTGAGGTATATATGGATAAAGAAGGTCTTCTCCTGAGCAAAAATCAAATATATCGTTTCTGGTTTTTTACGTAATGCTTTTTAGAGATATATTCTTATTATCCAAAATAATATTAAATTCAACAGTTTCAATATCAACTATAGATCCTATATGGTAGGGCACGCTACAGCATATTAGTGATGCAACAATAGGGAGTTCTTGGAGCAATTGGATAGAGTTCGACACAATTTTATCATTTCTATGAGCTAAGAGTTCTTCAATGTGATGCCATGTTAGAAGTGGTATAGCACCTTTGTTATAAAGAGATTCTAAAACATTCGTTGCCTGCTGTTGGTGGCTTTTATTCTTGTGAAAATAATCTTTAGAAATATCCACCAAAACAGAACTGTCAAGGGCTATTAGAAATGGTTCTATGGGAGAATTCAGTTTCTTACTCTCCTTTTATAGTTGAAGGTATACCTTCTATTTTGTATTTATTAATTTCTGGCACTTTTCCACAAAATGGGCATGGTAATAGATTCATGAAAGCTACAATCCTTTTAGGAACGGGGACGAAATAACTTCCCCAAGTAGGCGCATAGATTTGGGTCAAATTTGTTCGATCTCAAATCACAAAAGTTGATGGAATAGCGAGCTATTTCAATAATTTTGGGATTTGAGATCGGGCAAAGGTGGCCGGAAGCTGTGATGCATAGTTGGGGAAGTTATTTCGTCCCCGTTCCTTAGTTCTTTTCTTTCGATTCGGTTCAACTTTTAAATAAGTTATTATTTTATTGTGCCGAACGTTTTAATAAGCCGCACGCGCTTTTTGCGTCGGCTTAATTTTATGGTTAGCGATTGTGGTGGCAATTAATGTCTATCCTTTATTTAAAGATCCAGCCACAAGTTTCAAATATGCCTATCCTCCATTGTTTCCGTAAATTCAATATCATATATCTCATCAAGAATTTTAGATACAAAGTAAGAAGCCCTACCTTTGATAAAAGCCTCCCAATCCAAGCCTTTAGCTTTTTCATTACCTATATAGCGGCCAGGCAGCCAACATACTATGATACACCCCTTACTGCGTGACTCATACCAAGGAAAATCGGGAACAATTATACGACCCCACTTATCACGTTCATCGGGGCTTTCGGAGAATTTAGTTGCAGA
>Ga0255426_10100_pt1 | contig 17361 bp, 10 predicted proteins | sample ANMaggSeSYBR02J9_FD_182666 | JGI IMG/M metagenome (GOLD analysis project Ga0255426, IMG submission 182666) | Sediment cell enrichment communities from methane seep in Santa Monica Basin, California, United Staets - ANME aggregate JGI... | ecosystem: Environmental > Aquatic > Marine > Cold seeps >...
GAAGAAAAGTATCCCCTATAATATCTTGAGTGTGGAAAGACCGGACCAGCCAATTGTATCATCAAAAAGAGAGATTATTTTGTCTGAATATTTAGCCGGAGAACAGAAAAATAAATGAGGAGAATAATATTGCACTGAGTTCTATTTACAAACAATAACGAACATGAAAGGAGAAAATTTTATGCATAACACAGGCTTAAAAATAGCTGAAATTAACAAAGATTTAGCCTTTCTTCCCGAGAATAGATTAGATGAAGTCAAAAATTTCGTCACCTTTATTTTGTCTCAAAACAAGGATAAAAAAAGAGAAATTGTTCAGATGAGAGGCATCTGGAAAGGTAAGGGGTTTGAAGGTCTGGATATAGATAAAGAAATTAAGGCCGTCAGGCAGGAAATGTCTGAGTCCATCCTAAAAAGGGAAGTGTGATCTATGGAATATCTTGCAGATACAGTGACGGTTATTCGACATTTTTCCGAAACAGGAAAAATTGGGGAAAGGGTGCTTGAAGTCATCAACAGCAAAATACCTTAGAATCCCTATACTGACAAGTGATAAAAAATTTCCAGTGCAAACTTTATAGAAACTATATGGACTTGAGTTTTTAACCAGAGGTGACGAACTTGGATAAAAGAGCCGCAATCAGCTTGATTCAAGATACTTTAGAAAATTCTTTTGATAAAAGGAAATTTGCTTATCTTGTCAGCAACATGCTTGATCATATTGAGGCTGCACCGTTTATCTACCGTGGCAATCTTATTCCGGATGCCTACAAACCATATATTAGCACTCTTGAACGGATAGGAAAGTATAAAGATAGAGAAGGAAACAAAATTGATCTTTTGATTGTCCGGCTTAAAAAAGAGACGTCTCTTGAACGCGCCCGCACAATGCAGAGGAATTTTATAGCCTGGTATCTAAACGGAAGTCGTGGTGACATTTTAAAAGATGCCGCCCTGGCCGCTTTTGTCTCGCCCGATACGGAAGACTGGAGATTTTCCCTTGTTAAAATGGATTACCGTCTGGATACCTCCGGCGAAAAAGTGAAGGTCAAAAAAGAACTTACCCCTGCCCGGCGCTGGTCGTTCCTTGTAGGCACCAATGAAAAAAGCCACACAGCACAAAGCCAGCTTGTCAGTATCCTGGCAAATGACAAACATGACCCGACCCTGAAAGAAATTGAACAAGCCTTTGATATTGAAACCGTCACCAAAGAATTTTTCCTCAAATACCGCGAGCTTTTCCTGCACACCAAGGAAGAACTGGATAAGATAGTAACTCAGGCTTCCAGCCTTAGGAATGAATTTGAAGCCAAAGGTGTTGATACTGTGAACTTTGCCAAAAAACTGCTGGGCCAGATTATATTCCTCTATTTTTTGCAGAAAAAAGGCTGGTTCGGCGTAGGCCGCGATGATGACTGGGGTACAGGCTCAAACCATTTTCTACGGGAACTGTTTGGGAAAACACATGGAGATTATAACAATTTTTTCAATGATATTCTGGAGCCGCTCTTTTATGACGCCTTACGTAATGACCGGAGCCATGACGATGGTTACTACAGCCGTTTTAACTGCAAAATACCTTTCCTGAACGGCGGTCTTTTTGATCCCATCGGCAATTACGACTGGGTGCATATTGATATAATTATTCCTGACAAGCTCTTTTCCAATAATGTAAAAACCAAAGAAGGTGATAAAGGAACAGGCATACTGGATGTGTTTGACCGCTACAATTTTACCGTTAAAGAGGACGAACCGCTTGAAAAGGAAGTGGCCATCGACCCGGAGCTTTTGGGGAAATCCTATGAAAAATTCAATGCCATCCGGCCTGATAATTATGCTGAATTTAAAAAAGCATTAAAAAGCGCTAAAAAAGGAGAGGAAAACAAATTCAACAAAAAGTTCGGTGTCTATTACACCCCCCGTGAGATTGTCCACTATATGTGTCAGCAGAGTTTGATAAATTATCTTGATACAGCCGTTAACATTCATAAAAAATCAATCACCACAAAACCGGCTGTTCAAAAGAAAATATTTGGGCCTCAAAGTCCTGTGCAACAAACCATTACTTTGGATTCATATAAACCTATTATTCCTAAAAAAGATATTGAAAAGCTGATACACACCGGCGAACAGTTCAGCGAAAACGAAGCAAGAGTATTGAGCAAAGGAAAAGAAACAAAGACCTATTCCCATCAACTGTCCGAAAGCATCAGAAAAAATGCAAAACTGATTGATGATAAACTTGCGGAAATCACGGTCTGCGACCCAGCAGTGGGTTCCGGTGCTTTTCCGGTAGGCATGATGAGCGAGATTGTAAAAGCCAGAAATGTGCTATCCGTTTTTTTTAATGATAAAGGCCTGTCTGCGCGCAACGCACAGGCAGGCAGAACAACTTATGATTTCAAACGCCGATGTATTGAACACTCTCTTTACGGCGTGGATATTGACACGGGCGCTGTTGAGATTGCCAAACTCCGGCTGTGGCTATCGCTGGTGGTGGATGAGGAGGATATTAAAAATATCAAGCCTCTTCCGAATTTGGACTATAAAATCGTATGCGGAAATTCTCTGCTTGGAGTTGAAAAAAACCTGTTTAACTTTAATCTCTTCAATGAACTGGAAAAACTAAAGCCTCTGTTTTTCAATGAAACAAATCCAACGAAAAAACAGGAATATAAAAAACAGATTGATAAACTGATAAGTGAAATAACCAGCGGACATACCGAATTTGATTTTGCGGTATATTTTTCGGAGGTGTTTCACCTTAAAGACGGGTTTGATGTTGTGATTGCCAATCCTCCGTATTTTAATATCAGTACTATTAGCAAAGATTTTTGTTATTATTTAGCAAATCATTTTGAGATAATTCATACTGGCTACAATGATATAGTTTACTACTTTATTTATCTTGGAATTAAATTATTAAGAAAGACTGGTTGTTGCGCCTTAATCACATCTAATTACTATCTTGGAAATGATTATGCCAAGAAATTACGCAACTTTTTAAAAGATCATGTTTCCACAATAATCAATTTCAAAGATTATATGGTTTTTGACAGGCTCTACCGGATCTTCAATGAGTTGGGCATACCGTGCTTCATGCTTTTCGATTATGACAAAGGCAATGATACTAAGAATATTGTGGACAAATCGAAGGAACTGCTTGAACTGCTGGGCGAAGATACCGATCCTCCAGATAAAATATCAATTGGTGTTAACGTGGCTTGTTTTCCGAATAAATGGGAAACGGATCTTGCAGCCGAAATACCGGATGTTGAGAAACTGACAGCTAACGCAAGAAAGGCAATGGGGCTGCATAGTGATTCTGGGAAGCCTTTGATTGCGAGGTACATCGCCAAGAAGCTTACATCCCAGGAACCGCCAATAATCCCTGATTCGATCCGTTCTATTCTTGAGAAAGCGGTTGTTGTGAAATGGAAAAAATGCTGTTTGTGTGAACTTCCGCAAGGAGGACAAGAATAGGCAAATAGGGGATGCATTAAACTTGCTACATAATGTATGTTCCAAGATCAAAATCGTGGGAGGAGATTAATTGCGAATTATGAATAAAGAGGAAAAGCCTAAAAACAAAAGGAAAAAATCCAAATGACAGAAACTCATGGATTCGGAGTTAACTGAACAGAAGAAAAACTCAAACGGGTAGAAAAATACCTGAAAGCTTATGCTACCATTATGAATAAGCAAAACTTTCGGTTTGCTTATATTGATGCCTTTGCCGGTAATAATGTCAAAAAACTCATCTATTGAATGGACAGAATCCACGTGGAATCCCATTACAGGCTGTTCTAAGATAAGCCAGGGATGTAAAAACTGATAGGACTTGCGGGACATCCTATAATCCTTCTGTCAAGCATAAGGTGTGCGTTTTCAATAAACGAATTTTATCCTGCAAACAGGGGATGTTAAGAAAAAAGATTTAATAAATGCTCCTTTTACGCAACTTCATCCGCAGGACATCAAGGGTGTTTTTAACCCAACTGAAATAGATGAAATTCTGGATATGACATATAAACTTGTAGCTTAGATTAAAAAGTGACTAAAGTTTGAAGTGAACTAAAATGGCATTACCGATAAACATAGACAATTTATTGACAGGCCAGATTGTTGAATGGGAACGGCTGGAATTCAAGGCCGGATGGAATCCTGAAAAGATACTGCATACTATCTGCGCTTTTTCCAATGATATTAACAATTGGGGAGGCGGGTACATAATTGTGGGAATTAAAGAGGAAAATGGAAGGCCTGCTTTGCCGCCAAAAGGGTTGATGCCTGAAAAAATAGACACCATTCAAAAAGAGCTGCTAAACCTGTGCAACTTTTTAAAGCCTAATATCTTTCCTGTTGTTGAACCTGTTATATTCAGGAAAAAATATGTTCTGATTATCTGGGTGCCGGGCGGCCAAAACAGGCCGTATCAGGCACCAGTGTCTCTTGGTAAAAAAGACAATCAGTATGCTTATTATATCAGAAGATTCTCAAATACCGTAAAGGCAAGGACTGAAGAGCAGAAAGAACTGATTGCCCTTGCAGGAGCCATACCTTTTGATGACCGTATCCATCATTCTTCAGAAATTACCAGTCTGAAGCTGACGCTTATACAGGCATTTTTAAGCGAAGTCGGAAGCGAACTATACAAACAGTCTGCGGACATGCCTTTTGAGCAGCTTTGCAAACAGATGATGATTATTGAAGGCACAAGTGAATATATAAAACCGCGTAATGTGGGGTTGCTGTTTTTTAACGACCTGCCGCAGAAGTTAATTCCCCTGTCCCAGATTGAAGTGGTACAGTTCCCGGAAACGCCTGGAGATGATAGGCTTGATGAAAAAATATTTCAAGGCCCGATACACCAGCAGGTTCGTGATGTGCTGACCTATCTGAAAAATATAATCTTAAAAGAGTATGTTCGGAAAGTGCCTGATCAGGCAGAGGCGATTCGATATTTCAATTATCCCTATGTTGCTCTTGAGGAAAGCATTGTCAATGCCATGTACCATAGAGGGTATGATATTAGGGAACCTGTAGAAATCAGAATTCATCCGGACAGGATAGAGATCCTGAGTTTTCCGGGACCTGACCGGTCAATCAAACAGTCTGATATTGCAAAAGGAAAACTTGTTGCCCGAAGATACCGCAACCGAAGGATCGGCGAGTTTTTCAAAGAACTGAAGATGACCGAAGGAAGATGTACCGGAATACCCAAAATAATCAGAGCCATGAAAGCAAACGGTTCGCCGCCACCGTTGTTTGAAACTGATGATGACAGAAGTTATTTTTTGACAACTTTAAAAATTCACCATCAATACATTAAACAACTAAAGGGGAATAAAGAAGCTTTTATCCAACCAAAGTCGCAGATAGAGTCGGGGGTAGAGTCGGGGGTAGAGTCAGGGGTAGAGTCAGGGGTAGAGTCAGAGCCATTAAGGATACAGATATTGCATTTGTTGAAGAAAAAAGAGCATTCAAAAAAAGAAATGGCCATCTCTTTTGGCCATAAAAAAACCTATCGTCATCTTGATGAAACCGTTAGAAGTCTGGTTGAAGCTCAAATGATTGCCTATACAATCCCAAACAAACCTCAAAGTCGTCTGCAAGAATACCGACTGACAGATAAAGGAAGGAAATGGCTGGAAGCGCTATATAGAGTGAAAAATAAGTATCAAGGGGTCGCAACATAAGTACCGCGTTTACACTCTTGACAATAAAGGACGGGCGAAAGGGTAACAGTTCGGCCTTTTTTAAAAAAATGGCAAAAGTTCACCACGGAACAACACGGAGTTTCACTGAAAATTGCAAACAGAGACGTTCGCTAATGATGAGAAGAGTGTTTTGATAATTCAGTGTAATTCCGTGAAAATCCGTGGTGAACTATTACAAATAAGGAAATAATATATATGATCATTAAAGAAGCAATTGAGGTTCTTAAAATAGAGGCAGAGGGCATACTTGGATTGACAGAGAGAATTGACGACAATTTCTCCAAGATGGTGGAACTTATCTTCAATTCAAGCGGTCGTGTAATAATAGGTGGTATCGGCAAATCCGGAATAGTTGGCAGAAAGATCGTGGCCACACTTAACAGCACTGGTACAAGATCAATATTTTTACATCCTGTTGAAGCCATGCACGGAGATCTTGGCATGGTATGTCAGGATGATATATTTATTGCTCTTTCCTACAGCGGTGAAACCGATGAGCTTAATATCCTTTTATCAAGCATATGCAAGATAGGGTGCAAGGTTATAGCTTTTACAGGGAATATACATTCAACCCTGGCAAAACACAGTGATATAGTAATTAACGTTGGTGTCGAAAAAGAAGCATGCCCTTTAGGCCTTGCACCTACTGCCAGCACAACCGCCATGCTTGCAATGGGGGATGCGCTTGCTGTTGTTCTCATTAATAAAAAACATTTTAAACCCAGCGATTTCAAAAAAATTCATCCAGGAGGCATATTGGGCCGGCGGCTTTCAAGTAAAGTTAAAGATATCATGTTAACAGGAGAGGCTGTACCAAAAGTTTTCGCTGGAACAAGCATGGAAATCGCCATAGATGAAATCAATCGTCTTGAACTGGGAACAGCTCTTGTAATAACAAAAGATAAAATCCTTACAGGTATAATAACCGATGGTGATATAAGGCGTATTATTGCAAATAAAAAAAACATTTTTGAACTTGCAGTCGAAGATGTTATGACAAAAAATCCACGAACTGCCGGCCCTGATTCTCCGGCTTATGATGCACTTAATATAATGGAACAGTATCAGATAACTATCCTCCCAATAACTAATTCAATTGGAAAAATTGAGGGTATTTTGCATCTCCACGATATATTAGGTAAAGGTGATTTTAAATTTAATGGTAAGTAAAAAAATTGGCAACTGTGAACTGTGAACCGTAAACCGTGAACTGTAAACTTTTAAATTATTGAGGTTGATTATGGATTATAATTCCATCGACGCAGAAATAGAGACTTTAGGTGAGCCCAAAATATTATCACCGATTAGAAAATGTGGAAAAAGCGCAAAAAGTCAAAATTTCGTTTCCGATAATAACAAGGTATTAATAGACGTAAAACTTGAAAGGCTTATAAAGACAGTCAAGGCAGGGAAAATACCCACATCATTTGAAATGGCTGGTCCCAGAAGTAAAATATTTTTTGATCCCGGCAAACTAAGGTGTGCAATTGTAACATGTGGCGGGCTATGCCCTGGTCTTAATGATATAATTCGTTCAATAGTTTTGGAACTTCATTACAGTTATGGGGTCCGGAATATCTATGGTATAAGACACGGCCTCCAGGGTTTTATTTCAAAATACGACCACGAGATAATGGATCTTAAACCTGAATCAGTTGTCAATATACTTGAAATGGGTGGTTCAATCTTAGGGTCTTCAAGAGGAGCGCAGTCAATAGAGGAAATTGTCAATACCCTTAAGAAAATGAACATAGGCATCCTTTTTATGATCGGGGGCGATGGAACACTTATGGCTGCAACCAGGATAATAGATACTATAACAAAAATGGGCCTGAAAATAAGTGTCATTGGAATACCGAAAACAATAGATAATGATATTTATATGGTATCAAGAACTTTCGGCTTTGATACTGCTGTTGAAATGGCCACACAGGCTATCAGGGGAGCCCACAATGAAGCTACAGGATATCCAAACGGAATAGGACTTATAAAACTTATGGGAAGGTATTCCGGTTTTATAACGGCAACAAGCGCTCTCGCTCAACAAAATGTAAACTTTGTGCTGATACCGGAAGTCGATTTTGATCTTGAAGGGCCAAAAGGTTTTCTAAACGCGCTTGAAAAGCGCATCCATCTCAGAAAACATGCTGTAATACTGGTGGCTGAGGGAGCAGGCCAGAAGTTTTTTGAAATCGATAAAAATAATGAACGTGATGAATCAGGAAACATCAGGCTCAAGGATATAGGGCTGTTTTTAAAAGACAAAATAATATCTTATTTCAAATCCAGAAACATTAATCTATCACTTAAATATATTGATCCCAGTTATATGATAAGGAGTCTGCCGGCAAATGCCAATGACCATGTTTTTTGCAGCTTTCTGGGACGCGACGCTGTTCATGCCGGCATGGCAGGAAAAACGAGAGTTCTAATCGGCCACTGGAACAACTATTTTGTTCATATCCCAATGGGTGCCTCAGCCGGCAAGCGAAAAAAAATTGATCCAAACGGTAAATTGTGGCTAAGTGTGCTTCATGCAACAGGGCAAAGTTCATTTAAAAATGACTAACCGTTTACGGTTGTCAGTTTACGGTTTACGGTTTACGGTTTTTTAATGAACCATGCACCAACTGCAGCCTTTTAACCGTGAACTGTGAACCGACAACCGTTATTATTCCAGTTCAATAAATTTATTGCCCTTAATTTTAAGAAGATAAAGATCTTTCTTAAGCTCCCCGTTATTATCAAATGAAGTAAGACCTGTCACCCCCTGAAAATTACTAAGTTTCATTAGCTCATTTTTTACTGCGCTTCTGAATCGGACATCCGGACGGCTGACTATCTGAAACAACATCATTGCGGTATCATAAGCTACAGCTTCTATAAAATCGGGCTTCTCCCTGAAAGTCTTCTCAAAAGTCCTAACAAAATCTCTCACCTTTTCTGAAGAGCTTTCTGCAAAAAAGATATCGGGCATTATGGCATTCTGTACATATTGGCGCGCCATTTTGATTAAAATGTCTGAATGCCATAGATTGGTACCAAAAAGATATACATTATCAACATCATAAAATGACAACTGAGGAATAATAAGTCCTGCTCTTTTCGGTGAGTCAGGAATAAATATAGCATCAAAATCAATAACAGGCTTTGGCTCATCATCCTCTATAAGTTCCTCATCCTCCACAGAGCCCTCTTCCTCTATGGGCTCATCAGCCTTATTTTCATCCTTAACTTCTTCAAATTCATCGCTTTTATCTTCGCCTTCAATCAGCTCGTCTGTATTTTTTAGATCCTCCGGCAATTCATAGTAAAGCCCCACAAGTTTCTTTATTGGATCAGCAAAATCAGCGCTGTCAATCTCGTACGATTCAACCCCGACTACTTTCCCGTCATAAGCCATAACTTCATCCCAGAAAAGATTCATAAACACTTTACCATAATTTTCATTCGGATAAAGGATTGCAAAATTTTTCAGCTCAAGCTCTTCAATTGCATAAGAAACAATTGTTTCAACCTGCATTTTGGGGGTAAAAAAATTTCTGAAAACATAATCTCCGGTATCAGCGATATTATCTTTCTGGGTTATAGCAACTATAGGGATCCCCCTGCTTTGTGCTTCTAAAGCCGCAGACTCAGCAGTAAAAATTGGTCCGATAATCGCTGCAACATGCTCTTCAAACAACTCATTTACTGCATTGACAGCAACATCCGGATCAGAACCTGTATCCTTTATTATTATTTTAACAGACTGCCGATCTCCCTGAGCACAAAATTGCCCAAGTGCAAGTTCAATTCCTCTCAATGCCTTGACGCCAAAATCTTTGTAATAACCGCTAAGAGGAAGCAAACAACCTATGGTATAGCGGCTGTAAACAGCCTTTGCGCTGAGTTCTTCTATAATCTTTTTCGCCCGCCCAACATAATTATGCTTAGGGAACCTGTCGACAAAGTAGGAAAGCATCATTGCAGCGTCATCATATTGCTCCTCTTCAGCCTTTTTAAGGCCGTACAGATACATAAGCATACCTGCAGGCGGTTTATATCCCATGTATTTTACAATGGACATAATATCTGTCTTATCAAGCTGTACGACTGTCTCCTTAAGTTTCGAAATAACTGTCTCTCTTTCCGGATCTTTTGACTTCTCAAATGCTAATGTATAAAAATGCAAAGCATCCAGCGGTGAACCGATTGCAATATAAGTATCACCCACAAGAACATACATTCTCAGAATGTGAATCCTGGATACAATTTTTTCCAGAACGCTGTCAGCTTCCCTTATTACTCTTTCGTATTTACCCTCATTATAAAATGTAACCAGCCCTTCAACTCTTGCATCAGGCACAAAAGAGCTGTCAGGATATTCAACAATCAAACGTTTATAGCTATCACGCGCTTCTGCATAATCTCCAAGCGCTGTATAAATTGCCCCTGTTTTTATGAGCGCAGCATCGGCAAGAGGTCTGTCAGGAAATCTGAAAAGATACTCATTATAAGCATTAAGGGATTCCTCGTATGATTCAGCCTGATACAATTTTTCTGCTTTTGAAAACAACTCATCCCCAGGGCCAGGCTTGACAGGAACAGGCAAAAAAATATCTTTTAACCCGCATGAGCATAAAAACAGGACTGCTATTAGAACAAAAATTAAATTTATTTTTCTCATAACTCAAAATTGACAGCTTCGAAAAAGGTAAATAGTTAAGCCACAAAGGCACTAAGACTCCAATAAAAGTTTATAAAAACTACGTAACTACTCAGGTGGATAGGCTGAAGACTGAAGACTGTTAGGAAAAAGCGCAGAAGCCATGTTTGGTGCAAGAATTAGATGTTTCCGCTAAAATACGGCAATCGTGCTCTTCTGACCCCTTCAGCCTTCAGTCTAAACAGCTTCAGCCGGACTACGTGAGTAGTCACAAAACTACATGAAATTTTACTATTGTCAAATAATTGTTGCAAGAATGATTTACACACTTGCAAGAATTACAATCAACTTAAAATTTAAATGGAAGTTGTCATTCATAACAATAAGGTGTATAGCTCGATGCAAAAAATACATAAAACACATCTGGAATAGCAACCTGTGCGGTTAGCCATTAGCTTTTAGCGTTTAGCCGTTAGCATTGAAACAGTTTTATCCAAAAACTAACAGCTAATGGCTAATGGCTAACCGCACAGGTTGAAATAGTTTGGCCAGAATATTTCATAAATAATACCGAAAGTTACGAGTGCCTAAAGTGAGCTAAAGTGCCTAAAATGCCTAAAGTTAAGGAATGCGCCTCCGGCGCTGTTAATTTTATATGAATTAATGGAGCGAAGCGACACCTTAACTTTAGGCACTTTAATATACTTTAGGCATTTTAGGCACTTATGACTAACTAATTCATTAAAACGGTAAAACCTTTTTATAGCGTTGCTACCAGAGGTAGTGGTTTAAAGCGATTAATCAAAGGAGTTTTTATGCCCAGACGTAACGACATCAATAAAATATTAATTATCGGTTCAGGTCCAATAATAATCGGCCAGGCATGCGAATTCGATTATTCGGGGACACAGGCCTGTAAGGCTTTGCGAAGCCTTGGCTACGAGATAGTACTGGTGAACTCGAATCCTGCGACTATAATGACAGACCCTGGAACGGCCGATGTAACTTATATAGAACCTCTCAACCTTAAAGTATTAACAGAGATTATTGAAACTGAACGTCCCGATGCTTTGTTGCCTAACCTGGGCGGCCAAACAGGACTTAATCTTTCATCCGAGCTGGCAAAAGCGGGCGTTCTTGAAAAATACGGCGTTAAAGTCATCGGAGTTAACATTGACGCCATTGAGCGCGGGGAAGACCGTACAGCATTTAAGGAAACCATGAATCGACTCGGGATTGAAATGCCGAAAAATCAGACTGTTAACAGCGTCGAGGATGCGGAAAAAGTTGCAGAAAAACTTGGTTACCCTGTTGTAATACGTCCGGCATACACCATGGGAGGAACAGGAGGCGGTCTTGTTTACAATGTTGAAGAACTTCGTACAATAGCCGCTCGCGGCATAGCTGCAAGTATGGCAAATCAGATTCTGGTCGAAGAATCCGTGCTGGGCTGGGAAGAACTTGAACTGGAAGTTGTACGTGATTCCAAAAATCAGATGATCACAGTGTGCTTCATAGAAAACGTTGATGCAATGGGTGTTCATACAGGGGATTCATTCTGCACAGCACCAATGATGACGATCTCTCCTGAACTTCAGAAACGTCTTCAGAAATACTCCTATGATATTGTTGAGGCAATAGAAGTCATCGGTGGTACCAATATTCAATTCGCACATAATCCCAAAACCGGAAAAGTTGCGGTTATAGAAATCAATCCCAGGACTTCCCGTTCGTCAGCGCTGGCCTCAAAGGCAACCGGCTTTCCGATTGCTCTTATTTCAGCGCTTCTGGCCGGAGGCCTTACTCTTGATGAAATTCCCTACTGGCGGGATGGAACTCTGGACAAATATACTCCATCCGGTGATTATGTTGTAGTTAAATTTGCCCGGTGGGCCTTTGAAAAATTTCCAGGTGTGGAAGATAAGCTCGGCACCCAGATGCGCGCAGTTGGTGAAGTAATGAGCATAGGAAAAAATTATAAGGAGGCTTTTCAGAAAGCTATACGTTCGCTGGAAATCAACCGGTATGGGCTTGGATTTGCCAAAGACTTCAACAATAAATCATTGGACGAATTAATGCATCTGCTGAACATTCCTACCAGTGAACGACACTTCATCCTGTACGAGGCGCTGCGCAAAGGCGCTGATATCCAGGCTCTTTATGAAAAAACTCACATAAAAGCCTGGTTTATCGAACAGATGAAAGAGTTGGTAGAACTTGAAGATAAAATTTTAGAACACAAAGGCCGAATGCTTCCGGATGATCTGTTTTTGCAGGCTAAAAAAGATGGATTTGCAGATAAGTATCTTGCCGGGCTTCTTGACATTCCCGAAAAGGATATCCGTGAAAAACGCATTTCATTGAATATAGTCGAGGCATGGGAACCTGTTCCGGTAAGTGGTGTCGAAGATGCAGCTTATTACTACTCTACCTATAACGCATCTGATAAAGTAAAAGTAAGCGACCGTAAGAAGATTATGGTTCTCGGCGGCGGGCCAAACCGAATTGGCCAGGGGATTGAATTTGACTATTGCTGCGTGCATACGGCTTTTGCCATCCGCGATGCAGGATATGAATCCATAATGGTCAACTGCAACCCTGAAACAGTCTCCACAGACTACGACACTTCGGATAAACTGTATTTTGAACCTCTTACAGTAGAAGACGTATTAAGTATTTACGAAAAGGAAAAGCCTGAAGGAGTAATTGTACAGTATGGAGGGCAAACACCGCTGAACATTGCAAACGATCTGGCTGAAGCTGGTGTAAAGATACTCGGCACATCTCCTGAAGCCATAGATCTTGCAGAAGACCGTGACCGCTTCTACAAAATGATGCGAAAGCTGGGGATTCCCAAGCCCAAATCCGGCATGGCTCATTCATTTGAAAAAGCTTTGGATATTGCAAAAGATATCGGTTATCCTCTTATAGTTCGACCTTCTTATGTTCTGGGCGGACGCGGAATGGAAGTTATACATGACGAAGAAATGCTCAAACATTATGTGGCGGCAGCCGTAGATATTTCACCTCAGCGGCCTATTTTAATTGACAAGTTCCTTGAAAATGCCATTGAAGCTGAAGCAGATGCAATTTCAGACGGAACTGACGCATTTGTTCCGGCTGTTATGGAACATATCGAGCTTGCAGGTGTGCATTCAGGTGACTCTGCCTGCGTAATCCCGCCCATCAGTATTCCTCCCAAACACATTGAAACTATCTGTGAATACACACGCAAAATCGCTATCGAGCTGAATGTCATCGGGCTTATGAATATCCAGTACGCTATCGCAAATGACACAGTTTACATTCTTGAGGCAAACCCAAGAGCGTCGCGGACCGTTCCAATAGTTTCAAAAGTCTGTAATATCTCCATGGCGCGGCTTGCCACACAGATCTTGCTGGGTAAAACAATCTCAGACCTCGGTCTTAAACAAAAACAGATCAAACATTTCGGAGTAAAAGAAGCGGTCTTCCCGTTCAACATGTTCCCGGAAGTAGATCCGCTTCTCGGCCCTGAGATGCGGTCAACAGGAGAAGTTCTGGGGCTGGCGGATTCCTTTGGCCTGGCATTCTTCAAATCACAGGAAGCAACACAGTCATCGCTGCCAATTGAAGGAACGGTTCTGTTTACCATTGCGGAAAAGGACAAGCCAGGTTCGCTGGAAGCTGCAAGGGTCTTCAGGGAGCTTGGATTTAACATACTGGCAACAAAAGGGACGCATCAATTCTTTACAGAACATGGGATAAATTCAAAACCTGTCCCGAAACTAGGATATGGCAGACCCAACCTTGTTGATGCAATTAAAAACAAAGAAATTCACCTGGTAATAAACACGCCGAGCGGGAAACAGAGCAAGACAGACAGTTCCTATATTCGTAAAGCAGCTATTAATTATAAAATCCTGAATATTACAACAATAGCCGCCTCTCTTGCTGCTGCAAGGGGAATTGCTGCTCGAAGGAAAGGACAGTCTAAAGTCAAGTCCCTGCAGAATTATCATGAAGATATTTTATAATAAAAGGCTATGAACGTCGAACGTCGAACATATTAAAAGATAAACGTCCAACATCGAACGTCCAACATCGAACGTCGAATAAGGTATTCTGACAATTTATAAACCGGCGGAGCGAAGCGATTTCATTATTCGATATTCAACGTTGGATGTTCGACGTTCGACGTTCAAAAAACGCTTTACTCTGCCGTTACTTGGTCACCGATGTCTTGGCACTTATCAGTTAACCGTCAACCGATAACCGTATTTAAACAACCTCCATGGTTGACGGCGGCTTCTCAGCAATATGATAAGTTACGCTGACAACACCCTGGACTTCTTTTGTAATGCGGTCAGCAAGATAAAACAGGGTTTTGTAATCAACTCTCATTGGGGTAGCGGTACGCGCATCAGTACTTTCCCAGCATCTTATTTCAATCTGTCTGCCGAATGCTCTCATGCCGTTTCGCATACCAGTCACTCGATCCTTATGCAAAATAGCCATATTCTGAAATGAGTCCATATCCCCAAAGACCTCTTCCATAATAACGGTCGCGTGCCTGACAAGCTCAACATGCTCAGGCGTAACAGCGCCAATAACTCTTGCAGCAAGCGCAGGCCCTGGAAAAGGTGGTCTGTTAAAAATTACTTCAGGAAGTCCGAGGCCTTCAGCAACTTTTCTTACACCATCTTTACGAAGTTGTAATAACGGCTCAATTATTTTGTATCCGAATGTTTCCTGAGGATCAATGCCCAATTGTTCAAAGACATTATGCTGCCTCTTGATACCTGCAACCGTTTCATCAACATCAGTTAATATAGTCCCCTGAAGAAGATGCTTTGCTCCGCTTTCTTTAACAAGTCTCCCAAAAACTTTTTTATAAAAGGTCTGGGTAATGGCTTCTCTTTTTTTCTCAGGATCATCTATATCTTTCAATGCTGCGAAAAATTCCTGCCTTGCATCAATTATTTCTACATTAACGCCCATTTCGCTGAAGATAGAAACTACTTCCTGCGGCTCATCTTTTCGCATCAAACCATTATCTATAAAATAAGTTTTCAGTTTTTTATCCAGAGCCATATGTCCAAGCAGTGTAACCGTTGAAGAATCAACGCCACCTGACAGGGCATTAATAGCTGTATCATTCCCGACGGCTTCAGATATCCCTGCCGCCTTATCTTTAATAAACTTTTCAACATCCAGTTCATTTGCCGTTATTTCACTGATAGACACTGTCTTTCCTCCTTAAGTTATCCTTTATTGCAGAAAATAAAGATATCTAACTGATATTATAACCTTTTTATGAATTGCATGGGTTCGAGGTATATAGCAGATATCTGTATTTTTGAGCTCAGCCTATGAAGGGAAGATTAATGACAGAATGTTATAGCTTTTGCGCCCGATGTCTGCACAGTATATATGGACATTATGGTCAAAAGACAAAGCCATGGAATATATGATCTGCCCTATTCGCATCATTTCTAAGAATAGTGTTTTCCAGATATCCCTCACTGGCATAATGTAAGGTACTTCCGGTTTCACGTGGTTACAATGAAGGCCTAATCTGCGGGCGATGGAGAGTAACGACGTCAACCAGTAATTTCAAGCCATTTTTCGGCAAATATTCATTTTATCAAATATCAGGCTCCTGTTTTCAAAAGCATCATTGCGAATCCAGACTGTCCAGCTTCTTTTTGAGGTATTTGGCGTCTTTCTGCATTCCAAGAGCGGAATAGATTCTACGTGCCTCAGCATAGTGCTGCCGAGCAAGATCATTGTTGCCAAGCACCCGCTCCAAGTCTCCAAGGCCGCTAAGCACGTGCGCCTCGCCCAGCCGGCTACCCTCCTTCTGGCACAGCCCTCGTGCCTCACCGTAGTGCTGCCGAGCAAGATCGTTGTTGCCGAGCATACACTCCAAGTCTCCAAGGCCGCTAAGCACGTGTGCCTCGCCCAGCCGGCTACCCTCCCTCTGGTACAGCCCTCGTGCCTCACCGTAGTGCTGCCGAGCAAGATCGTTGTTGCCCTGTATTCGCTCGACATGTGCAAGACGCAGAATCGCCAGAGCTTGATCGGCTGATGATTCAAACTCGATTGCAAGTGCTTGGCCTGACGTTAGGTGTTTTCGTGCCCTGTCATGATTCCCCAGTAGATAATTTAGTTGACCCAGTTTGAGTAGGCATCGCATTTCCTTTGATCGCAGTTTACTCTTGCGTGCGATAGTGAGTGCTTTATCGAGTTTATTTGCGCTCTGCGAGTAAAGTCCCTTCTCACATAGCGTATCGGCACTTTCCATCAGCGCCGCTGTATGACGAATATCAGAAGTCAACTCATAAAACACGCCAGCAGACCATCCAACCGAGCCAACACTCACAATCACAATTGTGACAATCCGCCACAGTCGCCGAAGTTTCGTCGAAAAAATCAGATACCACGAACCCACAATCACCCATACGCCAACTGCAAATATCTGTCGTAACAGAATCTGCTCACGCATTACGAAAAATGTGGCCGAGGCGCAGACAACAAAAAAGATTACCACCTTCCTCTGCCTCTTTTTAAGAACACTAAGAAGCTCTTTCGCTAATTCGTCAAAAATACTCATCTGCTTTATCCTCGCAAAGGAAGAGAAATGCTTTATGCCTCCCGTAAACCACAAAGCTTCATCTTTTTGTATGAGAAAGGGGGTTGAAATTTCAAACCGTATCTTAACACAAGCGCCCGAAAGTCAAATAGTTTGGCCTGACCAACGGAAAGTCAGATCCACAAGATATTGTGGTCACTTCCTGTGGGTGAAATTCAATATTGCTTGCCAACAGAGCAACTCAAGAATTCAATAGTTTTAATGCAGATAGGGTTTGCATATCACAAATTCTAAAGTGTTTCAATTTTGTTAAGTGATAGCAGATATCTGTAACAGCAAGGGTAAGCTGCCGCCAACATTGCGGAGTAAACAACTTTAGAATAGTACTGACCTTTTTGCAGGGCACGGCCTTTGAAAAA
>Ga0255426_10080_pt2 | contig 17314 bp, 18 predicted proteins | sample ANMaggSeSYBR02J9_FD_182666 | JGI IMG/M metagenome (GOLD analysis project Ga0255426, IMG submission 182666) | Sediment cell enrichment communities from methane seep in Santa Monica Basin, California, United Staets - ANME aggregate JGI... | ecosystem: Environmental > Aquatic > Marine > Cold seeps >...
GTAGGTGATAATATGGAGATAACAAAATCAATTGGATTTCCTACAAATGATAATGATTGGGTTAAAAAATGCCTTATAGGGGGCATATTGTTAATAATACCAATTCTTAATTTTGTTTGTACTGGTTATTATTTGAAAGTGATAAAAGGGAGTATTGAAGGCAAAAATAATATGCCAGAATGGGATGATTGGGGTGATCTGTTAATAAAAGGAATTATGATATTAATAATAGGCCTGGCTTATTCGATCATTCCGATTATATTAATATCAATTTTTATAATATTTATATTTAGCAGCGGAATTTTTTTAGCCAGTTTATTTGAAAGTGAAAGTATGGGAGGTCTTAGTTTTCTATTTATGTTAATAGGATCTGTAATAGGTTTGCTAATACTGTTTATTTTGAATTTAATGGTCCCTATGGGCCTGGCCATGTTTGCTAATGGGGGGTCTCTTGGAGATGCATTTAAAATACGCGAGATAATATCAAGAATTAAATCGGTATTTGGAGAATATGTAATAGCAATAATTGCAATAAACCTCCTATCAATAGTAGTGATGATAGTAGGTTGGATCCCGGTTATAGGATGGGCTGCAATTTTCTATTTTTTGGTAGTAGCAGGAAACATATATGGTAAGGCATTTGCAAATTCAACTGCTTGATTTAGGAAATATACATGAATTCCAGTAACAATATTGAACCGGAATTACTAATGGTAATAGAAATTATCACAGGATTTTTTGGTTTTTTAGGAATTGCATGGATAATTTCCGGAAGATGGGTGATAGGAACTATCCTATTGCTCGGCTTCTGGTTATTTTTAACTATAGAAGTACTGGTTTTTTTATACTATCATTTATTTATATAGGATTATTAGGTTTCTTGCTCCTACCTTTACAAAACATTTTTTTTGGAGTGATTTCCGCGGTATTGTTAAAAGCAGTCATTGACTAATATGTTTTAGGGGATAATACAAAAATACTAATGTAAATAACATTATTATTAACCCCTTATAACGGAGAAAGACATATGAAGATATCAAGACCCAGAGGTACCAGAGACTTCCTTCCATCCGAGAGCCATAAGCGTCGGTATATTGAAAATAGATTACGTGATTGCGCACTCAGATGGGGTTATCAAGAGATCAAGACACCGACCTTCGAGCATATTGAACTATTTACTGTTAAATCAGGGGAAGGTATCCTGGGCGAGATATACAATTTTAAAGACAAAGGCGACCGCGAGATCGCACTTAGGCCTGAACTTACCGCACCTGTGATGAGGATGTATGTAAACGAACTCACAAGTGTGCCAAAACCTATAAAATTGTATTATTTTGATAATTGTTTCAGGTACGAACGACCCCAAAAAGGAAGATTCAGGGAATTCTGGCAGTTCGGCGTAGAACTAATTGGCAGTCAACGACCCGAAGCTGATTGTGAGATCATTGCTCTTGCATGTCAAATGCTAAAAGAAGCCGGTGTGGAGGGAGATCTTCATATAGGACATCTGGGTATCATCAGATCGCTATTCGGGGGATTGGATAGTGAAGTCTCAAGCCAGATAATGCGACTGGTAGATAAGAAAGATGAAAAAGGTTTGGATGAGTACCTGGATAAGATCAATGCCGATATTGAAATGCGGGATAAACTTGCTAAATTGATCAATCTTACAGGCAGTAATGCAGTGGATGAAGTACGCACACTGATCGGGGATCTACCGCAACTTTCGACCTTCCGGACACTGCTTGAATTCATGGATATCTATGGTCTGGAATATACTGTTGATTTCGGGATTGCCAGGGGTCTTGATTATTATACAGGTATGGTCTTTGAGATATACAGCAGCGGACTGGGCGCCCAGAACCAGGTTTGTGGAGGAGGCTCATATGGGCTTGCCCATTTGTTCGGAGGCCAAAAAATCGCATCTACAGGTTTTGCCATAGGGTTTGACAGGATCATGGAAGTATGCACAATTGAACCACCGGTACAGGACCGGGCTGTTGTAGTATATTCCAACCAAACCCATAAAGAAGCAATACATATTGCTGCTGATCTTAAAAAACACATGATCGTTGATATGGATGTAATGGGAAGAAGTTTTGGCGCACAGTTAAAGTATGCTAATTCAATAGGTGCCAGATGGGCTGTGATCATAGGTGAAGATGAAGCTGCTCAGGGAAAAGTAAGTCTTAAGGACATGAATTCAGGAGAGCAGGTACTATTAGATAAGAATGAGTTACAAAATCATATAGCAACATATATATTAAAATAATATAGTATCATTCCATTTAAAAATTAGAGGTATACAAATATGAAACTACTTGTCAGCCCCATTAATCTGGAAGAAGCTCGATCTGCAATGAACGGGGGAGCGGACATCATTGATGTAAAGAATCCAAAAGAAGGTAGCCTGGGTGCTAATTTCCCATGGGTTATTAAATCTGTATCAGATGCAGTGAACTCAAATACGCCCATTAGTGCAACAATTGGAGATTTTAATTATAAACCCGGAACAGCATCATTAGCAGCCTTAGGAGCGGCAGTATCAGGTGCTGATTTTATTAAAGTTGGATTATTTGACATTCAAACAAAAGAACAGGCCCTTGAAATGGCCCAGCGTGTAGTTAAATCCGTTAAAAGCTATGATTCATCAAAAAAAGTAGTTATTTCCGGTTATGCAGATTACAAAAGGATCAATTCTATCCCTGTAAGTGTACTTCCTCCTATATGTGAAGAGGCAGGTGCTGATGTAGTAATGATGGATACTGGTGTTAAAGATGGTCGGTCCACTTTCGAGTTTATGACCAATGAAGAATTATCCGATTTTACAGCTGCAGCTCGCGAACATGGACTATTGAGTGCCATTGCCGGTTCTATCAACTTCGATGATATAGATGCATTAAACAAGATCGACCCCGATATTATCGGTATAAGAGGATGCGTATGCGGTGGAGATCGTAATTCTGTCATACAGCAGAAATTGGTCGAGGACCTCAAAGCAATGTTAGTCTGATCAGTAGACTATCTTAATATCTTTATTGAACACATAGCTTAAATTCGAATTTAATTTTGTTTTTAATTGTTCAACTTTTTCAATCAGACTACCCAGGTCTTTTCGTTCGATATCAAGACTCTGCTCAATAGAATTGATACTACTCCGGTAGTCTGATAATTTCTTCTCAAGCCCGGTTCTTTCTTTATATACAGTAAGTCTGTTGCGTTCTTCCAGCAATCCGGCAAGTTTGGCTGAGTATGATTTCCTGTCATTATATAGTGATAAGAGAATATCGGAATCGGTTAATCTCACAATCTGCTCAACGGTCTTATTGGCCTTTTGCTGTTTAAGACCAAGAGTCCCGTCTTCTACGCTTTTTTGAATTTCACTCAAAAAAGGATTGATATCATTTCCCAGGATCATGACCGGGTCTTCTATTAAAGTCCGAAGATGTTTACTGTTTATGGAAGAAAGTGTATGTCTCCCGCTTTCATGTTGTTTTTGCATTCTCAAAAGAGCTTTGGATAGAGGAGCAAATAATTCTTTAACATTGGAATCAATACCCGATATCCGGTCATTAAGGGTCTTGATCTGTTTTTCCAGTTCATTTGCTTTAATGATCTCCTCACTTCTTTCCATTTCTGACAGTCTGTCTTCTCCTGTATGCAGACTATTTTTCAGTGACTCATATTTTGCTTCAAGTTGTGGAATATTATCAGTCATCTCTTTGATCTGATGTTGTGACTGATTGATAATTTCGATGTCTTCAGGCAGTTTAGTATATACATCCAGCTCATCCTCGACACTCTCTATAAAATACATAAGTTCGTCAAGTAATGTATCCAGATGTTTCAAATCTATCACAACCACTTTATACCCTTCAGGAAATATCAGTTTGACATATTCCTGGCTCCGCGTAGTATTATCAAGACATGTTTTTAGAGTGGATTTCATATCAATATAGAATTCGACAGCTTTAGATGGATCAATATCTTCAGGAATGATTGTTTTCTCGATCAATACATTTATATTTTTTATAAGATTATCCCTGTTGGAGGTGCCTGCTTTAGCCAGGCGCTTATAAGTCTTCTCACCAAATTTCGCATCCTTTAACTGGTCTCTGCTTTTACTTAAATTTTCAAGGGTAACACTGATCTCATCATATTTCTGTTTGATATCAGACCGCAAGACGCTAAATTGTTTTTGTGATTCGGTCTCTATCCATATTGATAGATCGTCTATCTTTATTGATATCTCTTTTGGGATATCCTCTTTTTTTCCAAATATTCGCTTAATAAATTTCAATCGGGATCGAATTTAATATGCAGTCATATTTTAAAAGAGTTTTTATCTTGCCAGATCACACATGGTTTTTACAAGAATATTCCGCACTTCCGGGAACAATAATAATAATACTAATATTGCAATAATAAAAAAAAGAAAAATTGTTTTAAAAAATCCATTAAGTATTATATATATAAACAGAACCCCAATTAGTACCCAGGCACTTAGAAATAATTTTATAAAATTATTCACTATTATTGCTCCATAGCCCACTGTGTAACAATCTTCGAACTCGTCCATGAGATGAGCATGATTATAATGGCAGTAAGCAGCATTCCTGTAATAAGTATACAGGACTTCAACAGGTCACTAGCAGTTCCTAACTCAGACGGTACATATGGTTCTAAAATAGAACCAATATAATAAAACGCATTGTTAATTATTATTATAGTAACGTCTGCTCCGTTCTGGATGTACTCATTAGTACTATTGCAATTATCCAGTTGTGCATATGTAACAAACGGCAGTATAACAATAATTAATAAGACAATCTGGATTATTAATATAATTTTATGTGTCATATAAATCCATAAAAAATAAAAAATTGGAGAAAAGATTGAATTTAATAATCTGTCTCCACTTTTTCTGTTGTATTCTTTTCCATTTTCTTAGCAAGTTCGCTTGCAGTAGCTTCAATTTCGGCTGATATTGCCATTCCAGCTGAATATAGAGTTATAACAGCCCATATAAATATTAATATGAGTAGTAACCCGGCAGCTCCTTGCGATATCTCGATAAGTAACGAACCGATGAACATAAAAACAATGACCACTACAAAAACATAAACAAATCCCTTCACTGCTTTCTGGTAATGCATTACTTCGTCATCGTCTGCCCCCTCTCTTCCCAGATTGAGTGCTAATAACCCACCAATTGCATTACATATATCCCTTATTTCCCGTAGAATGCTCCATAAAAGTATCAGTATTGTAAAAATAGCAATAACACTGATGATACTCGATGTTGAAATTCCGGCAACGCTAAGGTTTTTTCCAAGTGGGACAAAAACCATCTTTGCAAATAAATAAATTATAATCGCAATACTTGAATATACAACTAATTTTGGAAAACTATCATTTATTTCCCTTTGTGACTCTATTTTAATTTGTTCTTCTGACAATAAGATCACCCCTATTTTATTTAATATATATATTTCTTATATATGTTATGTAATTTTCGGTTAGATAGGATTTGCTGATATATAACTCCTGAGCTCATCCACAGTAAGCATTACAGGTATGTTCTTACCTTTTTTCCTCAGATCAAGAGTAAGTCTGGTAATTACAGGAGGTTCGATATGTGTCGTGTACAAATCCTTTGTCCTGGAGAATATATCACGTGTCGGACCATCTAAGAATACCTCCCCCGTCTTCATTACTATCATCCTTTTGGAATATTTTGCTGCAATGTTCATATCATGAGTTATAAAAATTATTGTTTTACCAAGTTTGTTAAGTTCTCCTATCTGTCCCAGGAATTTATTTACATGAGCTCGATCCTGTCCGGTTGTGGGTTCATCAAGAACAATAATATTAGGTTCCATTGCAAGAATGGATGCAACTGCCAGACGCTGCCGTTGTCCTCTGGAAAGTGCATGCGGATGTCTGTTTTTGTATTCGGTAAGTTCCATCATTCCCAGTGCTGAATTGACCCTTTTGACTATTTCCTTATCATTTAATCCCATATTCTTCAGACCGAATTTTATCTCTTCATCCACTCTATCAGTAAATATTTGATTATCCGGATTTTGAAATAGAAATCCTACTTCCTGTGCTACTTTAGGTATTGACAGATCACTAATATCAGTTCCATTTATCAGGATTTTTCCCTGAGTTGGTCGAAGCAGTCCGATCAGATGGTGGGAAAGGGTTGTTTTGCCAGACCCATTATGTCCGATCAATGCAATAAATTCGCCATGGTTTATTTGCAGGTTGATATTTTTTAACCCATACGTACCACTTTCAAATTGATGGTACAATTCTTTAATTTCAAGATGGGGTCTGGCATTCACAGGTTTTATATTATTCACCTGAAGACCATTGTCTGATTCCGGCAATACTTTCATCATCCGCTCAAACACTGTTTTATATGTCATTGCTTTTTTGTTATTGTTTAAGTTCAGGATATTTGATATCTCTGATAATTGCGGAGGATAGATACCGGCTTTCTTCATCTGGTCCTCATGATTACTAAAGATCTCGCAGGGATCACCGTCAAGTGTAATTTTCCCATTTTCCATTAGAACCACACGGCTTGCAAGTTTAACCACTTCATCGATCTTATGTTCGATCAGGATAATGGATATGTTCTTTTCTTTATTCAATTGTTTGATAATGTCCAATACATCTTTCGTACCTACCGGGTCAAGGTCTGAGGTGGGTTCATCAAGAATGAATAGATCAGGGTCCATTGCGATGATCCCTCCTATTGCAGTTCGCTGTTTTTCACCACCTGAAAGTAAAAAGATGAAATTATCCCGCAAGTGTTCTAATCCGGTTACATCCAGGGCATGATCAGTTCGATCTATAATATCCTGTTTGGGCAGGCCGAGGTTTTCAGGGCCAAACGCAATATCCTCACCTATTGTCAAAGAAAATAATTGTGTATCAGGGTTCTGGAATACCATCCCTACCTTGAGAGCCAGTTTGTGGATTTTTTCTCCTTTGATATCTTTACCATTAATTAATACACGTCCATCCAGTTTACCTCCGCTTAGTGTGGGGATCAGGCCGTTCAAGGTGCGTACAAGTGTACTTTTTCCACAACCGCTGGGACCTACGAGCAATACAAACTCCCCACGTTCAATATCAAGGTTTATGTCAGTAAGAGAAGGAGAATCAATTTGAGGATATGAAAACGTTACATGCTCAACATTTGCTATTGAATATTTATTATTTTTATTCACTGTGATCTCCTCTAATCCACCTTATTATACATGAGAGCATGATATTCATTTCATATCATTTGTTACTTTGTTCCTATAATTCAAATAGGTGGTGTACTTCCATATCCGACCAGACTTAGATAAATCCCAAACCCGGTAAATATAATAACTATTGTAAGAAAAACATAGTCGTTATTATTGAGCTTGAGTTCCTTTACATATGATCTGTTTTTAGTAGCACGAAATCCTCTTGCATCTGCAGCTATAGCAATCTGTCTTCCTGAGCGCAGGATATTAACAATCAAAGGAAGAAACAAGTGTTTTATTGCCCTTAATTTTGTGCGTATACCACCCTTAAGGTCAAGTCCTCTGGCACGCATTGCATTAATAATTCCATAACATTCTTCTATCATTACCGGGGCAAAACTAACTGCAGAAGAAACCATAAATGCAATTTCATACGGAAGACCGATCACATACTGTTTGTTTTTGATTTTAATATTGAAAAACTGACCAAGAGCTGTAATAAGTTGGCTTGGATGTGTAGTAGACACAAATATCATTGCTGCACTTATAGTTGTCATAAACCTAAATGACTGGATCAAACCATAAATAGCTCCGTCAATATATACATAAACACCATTGGTCAAGGGTCCAATTATGGGAAATTCATGAGGTATAATACAAAATAATGGATCATCTGCCCAGTAATAGAACAAGGACTGCGAAATAATAAAGCTTAGTGATAAAATAGCAAATAACCAGAACATAGACTTAAGTTTACTTTTAGAAGGCCTTAAAAAATACCAAAAAGGTAATGTAGAGAAAAAAAGCAATATCAATAACCAGGGTACACCAAATACTATAGTCAGGATTGATATTCCGATTAAATATAATAATTTTACTCTTGGATCCAGATTATGTACAAATGTATCTTTTTGTTCATAGCGAAATAATCCTCTCAATTAATATACCTCCAATTTCTCTTAACCTGTCAAATAGTCAATTAATCTATTTTACACAATCCTTTTTTAGTAATAAGACCGTTTTTTAATATAACCTATTTGCTAATGAGTAATAAATATTGCTATCAATATTTAAAAAGATGCGTATTTGGAGTAATCATGGAGTTACCTATTTCTCTATGAATTTGGAAAATGCGAACAAAGTGAGCATTTCCATAATTTAAGTATCCACTATCACATGGGCGCAATATCCGCTTTCCTTTTTTTCAATTGATAATTGATGATAAGTAACAGCTTTAACTTCGCAATCAAAACAATGCTTTTTAGGATCAGTTGTTTCACCTGAAGCATGCCCAACAAGCGTATAACCGTTGTTACTCATGTTTATCGAGTTCACTGTAAAATGTCCGAAAATAATTGTCTCAACCTCGAATAAATACAACAGTTCAGATAGATAATCATAAAGCAAGTCATCCAATCCGGTTGATTTTATAGATATCTCCACATTCTTTTCAGGTTTTAACACAGTGGTATCAATTATCACATTGAACATAGCAAGAGCAGCCTGTTCAAAGACCTGCTCAAGTGTACTGCCATATGCTATAAACCTGGCATCTGCTATATGTGGGAGATATTCGTAACCTGATTTATTCGTTATATAATGCATAACTTATTTCAGGTAAAGAACTGCACTATTTCCTTTCACTTCGACAAGTAAAGACCTCGTTCGCATTGAAATCTCTTTTGCAATATCATTTCGGTCCATCTCGTCTATAGCTGTCTTAAGTATCTTTACCTTTACTAATCTATTACGTTTGAGCTGCTTGCGCAATTCATCGATCAATGGATCAGTGATACCACTTTTACCTATATTCAAGCAAGGTGATATATGAGTAGCTTTCCGTTTTAATTCAAAAATATTTTGGTTCATTTTTGGTCCCTTTAACAATTTAGCTTTATAGGATATCCTTTATTAATTTTGATGCTTTTTCCACTTCTAACAGTATTAATCCTAATCCGGCATTTTGAGTTGTAAGTACTACTAAAAGACCTTTTGGTCCTGCACCGATAGTAATAAGTTTACCATGCTCGGATTCTACTATCACCCTATCCGGTATTCCCTTATCAAGTTCAGTAACTGCTGTCTCAGCAGCACCTAACATAGTAGCAGACATTGCTGCGAAAGTCTCAGCATATTGTTCCATAGGCATTATTGAATTTAATAGAAGTCCATCCCTGCTGGCTACTGCGGCGGCTTCAACTCCTCCAACCTTCTTCAGATCAGTCAATACTTTCTCTAATAAATTAGAAGTTGATTTCATTTGTTAAATACCTCCTGTTATTTTATCAACCAGCAATTCAAATGCTTCGAACACGCCCTTTTTTTCAGTTGCTACTGTAGAGACTACTGGTATCTCTTCAGGTATATTAAGCTGGTTACGGATGTCATCTATGGATATTGCATCTGGCATATCCTGTTTATTAGCGATTATCACATAGGGTAGACCATATCCTGTGGTTATTTCAAGCATCTGTTGGGCCCTGCTAAAATTTTCCGGGTTGGTGGAATCTACTACAAGAAAGACCCCCATCGCTTCACCACTTATCATCTTGATAATAGGATCAAATCTATCCTGCCCCGGAGTCCCGAAAATATCAGCACTAAATCCTTTATAGTCAATATGCCCATGGTCAAGAGCAATAGTGGTACCCTTACGGTCAACAGATACTGCCCTGGTAGATAAGGAATGGACAAATGTAGACTTACCAGCATTAAAAGGTCCGGTTACCAATATCTTTGGCAAGTAGATTTTAATACCTCCCGGACGTAATACACGAAACAGCATAGATCTTGTTTGAAATTTTAACCAGTCGGCCTTTGACACACAAAAGTACTGTCCATAAATAACTTGCTGTGTTATTCCTCCTACATTAATGACACAATCAAAAATATCATTTTTTATCTGCACCAGAGTAGACTCAGTATACGGCCATGCTGTAAAATTATAGATGTTTATCATCCTATTGCGTTTTGCTGTTTTATTCCATGATTGAACAGCATTTATAGTATTATCTTCACCACAAAGATCCATTATAGTTGAAAGGGAACTAAATATAAATACAGATCCTTCAGGTACTTCCTTTATCACCTGATCGATCACTTCAGTTATACTATTAACATCCTCAGGATCAGGGACTATAAATTTTTCACTTGATAGATCTCCCACTAGTGATGAAAATGCATCAATGACAGTCAGTTTTTCTTTATAATTCTCTATAGGCCAACCAAACTCACTGAACTGGTCTATTAACATCTTGGGGTGTGAACTTGAGGTAATATAAATGCAGTTGTTACCTGTTGTCAGACAGTGGTATAGTGTTTGCATTCCAAACACATCGCCTTCCACACCAGGATAATTTAAGTATATCAATGATTTACCCTTAGGAATTCCACCACTGAGATATTCGTCCAGTTTTGGTATACCAGTTTCGAGCATGCTATTCATCATTCGCAACGTCCTTCAACTCAATTTGTGCACCATCTAATGAATATTCATACCAGGGGGATGATTTTTTACCAAACCCGACAACTCTGATATAATGGTTGTCTTCCTTTTGTTTAATTTCAAGTACACCGTCAAAAAGCTGTTTTAACGTGGCAATTGCCTGGGTATCATGCATTCCTTCTTCAACTACATATATGCCAATAGCACCCTGGGCTTTTACTCTCCCGGTAAATACATGGAGAAAACGAAAAACAGTCTGGATGTTAGAATACATTAAAATTGTAGAAAGGGAAACTATGCATAATCTCGTTTTTCGAATGTTCTTTTTCATCCAAAAATATTCGAAGAACTGACTGATCTTAACTCCAATTCCTGTCAGGTCTACCGGACTTGATGCCCTTTTAATATTACTGGTTTCAGATGAAGGTACCCCAAGGGTCTTAGTAACACAGTCCACTATACCAAGATTTTCTAAAGGTATTTCTAAATTATTATAATTAAACCAGTCTATGACATTCTCACCTGGTTCTTTAGTAGTAACTATTACTGCGGATTCTCCTGAATTTAGTCCTTTGTAAATAATATCATTGATAATAGTCTCTTTTCCGCTCATAGGGGGACCGATCATCATGATATTAGAACCACCACGTATCCCTTTAATATTCTCATCCAATTTATCAATACCCAGGGAATAACCTTCCATGTGTTGTAACTCCATGATTATGTTAATGCTAATGATTATGACTTTACCATTTATATATGTTAAGCTTTCTGCTATTTCAGGTATTTTTCTTCATATACTCTCTTAATACAATTGTGGCATAAGCTCCTTTTTGAAGACTGAATTTCAATTCTACGGCACTACATCCCGGATTTAGAGTGTCATTAATAACTCTACATTCTGGATTAATAGGAATAAATATTTCACGACGCAGACCTTTACTGGCAAGTTCGGGAACAGCAGGCATTTTAAAACCTTCTGTATTTACCGCCTCTTTTTCTATTACTGTCTGTTCAATTTCCTGTGGTATTCCTTTACACATTGGAGTATCATATCCGATAAGAGGTGCAGTTACAAATGCCCGCCCTCTTCGCAGCAGGTTATTGATCCCATCCAGAGTATCCTCGCTAACCAGTTGTAATCGGGAAGTATCAGGAAGTCCTGCGGCGTTCTTGAAGCATACAATATCCCCTGGCTGTGCACGGTTGATAGGTACACCTTTTTTTATACGAAAGCTGAGTATACGATTAAATAAATAGGATTGAAATGCATGAACGAACAATTTTCTTAAATTGGGAGAAAGCGCTTTTAGGGCACCAGTATAATCTTTTGGATCTGCTGCAAGATTGTTCATCATAGCACGTTCAAATCTCAGGCGCACAGGATATTTCCCGAGCCCGCCTTTAAAGTCGTGAGTATCCAGGACATATTGACGGGCTTTATAAGCATCTTCTGATTCACCTGGGCATGGACGGGCTATATAATCAAGAACTGCATTTTCTATATCACCGTTAACCAGTTTTTTTCCTATTATATGGGTTATTGGGCGCTGGATACCAAACCTTTGTATGCCAAAAAAATTCGGGACTCCCCCCATGGCATTGATAGCGCATGATATTTCATCTGATAGATTTTGTGCATCACTTATAGACAATTTTATACCACGAATTATTATTTTAAATCTATTTCCAAAAAGATCTCCCAGGTTTACTTTTTTATTAGACCTGCCAACTACAGTGAGTGTAACATCTTTTAATCTTATTTTTTCAAGTGCGGATTCATCAATATCATATATACTGATCTTCTGGGTAGTTCTTGCATTTTTATCTTTTGTGCCTGCCCAGCCTATTCGCTGTTGACTCATCCTCAGGATACGTGAGATGTCCCTGATCAAATGGTGAGTATCCCAGTTTGTTTTAGTAAGTGTGCAAATGAGGTATTTACCAGTGTCCTGTTCATTTCTATTAGTGATCTCATCTACTATGAAATCCTCTGGTAATTGTTTAATAGCACCGCCAAGACCTGGTGTATTGGTGGCATATAATGAAATACCAGTATCTTGCTCGATCTTTGGTGGTATTAAGCGGGAATTCATTTTAAGGGTTTGTTAGAAGGATAGTTGATGTATCTTTTTCTTTATAAGCAAATACTTAAGTTTTAATGTAATTATAGTACTGAAATTACTTTAGTTTTACTACAGATTGGCGAATGTATTGAAGATAATAAGGAGAAATTATAATTGTTTGATAAGCTGCTGGGAAAAAAGGAACTTGAAAAGCATATTATTGATCTTGAATCACAGATCACAGAGTTAAAGGTACAGAATGATTCCTTTTTGGCCAGGCAGGCATCTAAAGAAGAGACTGCACGCAAAGCCATATCACAAAAACAAATAGTAGAACAAGAATTAAATACTTCAAAGAAAAAGATCGAGACCCTGGAGCATGAAATTTCAACTTTCAAAAAAATCACAAAAGATGAAATGTTTTTTCGAAATATTAGCTATATTTCAAAACAATCAATAAACAAATATCTATCCCGTATTAATTCTTTTACTTCCGGGGACCACAGTCTGATTACTATAAGTCTCAAAAACCAGGAGTTATTATCAGGCCAAAAAAACAGTGATGAGCTTTTGGAATACCTTGATAAGGATATAGTAAGTTTGATCGATAAAATAGACTCACCTACCGGATTGATCATATTCTATGATACGGATAGAATGGTGCGGGAAGTATTAGCACCGTATTTACCTGTCGATTCATCCGGGTGGCAAATAAATACAGGATTTAATGTGGAATTACTTCAAAGCCTTATTGAACGAAAGGTGAATCTATGCATCGTACTTGCCCATGCAGGAGAGTCATTTATAGGAATTACCGAAGATCAAAATACCTTTTTTTCCAGGAGTATCATCAGAAGCAGTGTAAAAGGAAAACACACAAAAGGTGGGTGGAGCCAGCGCAGGTTTGAGCGATTAAGAACTGAGGATATCCAGCATCATGTGGAAAAGGTGAGAAGTGCACTTAAACTAATGATTGCTGATGCGGATGTAAAAATAGATTATATTATCACCGGAGGAGACTTCAAGCTAGCTTCAATGATACTAAAGGATTTTGAACACTCTTTGGTAAGGAGAAGTTTTGACACATCAGTAGATAAGAAGAATATTGACCGGATACTACAAGAAGTCTGGTCATGCAGGCGATATGAAATATGACTTTATTGCAGGATTTTATTCATAATCTATCAATCAACCGGCAAACCGCTTCATTTCCATAATCCTCATACTAATACCGCTAACCACGAAAACCAGTACAAGAGCAATTACTACATAAACCGAAAGATATGGAACAACCACATATATCAGATATGCAAATAAAAAGATCGTACCAAGCAGCACAGACACTCCAATCGGGTCTCTTCTAACAGGTTCTCCCGGATATTGCCGCAGCCGCTCATCAATCATGTCTTCAGCAGTCTGTCCTACCGTAGATGTGCCCTGTGATATATTCAACACAAAAAGGCAGATCTTATCTGTTATAATACCAAGTGCCTCAGCCGGATTCTTGCTGAACCATGCTGCAAAGTTCTTAACATCGATCACTACATCAGCAGTCCACTGAGCACCTCTTGCAAGCGGATTGTTTATAAACCATGCAAAAAGCACACCACCTTTGCGGTATAACCAGTCGGTATCAAGACTGATGGTATTTTCCGGGTGAAGTTTCTTTTTCAATAATAAAAACCCGAAATAGGTAAATAGCAACAGTTGAAGTGACCCTATAACGTGTGCAGGTGCATAAGGAGCATAATCAGCAACAGCTTCCGGATACGGTAGAATATTGTACAGCAGTGACGGATACACACCCAAAAGGATGCATAAAAATGCAGCAATACCCATGCCTATTAACATATTCTTAGGCGGGTCCCTGGCTTCTATACCTGCATCCTTACCAAAGAAAGCAAAATACGGTAATTTAAGTCCGACAGATAAAAATGTACCGACCGCAGCAGCTTCCAGCATTAAGAATATGGGTGCGTTATGAGCCATTTCCGCAGCATGTATGATTATGGATTTACTGGTAAATCCGTTAAAGAGCGGCACACCTGATATTGAGAAAGCAGCGATCATATAGAAGATCATTGTAATGGGCATAACTTTATAGAGCCCACCCATTTCCGTAAGTTTGGTTTTACCGGTCATATAGATGATAGCACCGGCACTCATGAATAGCAGACCTTTGTAGAGAATATGACAAAAAGCATGTGCGGCCGTACCGTCAATTGCCATCTCGCTTACTAAGACCATAGTAGTACTTGCAGCTATACCTATACCACATACCATGTAGCCTACCTGGCTCACTATATGGTAAGCAAGCAGCCTTCTTATATTATTTTCAAGGATCGCATAAATAACACCGTATAGTGCCATGATCGCTCCCAGCCACATAAGGATGGGAATACCCTCTATATTAAAGTCAGCAAAACCCCTTGCAAGTACATATACAGCAGTCTTTGTGGTAAATGCAGTCATAAAGACCGCACCTGTGATAGTTGCTTCAGGATATGCATCAGGCAACCACGCATGAAGCGGTGGTACTGCCGCATTGATAATAAAACCCAACAGTATTAAGATCGTAGCAGGAGACGTATAATTAAATGCATTTGTGGTAAATGGTATTACACCATCAACAAGCCCGCCCGGTTCCTGCATATACAGAATGATACCACCCAGCAGCAGTACACCACCGACAACATGTACCAGGATATACCTGAACCCTGCATCAACAGATGCCTTGGTACGACGATACCAGATCAGGACAACCGATGCCCATGCCATAACTTCCCAAAAAATGAAGACACTGAGCATGTCGCCTGCAAATACCACCCCAAGTGCACTGCCTATGTATAAAAAGGCAGCAACATGTTCCCCTGCCTCCTTTGTACGAAGTGCATAGAATGTCATAGCAAGAGCTGCGATCACAAATACATAAGCAAAGCATTTGCTCAGTAGATCAACTCTTCCGAAGACCAGTTTATATTCTAAAAACGGTAAGATCCAGTCAGTACCTTGCTGCATAAAATAGACATTAATAATAGCCAATAACGGTATCAACAACATGTATGCTTGCCGCATCCGTCCTTTAAAGAGCGGAATAAGGAGTGCTCCGATAATGAATATCGCAGCAGGAGGGACAGTAAAGACATCACCTGTCATAATAATCTTCCTCCTTCATAACAACATTATGCCCATAGGCCTTTGCACCAAGACCAAGCAGTGCACATATTACCAGTCCGAATATGGCATAAAAAATAGGAATTGATTCGAATACGAAGGGGTCATGTTCTCCATGTTCTTCATGCCTTGCATGTTCTATATCCTGCGCATCATGCGCAGTATGATCTTCGTGTTCAGTCGATGGTGCGAACTGAACAACTATCCCGAGAAGGCAGACAATTACAAGGCTTGCATATAGTATATAGGTTATTTTTTTCACAGTCGCCGGATTTTCCAGCCATCTTTCCAGGAACCACATGTTAGATACCTCCTCCCGTTACATTGGCAACTGCGATATTGACAATATCAAGGAACAACCCGGGTGCATCCGGCCATATTCCGATGATTATCGATATGATCGCTGTTAAAACCAATGGTATTAGCATGGTAAGCGGTGCTTCTTTGTATTTTAGTTCTTTATCAGGTTTCTTAAAAAATGCAACATATATAACAGGGAAGAAGTATGCAGCATTCAATACAGCACTAATAAGCAGTACTGCGATCAAGATCATATTTTCCAGCTCGGCCGCACCGAGCAACAAATACCATTTGGTGATATATCCTCCCACAGGCGGCATTCCTATCATACCAAGTGCTCCGACAGTAAATGCAAGCATAGTGATCGGCATCTGTCTGGCAATACCATTCATATCACTGATGTTCTCTTTCTTTGCAGTTACTATCAGTGCCCCGGCACACATGAAAAGTGTGATCTTCATAAACGCATGGTACGGGATATGCAGCATACCGCCTGTAATGCCGTGTTGTGTTATCAGCACTGCGCCAAGAACAACATAGGATAACTGGCTTACTGTAGAATATGCAAGCCTTTTCTTGAGGTTATTCTGTGTCATTGCAAAGATCGAAGCAAGAATGATAGTTATCGAGACAAAATATGCCATATCAAGCCACAAACCGCTTGTGTCCATGAGGTCTACTCCAAACACATAGAGAATAATCCTGATCGCAGTGAATACACCTGCTTTCACCACAGCAACTGCATGCAACAGGGCACTTACCGGAGTAGGAGCAACCATCGCAGCAGGCAACCATGCATGAAGTGGCATAAAGGCAGCCTTTGCACATCCGATCATGAATGCGATGAATAATAGAATGAGTGTTGTTCTCTCTAATGTTTCCAGGCCTGCAATACCATTGAATGAGAACTCGGTCGTACCTGTAGCATTATAGACCACTACTATCGCAAACAATAACGATACTCCTGCGATCATAAGATAGGTCAGGTATTTTCTACCTGAACTAATAGCCTCTGCTGTTTCCGTATGTGCAACCAGGGGGTATGTCGATATTGTGAGCAATTCATAAAATAAAAAGAG
>Ga0255426_10101_pt1 | contig 17287 bp, 13 predicted proteins | sample ANMaggSeSYBR02J9_FD_182666 | JGI IMG/M metagenome (GOLD analysis project Ga0255426, IMG submission 182666) | Sediment cell enrichment communities from methane seep in Santa Monica Basin, California, United Staets - ANME aggregate JGI... | ecosystem: Environmental > Aquatic > Marine > Cold seeps >...
TCGTTACCTTTGATTTTGGCAGTTCCACCTACTTCAACCGGGGTAGTAACTGTATCAATATAAGGAGTTATTAAACATCCGCCAGGTGATTTATCCACGGAGAATACAGACATTACTGTTTTTTGAGCCTGTGCACTTGATGACATGTCATACCATCCGTGGCATCCCCAGCAGTCCCAATTACTACCAATGTGACCATATCCGTCCAAACCTTCGGTATTGGCATAGTCGTACTGGATAAGGTGAAGTGATCTAACACCATGGCAGTCTTCGCATTTCCTTATATCCAGCATTCCACCTTCTCCTCCTGTGTGACAGCGGTTACATTCGATACCTGTTCCGTGATGAGTTGCTTTATTTGAGTGAATATTGTCTCCACCTGCTTGATGGCAAGCTTCACAACCACCAATCTTTAATGAACCTGATTCATAATTAAAATCTGTAGCAGGAGTCACTAATGATTTGTTATAAGTTGGGATTACGTGTCCGTCATTATAGTCATCAATGAAGCCATGACAATCAGAACATGTTCTATTAATCGCAGCCTGAGTCACATGATGAGGTGAGCTTTCGTGGCATACCACACAGTCCCTGGTAAATTCGAGACCCTGTTCAGCAACATCATGACATTGTGTACATGTATAACCTTCTTCAATTAACAAATGGTGTCTGTCCACAAGGCCGGAACTATGGCATTCTCTACATTCAGGTTCTGTAAATTCACCAAATGCAGTATCGGGCAGACCAATACTCTGATCAACCGGTGGTGGTGGAACAACAGCAAAAGCTACACTGATGGCCATCAATACAGCTACAACACTTGCAAAATAAACTAGTCTATTATATTTCAAATTTTTGCCTCCTTATTTTTGTTATATTATCTCTCTTTAAGAATCTTTGATATTAAAGGTTTTCGATATTAGATTATTTTCATTCTATTTTTTCCTATAGTTAACAGCAATAAGTAACACTATTAAACAAATTAACAGGCCAAAACCCGGAATGTCTTTTTGAGTCTGTGTAGATACATGTTCCGGTGTCTCTTCGATTGTTTGCTCTGGGGTCTGTTCTTCTATACCTTCTCCACCAGCCTGGTCTGCAACTACCTGCTTACCAGTAACTGCAAATGAAGCAAAACCGGATGTGTTAGATATAAAGTATAGTTTTTCAGCATCCCGGGTTATCAGAGTAGTTGTAAGCTTTTCCCAGTTTCCACTATTGTACCGGTTCATGATAATGGTCATTTCGTCAATATTATTCGCGGTAACCCATGATTTTTCTACAGAGAATTCTATTACAGGATTGTCGATATTTTTAGATGTAGCCCAACCCCTGTTTCCAGACCAGATGTTCAGGTTTTTATATATATTACCAGGTGCGGCACTATCAACAAGTGTTGAAGTATTTTTAAGTATCTCCACTTTTGTTGCAACGGTTCCTGAATTGGTCAGACCGGTGAAATTGATATATCTAATTATGTTTCCTCCGGAATTATAAGAATAGCTTACTTTTGTATTCTTATTAACAGATTCTCTTTGAATTTCTTTGATATCAATATTGACAAAAGCTTCACCTGAGTTGCCTCCTCCGCCACTGCTGCTACTACTCCCGCCACCACCACCATTATTATTATTATTATTATTACTATTATCAATCTGATTCTTTTTTGTAACTGTTAATGTACAGGATTTCGTATCGTTTGATGTAGTTGCAGTTGCGTTAATTATATTATTACCGGAAACCGGGACAGACACTGAATAATTCCAGAGTGGACTTTCACCCTGAACAGTAGCTGCTTCTCCATTAACTGTTACTGTTGGAGTTGAATTTGATTCGCCCATCACCCAACCTGTAACAATAATAGGACTTGATTCTACAATATCTTCATCATTATGAGAAGTGATATTGATTGAGAGGGGTATTGACTCAAGAATTTTAACGCCCACCTGATCATTTATTGTCTTACCTGAAGTATCATTAATATAGATGATATAATCCCACTCTCCATAAGCCGTGGAATCTATCGAAACCTGGATATTCTCACCGCTTTGATAATCCGTAGGGGGTTGAATGAGAGTACTGTCTGCTGAGTCTGTAGCATTTTTATATACCCAATACTTATTTTCATTATCATGAGTAGTAGTTATAGTCCATGTTATAGTCTTTGTGTCTCCTATTTCTACTTCAATATCAACTGGTTGAGTAATTTCCAGTAACGTGGTGCCGGATGATACATTTTCGGATTCAAGAGTGAATCCATCTAATATCCACTTATCTGCTCCGTTCTCACCATCGTCATAAAATAAAGTTCTATCAAGATCGGGACTGTATAATTGAATATTGTCTACACAAAATCCATCTCCATATTCTGTGTCGTCTGTACTATAATAATAACCAATATATTTATAGCCAATAAAATTATTCACTTTTTGATACTGTCTTTTCTCTTCCTGGGTTCCAGTATAATGTAATTTTTCAATATAACTTAGCGTTTTTGTATCATTGAAAAAAACCATATAAGCATTATCACCTTCTTCGATATGATATTTTCTGGTAAAAATGATTGTTGCTGAGGTGCAGTCCTGCCAGTCTATTTCCGTATACATCATATTACTAATATTATTTCCGGTTCCTGAATGATAATAATGATTCAATTCATCTGAAGCATTATTTCCAGCCGCTGGTGAAATAAATAACCCGGCTGATAAACAGATCATTAGAAATAAATATCGAATTCTTTTTTTCAATTAATTACCTCCTGTTTTACATAAATATATTCATTGAATATCTTATTTATTGTATTTTTATTTGAAGTTATCCTAACTAAGGTTTTATAAAAATTATAATTCCTGCAATGTATCTATATATACTGTTATCTATTTATAATTTTATCGGTATATATCAATTAACAATATATATTCATATATACTAATAAATAATAACACTGATCGAAATGATTATATTTCTTCGGAATCAATATCAAATTCATTATGAAGTATATTAACATTATCGTATTAATTATTCTAATTTTAATCACCACATCAGGATGTATTGGAGAAAAAACCGTAATAAAAGCCAATATCATAATTACCGGTGAAGAAAATAATCCGCATATTGAAGATATCAAGGTTACTACTGAGACAATTAGTAAAATAGAAGATTATAGTCAGGTAACTCCTCATTTTCCAGGTGTGAATATGCATTGCATCTGTGATATGGGTCAGATAGATTACTGGAGGTCAGTAGATTATCATGGTCCGGGTGAATATGAGATAATTTCAGAACTCATTAAGATTCCTCAAAAAGGAGAAAGTGTAGATGTGATTATTTTAGTTGTAGATGAAAATAGTAACCAGTTAACAAAAAAGATAAAAACCATAATATGGGAATAAGTTAATCCGGGTAATCATCGATACGTATTTAAGCCGTAAAGATATTTAGGTGATATTAATATTATACCTAATATTATCCCCATCCATATACACTGGAGGAATGGACCAGATGAAAGAGCAGACAGAAGTCCGTACACTAAAAGAAGGAAGATATGTTATTATTGACGATGAACCATGTGTTATAAAATCAGTTTCCCATTCGAAACCCGGAAAGCATGGTAGTGCTAAAGCTAGAGTCGACGCAGTCGGTATATTCGATAGTCAAAAGCGATCCATAATATCGCCTGTAACCCAAAAGATCTATGTACCACTGGTAGAAAGAAAGAACGGGCAGGTTCTATCCATATCAAACAATACTGCACAGATTATGGATATGAGTGATTATTCTACTATAGAACTCCCCATACCGGATGAATATAAGAATATAGTTGAAGCAGGAAAAGACATCCAATACTTAGTGGCTATGGGCAAGATGAAACTGGATATGCGTATCTAATTATTTATCACAATTATTCTTCTCAGGATAATTATGTCTGCCAATTTCTTTTTTGCAGATGCTGATTCCAGTTACAAGGATGCCGTTTTTATAATATTCGGTGCACCCTTTGACTATACCTCTACTTACAGGAAGGGAAGCCGGTTAGCTCCTGGTGCGATCAGGGAAGCATCATATAGTTTTGAAACATATAATGCTTTTTTTAATGTGGATCTGTGTGATGTCCCACTGCATGATGCAGGAAATATTGAGATCAGTAATAACAGTACTATTGAGCAGGCTATAACAGCCGTAGGTGATATGGTCAGTAAGGTACTTGCACAGGGGAAGATACCTATAATGTTAGGTGGTGAACATTCCCTCACACTCCCATGTATAAATGAAGCAAAGATCAGATATCCTGACCTTGGTGCAGTAATACTTGATGCACATCTTGATCTGAGAGATGATTATTCAGGTGAAAGGAACAGTCATGCATGTATAAGCCGTCGTATTGTTGAGGATGTTACCAGCAAGTATGTTTCAATCGGGATACGAAGTGGAAGTCGTCATGAATATTCAATAGCCGATTTACGAGATATAAAATATTATACGGCAGATAATATATATGATATGGGCTGTGATAATGTCCATACTGAACTGACCCGATATCTCAATACCAGGCATTTGTATCTATCCCTTGATATGGATGTTCTTGACCCTTCTTTTGCTCCTGCACTGGGTACACCTGAACCATTCGGTCTTACCGACCGTCAGGTACTTTCATTTATTCGAAAGCTGGCTCCACGATCAATAGGTTTTGATGTAGTGGAGATCGCCCCTCAATATGATAGGGGTTATACGGCACTGCTGGCTGCAAAATTTATCAGGGAGTTCATTGCAGCGGTTTGGGCAAATAAAGAACAAGATCCTCGCTAACGCCCGGACACAAAGCAGGATGTTCCAGACTTATAGTCCGGGATGTGTCACTCTTAGTAATGTTTAAATATATACTTGATTATTATACCCTTTAAAAAATTTAGAGGCAACGAATATCAATTTACAATTTCTCGGCGGATGCAATGAAGTAGGACGTATGGCAATACTTGTAGATGATGAGATCCTGCTTGATTATGGTATAAAGCCAAGTGATCCGCCTCAATATCCGATCGGAGGTCTACGTCCGGGTTCAGTCGTTATATCTCATGGTCATCTTGACCATTGCGGTATAGCAGCCAATCTTATGGATATTAAACCTGATATGTTCATGACACCTGTGACCAGGGACCTGGCCGTGCTCCTTGCCAGGGATACTATGAAGATCGCTGAATCAAAAGGATATGTTCTCCCCTTTATTTATGAAGATATCAGGGATTTTGAACTTCTTTCGAATACAGTGAATTATGGTATGGATTTTGAGCTTTCCGGATATAATGGTAGATTGTATGATGCCGGTCATATCCCTGGTTCGGCTTCTGTTTTTCTTGAAAATGAAAACAATAGCCTGATCTTTACCGGGGATATTAATGATCAGGATACACATCTGATAAAATCGATGCAGACTCTGCCTACTGCTGATGTTGCTATAATAGAAAGTACTTATTTTGGGTCTGACCATAATCCGAGGGACAAACTGGAAGAGGGTCTTATTGCATCTATTGAAGAAACTGTAGACAGCGGAGGATGGGCAGTGATCCCTGCCTTTGCTATTGGCCGTACCCAGGAAGTGCTTATGATCCTGGAAAAACACGGTATACAAGCCTGGGTGGACGGGATGGGAGTTGATGTAGCCAATATATTAAGATCAAATCCGGCTTATTTGAAAGATCCCGGACTTTTTAATAAAGCTTTTGGATATGCTAATATAGTTAATTCAAGGGAAAGACATAAAGTAATGGATGAACCCTGTGCTATTGTAACTACTGCAGGTATGTTGAACGGCGGTCCTGTGCTATATTATCTAAGTAAGATGTATAATGATCCATTATCCAGGATATTGCTGACCGGTTATCAGGTAGAGGGCACTAACGGAAGAAAAATAATAGAAAAAGGATATTATGAAGATAGAGGAAAAGTAATGCATCTTAAAGCAAAATCCGAACTTTATGATCTCTCTGCCCATTGTGGAGATAAGGGACTAAAAAAAATTGTGCAACAGCAGGTAGATGGCGGATGTGAGAATGTGATATGTGTACATGGTGATAATACAGACGGTTTTGCCTCATGGATCAACGAAAACCTGGAAGTTAATGCAATATCGCCTGTTAATACTGATCATATCTATATTTGATCTATCGATAATATGATGAAAATTGTAATACTAAGGATCGGGCACCGTCCACAACGAGACCAGCGGGTTACTACTCATGTGGGATTAACAGCCAGGGCATTAGGTGCAAGTACAATGTTGCTGGCTTCTAATGATAAAGGTGTTGTACAGAGTATCAATGAAGTAAGCAGGCAGTGGGGAGGCAACTTCATTGCAAGGACTGTAACATCATGGAAACAGGAGATCCATGACTGGAAAGATAAAGGCGGTAAGGTCGTACACCTTACTATGTATGGTCGCAACCTCCCTGATGTTATTGATGAGATATCCGGTATCGAACCGTTAATGATAGTAGTAGGGGCAGAAAAAGTTCCACCCGGGATATACCAAATGGCTGATTGGAATGTGGCTGTAGGTAGTCAACCACATTCCGAGATCGCAGCGTTAGCAGTTTTTCTTGACAGGCTGCATACTTTAGGAAATAATGATCCGCTGGCTTTGGAATTTCCAGGAGGCAATTTGAAGATAATTGCAAGTGAGAGGGGAAAGAACATGGAAGAAAAATACTAGTGTCAAGAATTCTTATCTAAAAAACAATTTGGAGGTTATATCAATACCTGCTTCCTCAAGAATAGTCCTGGCATTATCTATTTCCTTCTGATCAACTGGAAATTTATCTAACAATTCTTCCCTGGATAGATCGTCTGTTGATATCCAAATCGCGGTTTGTATTGCTTCAACTGTCGTAATATCCGGAGATAGATCATCCAGAGCATCTAAAATACTTTGAATTTCCGGATCAGTCATAGTTTCAATAGAGAACCTGGTGTTACTGCCGGGATTATTTTTATAAAAATCCAGACAGTATGCTTCTAATATATATGTTTGCGGATCAGGTGAGTCCAGAATAATTTCCGATACAGGTATTATCCACTTAGAATCTTCAGGTATTCCACTTACCCTGTTTACAACCATATTCTGTGATTCGTCAGAAGCAATCAGTACCATTCCTTTTGGAACTATTATCTCCATCTTCTCAGATGTCAGTCGTGTCAGTTCCAGATTGACAGAATCACCTGATGATGCACCGCTTCCTGTGATTTTGGTCTTGATAAGACCATTATCAACAGCTTCGCTTAGTGTGTATCCGGATGTTGATGCGGAATTAAATCCCGAGGTTCCATTATCAGTACATCCTGCAAATAGTATACATACTACAATGAGCAAGATGGTTACTGAACTTGCTATAATATTAGTTTTCATTTTCTTTTTGATATAAGATATGCCATTGTTAATATCCCGATAAATGCCGGAATACTATTAAACCCTGGTGTATCTTTGGTTTTTTCTCCTCCGGGCCTGATATCTATTGATATTGGACGCATCACATACTCGTGATGGTTTGCAAAATATTTCTCGCCATGTAGTCCAAATTGGAATAATCCCGGTCCCGATTCTTTAGCGTAGACATATTGCACGACTACTAAGAATTGTTTGGTTCCATTTTCCAGTGTCGCTGGAATTGCGAAATCAACTGTTTTTGTTACCGGAACTCTTTTATTGGTGGTTTCAATATTTTTACCCCATGTTTCTTTGCCTCCACTAAATAATATTTTCTCTGACCATTTTTCAAATCGTAAGACTTTTATTCCATCGATATCAGCTCCCGGGTTTTTTCCACTATCTATTTCTTCTTCAATTCCATCTGATATCTGAATATACCTTGCCAGACCCAGTCCGGTTGAAGATATATCGAACTCTTTTGTTCCCATACCATCTCCGACAAATGTCCATTCATCCATATCCTGGCTAATAAATACACTATATGGTTCATGGTCTTCAGTCTCGTAGATTCTAATATCATCTCCTGGTTTATTTTTTATTTCTGTTCCAATCCCCATATCACAAATGATATATCCACCACCGAGTGAAAAATACTTCTCATCATTAGGTATCAGCGCATTCTCCGGGTTATCGTTTTCATTTTCCTTTCCACCTGAATAGTAGTCTACAACACTTTCTGCAAATAAACCATGTCCGGGTTCGAATCGGAGTGCTTTTACTGCATCAATGTCAGGTCCGGGATGCTCACCTTTTATTTTGTTATGCACATCAATTATTTTGACATATCTCGCACTGTCCAGACCAGTATAACATATGTCAAATTCTGCTACACCTTTTGCCTCACCGACCAATTCCCAGTTTGTTCCGTCATTACTGATATGAACCTCATAGGATTGGGCTTTATCTTCCAGGTAATACTCCTTACATGTTTCATAGACTTTGAGATCATTTCCAATATCATCAATGATCTCTTCGTCCTGGCCCATATCCAGGATAATATAACCTCCACCAAGTGACACCTTACCGCCTGTACCACTACGATCACTATTCGTTTCTATCAAGTTTACAGGACCTAAAGCATCGTTAGGATCTGTAAATTTGTTATCAGGACCTCCTATCGAAGAATCGACGACATAATCTGCAAACGCTATATGATCTTGCGGGGGTATTAAAACTATACTTTTGATAGCATTTAATAGTCCTTCATTTACTGTTATTTCCATTTCAACAATATCTCCCGGAGAATAACTATTTCTTGTAGTTTTGATGACTACATTTTCACCATCTTGTGCTGATACAGGGAAAATAAACCCTGAAATAAGTATTGCAACCATTATGATGCTTATGCTTCTATAGATCATCTTAATATAATTATTATAGGTCTTCATTTTAATTGTCTTTCCTTACTTTTTTTCTAAATCCGATATACACTCCTACTAAGGAGATAAGCGCAATAAGACTTCCAAAGCCTGGTTGTTCTTCAGATTTGGGTTCTGATTCCGATTCTGGTTCTGATTCTGATGGGATCTGTCTGTCTTTTTTTGATGCTTTTCCTGTTGTTATGTCCAGAGAATAATCTCCACCATAATCTTCACCATAATAATATACTCCTTTCACCTGGATATAAATATCCTGTGATGAGTCTGCAATCCATTGTGTTTTAGCAATTGATCCGGCATCTTTTGAATCTTCAGTCTTGACACATTCCCTGTTTTCATTATATACGGAGAGACACAAACTGACTTCTTCCGAAGGAGTTAAGGCTACGGTTACTTTATCACCTGATTGAATAGATAATTTGTAGTAATCTATCAGGTCATTTCCAATTTCTTTATTAGCTGATAAATATCCTTCACAATTTCCAGGGGAAATAGATAAGGCGTCATTAAAAGTATCACCTGCATCTGTTTCGGAGTTTGCATCAAAATGATCTTCTATTGAGACTGAAATGTGATATTTTGCAATAGATGCTTCCTTATTATCAAGGTAAATTTTAGTGTAAAATTTATAAGATTTTTTTTTAGATGATGTTGAATAATAAAATGAGTTTGAATTTCCTTTTTGGAGTTTATTTTCTCCAATTTTAGATCTGTCCATATCGAAAATTTCGACATATAAACGAGACCCACCAGATATATCACTTTCATCAAATGTTGTCTTAAAAATAAATTCCTGCCCCGGTTTTATTTCGATATATGAATATTTTTCCTCCTTTTCGGTTATTTCATCCTCATAAAATCCCGGTTCTATCTGTGTTGCAGTATCAAACGAGTCTCCAGCATTCATCGAGCCTGCACTGGCAGTCTGTACGCAAAGCAGCGCTGCTGCCAGTACAAGGCAGATTGCGGTTATTATCTGTTTATTTGTATTCATCATTATCACCTATTCTTATTATTACTTTTTTCATTAATGATTTAAAAACTATTGGTATGACTATCACCAGAAATCCCATAATTATAAGCATAACTCCTATCAACATCAACGAATAACCCGCTGCTATTAAACTGGAATAGTCTAAAGAAATCGAAACAAGAATAATTATCAATAGTCCGACAACCACCAAGATACCAATAAAATAATTCATCATTTTTTCAGTTATTTTCATGTCCATACCTCATTTTTACACTTAATATTTTATTTTCTTATTATTTTGCGGTACTGCCTATTTCTTTAAATATTAGCTCCTTATTCAGAATAAAACATACTGCATCTCCCAATGCCCAAATCCATACTACAAACACTATTAATAATCCGATTAACACTAAACTGGTGACAAGTCCGAAAATGAACAAAGCTACCTGGATCGTGCCCCTCTTTTTTTCACCATGAATAATTGTCCCTATCCCAGGAAAAAAACCATTTATTGCCAGAATAATAAAATCTCTTATTTCCGGGTCTTTAGAGTATATTATTTCTTCATCTACACCATCATCTTTTTCAGATACTTCAGGTATTTCAGGAGTATATCCTGATGTTTCTATGGTTTTTTCTTTAGTATTTGTCTCATCATCCTCAACACTGGTTTTTAATTGTTTCTTAACAACTGTAACGAAATTCTTAACCGATTCGTCATCAGGGTTCTTTATTTTCCATCGAGCTTTTTCAGTCCTGTTTATTTTAGGAGATTCGAACTGATAATATTTTATTCCAATAATTCCCACAATTATTCCTACAATTCCGACAAGGATAAATAAAATCGGCAACAAAAACAGAAAACCAGGAGTGGATACAAATCCTGCACCCATCGCAGCTGCTAAGAATAACCCAAAAAAACCCGAACCTATGCTAGATGCGATAATACTTAATCGTTCCTTAGCTTCGGATAATGTAGTATTGTTAGAATAATCCAGGTGGTTAATATCTTTTCCGGCAACATTGATTATTCGCTTATCAGTTGCGTAAAAAGTAATATTGGTTCCTGTCGATTTACATTTGGCCAAAATACTTTCTTCTTCTGTTAAGTATTCTTCAATGGTCTTTGCGTCTTTATTATCTATCATGCCTTTTCTAATTTTTTTCCAATTATCCAGGCTCATTTTTTTTCCAAGGTATTTACTATCTCCCTCTATTAGTTCATAATTACCTAAGCTTGATTTGAATACTGATCCGCATTTGTTGCATTCTACACTACTTTTAAAGAGATTTCCTTTTGTAATCAATGTATTATTACCTTTGCAGATCGGGCAACCGCCGCCAAATTGATGATTTATTTGCTCATTTTTATTTAATATGCTCATTTTTCATATCACCATACAATTGTTATGACCAATTTGGTCACATTTCTTTAATCTTCCCTGGTATTTATAGTGATAAAATATTAAAAGTTCAGGCATAGATAGGAATAGTTTTGGGTATAACCCAAGTTTCCCACACAAAAATCAAAACCACACTTGGATAGCTACATACCCTTAAAATTTCTACTATTTATTGGTCGTATTATTCTTCACTTAATTCCTATCGATTTTAGATATCCCCTCCCTACAACTTTACACTCCTTTTGAATCTGTCTTCCACTCTCAATATTAATTGGAAGAGATTCAGATCCTGAGCAGCCATTTCCAGAGAGGATAATATGATATTGTTACCCCATCCCGTCTGACTATTTCCTCATCAATTTCGCTCAGGATCATCGCACTGGTTATCCCGAACTCTTTACATGCATGGCAGAGCGAGCGTTCTTCACGTAAACGGGTTTTTTCATTTCGTACATCCCATGATACCTGCAAAAGTGTATGTATTTGATGTCCTTTTTTTACTACAAAATCCACTTCAAAGCCGCCCCTGCTCTTCCAGTAATATACATCATCACCAGACCGTTTAAGTTCGAGAAAAACCATATTCTCTGCAAGTTTGCCCATATCCGGAGCGAATCTAAATGAAACTGCATTTCTAAGTCCTGTATCTACTGTATATGTTTTCTTGTTTTGTTTGAACTGGGTTTTGAGTTTATGCGAATATAGTGACAGGTCCATTATCAACAATGATTCATTAAGATAGTCAATATATTTTTGGGCAGTCTCAACTGCTATATGTGCAGCTTTAGCAATACTATTAAATGAGTATTCACCAGCACAATTAGTAATCATCAACTGGCAGATTTTTCCTGCGATCTCATAGGAGACACCGAATCGTGAAGAGATGTCCCTGGCAATGATATCGTTATATAGTGATGTTAATATTTTTTTTCTGTTGAACTCATCCATCCCGATAGTCTCAGGAAAACCCCCTTCTTCAATGTAGGCTTTCTGGTAATACAGAAGCTTTTCCCTGTTATAGATCAAATAATCAGTATCAAAGTTATTCCATTCTCTCTTTTTAAGATATTCGAAAAATGAGAACGGCATTACTTCAAAAGTAATATGTCTGCCTGATAATACACGACCTATATCCCGGGATAACAAACTTGCTGATGAACCTGATATAAATATCCGATCAAACCGATTTGTGTCGTAAAGAGTTCTTACCCATCTCTCCCAGCCATCTTTTTGCTGGATCTCATCAAGGAATAAACAGGAGATATTAAGATTGATCTTATAGATACCGGTTAATATTTCATCAAATGATGCTGCATTGATAATCGGATCGTCAAAGTTTAATAATACAATGTCGACCGGAGGTGTACTACTATCGATCAGGTGAGCTGCTATTTGATAGAGTATTGTAGTCTTACCTGAGCGTCTGACTCCTATTATATCTTTTATATGGGGGGTGTCAAGGGTTTGTATAATTGAATCAGTTACCCTGCGCTTTATTCCAGTAAGGTTCTGTGGCATTGTTTTTTCTGCCCACCATGGATTCCACAAACGTATTGACTGCTCAAGCATAAATGTTAAGTTGTAGTAGATAGTATTTATATGCTTCTAGTGCTGTAGAGGATATTTATGAATTATTGTCTATGATTGTCGAGGATTTTAGTATATAAAGTATATATTTTCATGCCCCAATCCGGACTGGGTTTATTTTTTAGAATAGATTGGTTCCTGTAGAACAAAATCCTCCCTCCGGTCGGATTTTCTTGAGTATATCAAGTTATACTTGATATACTAAAATAAAACATTTGGAAATATTTCACAATGAAAATAATTATAATAGAGTTATACGTAATACATCCCGTCATTGCAGAAAATATTCTGCAGTGGAAAAAAATAGTGACCTGTAAACTTGTCATCAATCCGTATGGTTAGGTATTGTCGATGAGTTTACAGGATTTATTATTCAATTTTATATTTCATATAGAGCCTAATATATTTCTTTTTTCTATTACAGAGATAAAAGTTAATCTTTTTATCATCTGATTTGCTTTTAATAAACTCTAGACTTTATACTGTGCACCTTTGGGCTGGGGAGTTTTTCTAGATCTTAACGTCTCCAACCATTCCTTTTGCTTTTTCCTTTCGGCTTCTGAAACTTTGGGCTTGGCCATTTCAAATCACCTCTTTTGTTTCAAGGCTTACACCCATCTAATGAAATGCCAGGTTTTATGGATTTTCCTAGAATTTACATATAACCCCAGCATCTCTTATGATGGGATTATAAATAATTGATTTCGTATACCAGTCTTAATTTTCAAGTCCGAGAAATCAATTGTTGCGTAGTTATGATCTAATTATACATAAATATATATGATAAATGAGAACTTCCGATAAAACCATTTGAGTTCGTCAAAATTAATAGACATTATGTAAGAGAATGTTAAATTTAACGTAAGCGTAAAAAAAATTGAAATTACTTATGTTCATTTTAATAGTTGCTTAACTACCTGTCTGTTATTTGGGTTGTATTTCAGTAAGTGGTTTTTATACGTACATCTCAAATATTTTCATTGCTTAACTAGCTGTACGTTATTAGGGGGTGCACTCCAGTATGGAATTTGTTCATTTTTGTGAGATGTTGTTCTGAGTAAAATTATGAAGATTTAAAATTGTCAAGTCAAAAAACCTAAGTTTTATAAAGATAGAAGTTATGGTTATCTTTGCCAAAGAAGAATTTTAGCTAAAGATTTTACGACCAAAAAGATGGTGGCATTCTATTTGGCAGAGAAGGTGAGTGAGCTATGAGCCGCATAATTGTTAAAGAAATGACCGCCAGAACCACACTGCGCGTAGTGTGCGCCGCAACCGTGCTGATGATGGGGTTGGCGGCGGGCGTGTGGATTGGGGCTGCAGATGAAGTAAATGTGACGCTTGCAGGACACTTCGGCGGCGAAGTTGATGCTGTTGCAGTGTCAGGTAACTATGCCTATATCGAACAGAGATATGATTTTGTTGTACTTGATATAAGCGACCCTGCTGCACCATCGGAATTGGGTAGATTAAGTATTGACGGTTTCATATGCGATATCGTTGTGGCAGGAAATTATGCGTACATAGCTGATGGGTATAAGGGTCTTGTGGTTGTGGACATAAGCAGTCCGGCTGCCCCAGCTTTAGTTGGAAACTATGATACCGCAGGGATTGCATATGATGTTAACATAGCAGGAGACTATGCATACGTAGCTGATTGGGAAAATGGACTTGTGGTTGTGGATATAAGCAATCCGACAGCACCAGCTTTCGCTGGAAATTATAATACTGCTGGGGGAGCACAGGATATTGCTGTGGCAGGAGATTATGCCTATATAGCTGATGGTTATAATGGTCTTGTGATTGTAGATATAAGCAATCCGACTGCACCAGTTTTGGCTGGAAATTATGATGCTAAAGGATATGCAAGGGATATTGCCGTGGCGGAAGACTATGCCTACATAGCTGATGGTTCTAATGATCTCACGGTCGTAAATATAAGCAGTCCGACTGCACCAGCTTTCGCTGGAAGTTATAATACTGCAGGGTATACATATGTTGTTGCCGTAGCAGGAGACTATGCCTACGTAGATGATGATTTTGACCTTGTGATTGTTGATATAAGTAATCCGACAGCACCAACTTTCGCTGGAAGTTATGATACTGTAGGAAAGGCAACAGATATTGCGGTGGCAGGAGACTATGCATACGTAACTGATGGTTATAGCTTTGAAATTGTGAATATAAGCAATCCGAATACAACCACTCTTGTGGGAAGTTATGGTGCTGCAACATATGCACTAGGTGTTGCAGTTTCAGGCAGCTACGCCTACGTTGCCGATTATGATAACGGTCTTGTGATTGTTGATATCAGCACCCCATCCACGCCTACTCTTGCAGGTAGTTATAATACGGCAGGACATGCGTGTGGTGTTGCAGTTTTAGGCAGCTATGCCTACGTTGCCGATTATTATAACGGTCTTGTAGTTGTGGATATAAATAATCCGAATGCACCAGCTTTCACAGGAAATTATAATACTGCAGGGATTGCACAGGGTGTTGCTGTGGCAGGAGACTATGCATACGTAGCTGATTGGGAAAATGGACTTGTGGTTGTGGACATAAGCACTCCGACTGCACCAGCTTTCGCAGGAAGGTACAATACTGCAGGAGGAGCAGAAGATATTGCTATAGCAGGAGACTATGCTTATATAGCTGATTGTTGGAAGGGGCTTGTGGTTATGAATTTGAGCAATCCGACTGCACCAGCTCTTGCTGGAAGTTATGATACTACAGGAGGAGCAAACGATATTGCTGTGGCAGGGAATTATGTGTACGTAGCTGATGATTGTAACGGCCTTGTCATCTTGCGTATTGAAGAAGATTGGAAAAATGAATGGATGGGCAAAGATTCAGATGGTGGGACCGCAGTCACTACAAACGAACTTCAAGATGCTATTCATCACTGGTTAGGGGATATACCAGTAAGAGGATACATTATGTCTTCTACAGATCTCCAGGATATTATAGCAATATGGATTTCAGGATAAGATGGTACATAAGATCTAACAAATTACTTAATTGCCTTTCATTTTGATTATTATTTAGGAGTTATATATCTTTCAACAAGGTTATATGACTTACATACTATAATCAATAATCAAAGATACTAACTTAACAACAATGTCAGTTAAAAGTAAATTATCAAATTCTAAAATAGGATCTAAGTCAATATTAAAATGTCTACCAGGGTCTGGATTAAATAAATTAATACAACAATTCGAAGAAATTTATAAACATGACCCGTTCAGCACATGCCTAATTGTTCCTACCTCAAGGCTTAGAAAAGAGATCCTTCATCAATTCGATAAAAATAATACTCCTGTTATTGCAAACAACATAATTACCTTAAAAGATCTTGCACAGAAAATATTCAGTGATCATAACAAAAATAACATCCTAATATCTCCGGAAGAATCAGAGCTTATTCTCTCTCAAATTCTTCACCAAAACTCATCAAATTTACCATTATTTTTTCACAAAGAAGTACCGTCATCTCGAATGATCAGGGAATTGAAAAAGTTCATTTCCACCTTAATAAATCGTAAAGTTGACTATCCCGAATGTTTGAAAGATCTCAAGAGTTCTAAGAGCGACCAGTTGGAATTGGTATTTAATGAATACATAAAATACCTGAAGGAAAATAACCTGGTTGATGAAGACCTGTTATTGCATTGGGTTATTCAACAATTCACCGGATCAAAAATCAATTCTTTTAATAATGTCTTTATATATGGATTCTATGAACCACTGCCTTTGGAAAAAGACCTGATAAAATCCATAGCTGATAATTCAAATAATTTCTATTATGCCATACCTTTTGGTAACAATAAAGCCATTTTTATCGATGACGAACAATGGCTGGGAATTAAAGATATTCAAGAAAATATTCCAGAAGATCAAGCATACCAGATCTCAAATATTTTTTCAGAAACACCAAAATACGATCTATCCAAGTGGCTGTTTATTTCAAGTAAAAGAGACAGGCTTTTAGAAGTCAGGACGATTGCCACGCAGATTAGAAACCTCATTGCCGAAGGAGTAGATCCACGAAAAATTGCGGTTGCATTCCCTGATCTGAATAAAGGCGCAGCTTTTGTGAATGAAGTGTTTCCCGATCATGGCATTCCATTTGATGTAGCTATTCACGATGATCTGGCACAATCACCCATAATCCAGACAATATTTGATATGCTAAAGGTTCCTGCACTTAATTATAAGAGAACACACCTTGTAGGACTTTTGAAATCTCCTTATATTCGATTTCAATACAAGCATAAAGAAGAGATAAAAAGGCTATGGCCTAATGAAGTGGATTTCGAATCCCTGGCTGCTAATATTATCGAGGGTTCAAATAATTGGCTGCCCGGTTTTGAAGCCTTAATTGGTGAGCTAAAATCAGAAATTGAGTCCCCTGATACTCCGGAGCATAAACGAAATAGTCTCGGCAACAGGGTTAAAAGGA
>Ga0255426_10102_pt1 | contig 17034 bp, 13 predicted proteins | sample ANMaggSeSYBR02J9_FD_182666 | JGI IMG/M metagenome (GOLD analysis project Ga0255426, IMG submission 182666) | Sediment cell enrichment communities from methane seep in Santa Monica Basin, California, United Staets - ANME aggregate JGI... | ecosystem: Environmental > Aquatic > Marine > Cold seeps >...
TTATTGTGCAGTGGGATGCGGGGCGATTGTACATACCAGCAAAAAAGGCGATGGTCGTGTCATCAACATCGAGGGTGATCCGGATCATGTGATAAATCGCGGGACTCTGTGCAGCAAAGGAGCCGGACTTTCCGGATTGATCGAAAATGAAAATCGCCTCCTTGAGCCCATGTACCGGGCGCCTTACGCTAATGAGTGGAAGCAGGTATCGTGGGACTGGGCGCTAACGGAAATTGCCAAAAGGGTTAAAGCAATAAGGGATGCATCGTTTGAGCGCAAAAATGCCAAAGGACAGGTGGTAAACCGGACGACCGCCATTGCCTCAGTTGGAAGTTCAGCAATGGACAACGAAGAGTGCTGGACATATCAAGCATTAATGCGTGCCCTCGGGCTTGTATATGTTGAACATCAGGCCCGTATCTGACATAGCGCAACTGTTGCGGCTCTGGCAGAGTCGTTCGGACGTGGCGCAATGACTAATCACTGGATTGATCTTAGAAACAGTGACTGCATACTGATTATGGGCAGTAATGCTGCGGAGAACCATCCCATATCATTTAAGTATGTTACAGAAGCGCAAAGAAATGGGGCAAAAGTTATTAATGTTGACCCAAGGTTTACCAGAACATCCTCAAAAGCAGATTTCTATACTTCTCTGCGTTCAGGCACGGATATCGCCTTTCTTGGAGGTATGATCAAGTACATACTGGACAACAAACTTTATAATAAAGAGTATGTGGCCAACTATACCAATGCCGGGTTTATAGTTGGAGAAGATTTTAAATTTAAAGATGGTCTGTTTTCCGGCTATGATGCAAAAAACAGGAAATATGACAAGAGCAAGTGGGCTTTTGATATGGATGCAAATGGTGTCCCGAAGATGGATATCTCTTTAAACAACAGCCGCTGCGTTTTTCAGCTCTTGGAGAACCATTTCAGCAGGTATAATACCATGCTGGTTTCCTCGATTACCGGCACCCCGGAAGCGGATCTTCTGGAAGTTTACAAGACATATGCCGCTACCGGCGCCAGGGGAAAAGCCGGTACAATTATGTATGCCATGGGCTGGACCCAGCATACTGTTGGAGTCCAGAATATCCGGACAATGGCGATGATACAGCTTCTTCTTGGCAACATGGGAGTTGCAGGCGGTGGTGTTAATGCACTGCGAGGCGAGTCAAACGTACAGGGTTCCACGGATCACTGCCTGCTCTGGCATATCTGGCCTGGATATCTTAAGACTCCAAGGGCATCGAATGTGTCTCTTGATGCATACAACAAAAAGTGGACTCCAAAAAGCAATGATCCGCTTTCCGCAAACTGGTGGCAGAATTATCCAAAATATTCAGTCAGTCTCTTAAAATCGTTTTTCGGTGAAAAAGCTGCTAAAGCAAACGATTTCGGGTATGACTGGCTGCCAAAGGTGGACGATGGTACCGATTATTCCTGGTTGACCATCTTTGATAAAATATACAAGGATGCTGTCAAGGGTTTCTTTGCCTGGGGCCAGAATCCGGCCTGTAGTGGTGCTAATTCAAATAAAACACGCAAGGCAATGGCAAAACTTGACTGGATGGTCAATGTAAACCTTTTTGACAATGAAACCGGTTCATTCTGGAAGGGCCCGGGTATGAATCCTTCCACCATAAAAACTGAAGTCTTTATGCTTCCGGCATGTGTATCTGTTGAAAAAGAAGGCAGCATTACCAACAGCGGCAGATGGATGCAGTGGCGCTATCAGGGGCCGAAACCGCTTGGAAACAGCCTTTCCGACGGTGATATCATAATGGAACTCGGCAACAAAATTAAAGAGGTTTATAAAGAAGGCGGGGTTTTCCCTGAGCCCATACTTAACCTGAAATGGGATTATATGACGGACGGCCTGTATGATCCACACAAAGCAGCCAAAGAGATTAACGGCTACTTCCTGAAAGATGTTACTGTTAAGGATAAATCCTTCAAAAGGGGAACCCTTGTGCCAAGCTTTGCTTATCTGCAGGATGATGGTTCAACCTCATCTGCAAACTGGCTTTACTGCAACAGCTACACGGAAAAGGGTAACATGGCAGCCAGACGCAGTAAAAAGGATGCGCCAAACAACATCGGCCTGTATCCTGAGTTTGCATGGTGCTGGCCTGTAAACAGGAGAATTATTTACAACCGTGCTTCTGTTGATCTAAAAGGACAGCCATGGGATAAGAAAAACTGGGTTATCAGTTTCGCTGGTGATGTTAAGGACGGCAAGTATGTGTCAAAAAAATGGATCGGAGACGTCCCGGACGGTGGCTGGTATCCTCTCGAAAATCCTGACGGGACAAAGAGAAAGGATGCAAAACAACCATTTATCATGAGAAAGCACGGTCATGGGCAGCTATTCGGTCCCGGCCGTGCAGATGGTCCATTCCCGGAACATTACGAGCCTCTTGAATCACCGCTTGGAAACAACTTGATGAGTAAACAGCGTATGAATCCGGCAGCGCCTGTTTACACAACAGATGCTGATTCAGTGGCATCGAACAGCCCGGAATTTTCTATTGTGGGTACAACATATCGTGTTTCAGAACACTGGCAGTCAGGCCTCATGACACGTCCACAGCCGTGGCTGCTCGAACTTCAACCTCAGGTTTTTGTTGAAATGAGCGAAGAGCTTGCCAAAGAAAAGGGCATCAAGAACGGAGAACGGGTAAATGTAGCATCTGCACGTGGTTCACTTGAATGTACTGCGCTTGTTACCAAGCGTTTTAAACCTTTCAAGATAGCAGGAAAGATTGTACACGAGGTCGGCATTCCATGGCATTTTGGCTGGAGATGGCCTGAAAGTGGTTCAGAAGAAAGTTCCAACCTGCTCACACCAGCAACTGGTGATCCCAATACGAGAATTCCTGAAACCAAAGCCTTTATGGTCAATGTAACTAAACTATAAAAGGAGCTCTGAATGTCTGGTAAATCATTTTTCATAGACACGTCGCTCTGTATGGCCTGCAAAGGTTGTCAGGTTGCCTGTAAGCAGTGGCACGATCTGCCTGCCGAGAAAACAGTAAACCGTGGAACCTACCAGAACCCGTCGGATCTCTCCTTTGTGACTTACAAGTTGGTGAGGTTCAACGAGACGGTTATTGATGGAAAGCTAAAGTGGCTTTTCTTTCCTGATCAGTGCCGCCATTGTCTGGAGCCGCCCTGCGAGATGACGGCTGAGGACCCCGGGGCCATTTTCAGAGATCCGGCAACCGGTGCGGTTCTGTTTACGGCTAACAGCAAGGATGTAGACACTCAAGAAGTTATAGAGGCGTGTCCATATAACGTTCCTCGGGTGGCCAAGGATGGCACCTTAGCCAAGTGCGACATGTGTAACGATCGTGTCCGAAACGGACTTTTGCCTGCCTGTGTGAAGACCTGTCCCACGGGTGCCATGAACTTTGGCGACCGTGAGGAAATGCTCGTTATGGCAAGAAGGCGTTTGGCCACGGTCAAAAAGATCCACCCAAAGGCGAAACTCCTGGATCCGGATGACGTTCGCGTTATATACCTGGTTACAGAGGATCCGATGCTCTATCACTCGTTTGCGGTGGCTTCAAATTCGGCCTTTGACATATCGAGAAAAGTGGCTTTAAATAAGCTTTTAAGACCACTGACTCGTTTAACAGCCGGTTTGTGAAGAACACTCTTATAGACTTTCAGATAAATAATTTCACTGTGTTATCAGTCGTCGACGTATAACTAATACCCTTCCTCCTTCTGGCCTTGTGAAATTAATTATCTGAAAGTCTATAGAAAAAATACAGAATATCAAATGACCAAAATATTTCAGACAGTTATCCAATATCTGCGTGGTTCAGCACGTTTAGAATTTTGGATTTTAGTCATTCGTATTTGTTTCGGATTTTGTGTTTCGTGCTTCGAATTTATAGAAGATCCCATAAGTAAACAATTCTCGTTAAGTCAGGTTATCAGCTTAAATGACGTAGCCTTGGGGGATAGTGGGTAATAATAATGACTAAAAAGGAGATTGAAACTGCCGAGCAAATTAAAAGGGCTGTGAAAGATATTAAGGCACTGAGGCCCGCCTATGAAGGTATTCTCGCTTTTTATGAAAAGCTTTTTTTGGCCCAGGAAGCCTCAAAAAAACACATTCACCTGCAACCAATAAAGATCCCCGAAGACCTCCTTTCAGTCAAGCGAAAAGAGAAGTTCCCTCTGATCGCAAGAAAAGACTTTACAGTAGATATAAAAGCATCCGAAGCCCTGCTGAGAGAGATTTGCCAACTTGCCTGTGAAGCGAACGAGGTTCTGGCTCACGCCGGCGTGAAACTTATGGACGCCCTGGACAGGGGCACGGTTGATGCCTCAACCCTGTTGTCAAAAACTTTGAGCGAAGATGACGTCTATTTTGATGAAACGGCAAAAAGCCTGGAAATTGACAAGGAGGTTCTCTTTTTTATGGCACATGGGAGTATAAGGCCATGCCTTTCTCTTTGTGCTGAACAATTAGCCACTTATATAGGCAAGGACACACTATGGGGAAAAGGGTATTGTCCTGTTTGCGGTAATCCTCCAGCCATATCCATACTCCGCGGTGAAGGAGAGCGCTTTTTCTTTTGCAGCTTTTGCGACCACGAGTGGCATAGCCAAAGAATATATTGTCCGTTCTGCGAAAATAAGGATCAAAAAACATTGCACTATTTTTTTAGCGAAGAAGAGGAGTATCGGGTGAATGTGTGTGATAAGTGCAAAAGGTACATCAAGACCATTGATACCAGGGAAATAGAACGACCTGTGTACCCTTTTTTAGAACAGATCGCGACATTGCACCTCGATATGCTGGCCCAAAACCAGGGACTTCAAAGCGGACATCCACTATGGCTCCAAACATAGACCACTATAATCGCAGGATTTCCTACCTGAGGGTTTCTGTCACAGACCGATGCAACCTTCGCTGCATCTACTGCCTGCCGGTAAAAGATCTGAAGCTGCTTGATCATGCTGAGATCTTGAGCTACGAAGAGATCCTGGATGTCATTATAGCCGGCACCGAATGCGGAATAAGGAAAGTGCGTCTGACAGGCGGCGAACCCCTGGTCCGTAGAAATTTTGTCCGGTTCGTTGCATCCGTGTGCCGGATACCTGAGCTCGAGGATGTCAGCATCACCACAAATGGTGTGCTCTTAAAGGAAAGAGCCAAAGAAATTTTTGATGCAGGCGTTCATCGCATCAATATCAGTCTTGACACACTTAACCGCTTGAAATATGCCAAAATCACGGGATATAATTGTTTTGATGAGGTCTGGGAAGGGCTTCAGGAAGCTGAGGTAGTTGGCTTTTCGCCCATAAAAATCAATGTGGTGGCTATCAGAGGTGTAAATGATGATGAATTCCATCAACTTGCCGAGTTGTCTGTGAAAAAGCCTTATCACGTTCGGTTCATCGAGTACATGTCGATCGGGCATGACAGCAAGTGGAAGCATGAGAAATATATCTCTTCAGATGAAATCAAATCCAAACTCGAGGCCATTGGTCCCCTTCACAAAATTCAGCGTGCAACCCACGACGGGCCTGCCGAAAGATATCGATTTGAATCAGCAAAAGGCGAAATTGGTTTTATCAGCGCTCTCAGCCACCACTTCTGCCCTAGTTGCAACCGCATGAGACTCACAGCCGACGGCAAACTTCGCCCCTGCCTTTTTGCCGACAATGAGGTGGACGCCAAGACGCCTCTCAGGAATAAATGCACCCAACAAGATTTGAAGGAACTGTTTCGGGAAGCTATCGCCAGGAAACCAAGGCAACACCACGTCAGGATGCCGGATGGTGGAGAGTGTCTCCGTCCCATGTATGCCATCGGAGGATGAAAGGTTATTTTTTAGATGAGAGTATTGATTATAGGAGCAGGTAAGACCGCACGCGAACTTTTGCGCAGACTTGGCAAATTCTGGGATGTCACGCTTGTCGATAAATCGGACAAACATTTTTTATATTTCAAAAAGATGAAGCCGGTAAAGAAGCTGATTCTTGGTGATGCATCGAGTAACATTGTCTTGCAAAAGGCAGGGATTGACAAAACCGATTTTTTTGTGGCAGTCACCAACCGTGATGAGATTAACTTCGAAGCCTGCGTTCTTGCTCAGAAGCACAAAATCAAGAACATAATAAGTATGATAAATGACTCAGATAATCTTCAAAAATTTCGAGAACTTGGTGTCCGGGTCATATGCGGCTCCTATATAGTAGCTCACCAAATAGAAATATTTCTGGAAAGTCCAATGATGTTGATAAACAGCATAGGAGAAGGGCGAGGTGAAGTATTGGAAATCAAAGCGCTTCGCAATTCTCCGGCTGTGGGCAAATCGCTACGGGACATTCGTCCTAAAGATTGGCTGGTTGGAGCAATATACCGGAAAGGAGAAATACTTATTCCTCGTGGAGATACCACAATCCAAAAGGATGATCTAATTACCATAGTAGGCCATAGCAGCCTTTTCAAAACGGTCTCCAAGCTTTTCACTCTCGATGTCCCTAAATTTCCTTTAGAATACGGGAAAAACATACTGGTTCCTGTGCGGGATAAACAAGACATAGAAACATCTGTAGAAGAGGCTATCTATCTGACCAAGGATTTCAAGGCATCAAAGATCATTTTTCTTGTTTTATCAGGGGTAGTATCTATAGAACACGAGGCCATCATACAAAAAATTGTTCAACTGGCAGAGGGAAAAGTAGAATTTGACATAAAAAGGATTGAAAAAGAAAATGAGTTGGAAGAAACTATTATTGAAATGACCCGTCATGAAAATATTGGTTGTGTCGTTACTAATCTTTATAAAATTGGTATACTCGAAAAACTTATGGGTACAAGCAAAGTAGTTAATCTTGCGCATCGCATTAATTGTCCGCTTCTTGTAGGAAAAAAGCGATTCCCCTATAAAAGCATCCTGGTGCCTGCTAATGCAACCAGAGCTGCGGAACTGGCTGCGGAAGTGGCTGTAGACATCGGCCGAATTGCCGAAGCCAGGGTGGCAACGGCCAGTGTTTCTGATCCGGTATTTATGGCCAGTAAAGACTCGGTAAAATGGGCTCAAACTGCCTTGCGTCATGTACGGCATATAGGTGAGATGCACCATTTTCCTATCGAAGAAATATTGCTTGAGGGAAACCCGATAAAAGAGATCGCAAACACTGCTGAGGATTTTGATCTCATTGTTATGGGCAGCTCCACCAAAGGAATGTCAATTCTCAAACCAAATGTTGGTGAGCACATTATTCATAAAGCTAAAAGCTCTATACTTATCGTAACGTCTTAGAGCCAATTCATCAGTTTTCAAAACAGGCTCTTAAGGATTCCTATGGAAATCAATCAGGCTTCCAGCCTAATTATCATCTCCCTTGCTGTTTTTATCGTACCGATCCTGTCCCGTTACCTGAAAATTCCATCAATTGTGGGAGAAATACTTTTTGGGATAGCTATCGGTAAAAGTGGACTGGATCTTATCATGTCTGGCGAATGGCTTTCATTTTTAGCGCACTTTGGGTTCCTTTTGCTTATGTTTCTATCAGGATTTGAGATTGACTTTGAGTATCTGGAAAAGCAAGGGCGAAAGCAGGTGGTTTTCGCTCTATTTATTTTTTTCTGCACAGTTTTTCTGGCTTATTTGTTTTCCACAATTATGGGATTCGGTTTTTATATGACGCTTATTTTGTCAACCACCTCTCTGGGATTGGCCATACCTACATTAAGGGAGACAGGACTTTCCAAATCGCTAATAGGCCAAAACATCATCCTTGCTGCTATAATCGCTGATTTTTTGACTTTATTTGGTATTGCTATTTATTCTCTTTTTTATCAACACGGCTTTTGCTGGGAAATGCTCAAGCCCGGGCTTATCTTTGTTTTTGCAGCTTTAGTTCTCTATCTTCTCAAACGCCTGGCCTGGTGGTATCCGGAAAAATTTGTCCGACTTATTAAGAGAGAGGATCCGGTAGAAACAGGAGTAAGGGCAAGCCTGGCATTACTTTTCGTCTTTGTTGGTTTTTCAGGCATTCTGGGAATAGAACCTGTTCTGGGAGCCTTCCTGGGTGGAGCGCTCTTTTCCTTAATTTTCCGTTATCGCGGTGTGCTGGAAGAAAAACTCATGGGCTTTGGTTATGGATTTCTTATTCCTATCTTTTTTATACATGTAGGAATGAATTTTGATCTTCGAGTTCTTTTGGAGTGGCAGATATTTTTAAATGCAGCCGGTCTTTTCCTGGTGGCCTGGATTATCAAGATAATCCCCTCTCTTCTTTTCCGTTTTAATGGGTTGACATGGGGAGAATGCTTTTCGAGCGGGATACTCCTTTCGGCACGTCTGAGTCTGATTATTGCTGCAGCTTCCATCGGGCTCAAACTCGATTTGATTAATAATCAGATCCACTCCAGCATCATATTGCTGGCTATCCTGACGTCCTCTCTGGCCCCAATATTATTTAAGAAGATCCAGTCTGATTAAGGAACGTGGACGAATTAACTTCCATAAGTAGGCGCATAGATTTGGGTCAAATTTGTTTGATCTCAGATCACAAAAGTTGATGGAATAGCGAGCTATTTCAATATTTTTGTGATTTGAGATCGGGCAAAGGTGGCCTGAAGCTGTGATGCATAGTTGGGGAAGTTATTTCGTCCACGTTCCTTATTAACAACCAGAGGTGGCGGGCAATTAAATTTAAATGCCCGCTGCCTCTGGTTAATCTCATATTTGAGTTTTCAAATTTCTGGACATATAAATATAGGGTGGAAAAAAATGAACACTGAACGCGAAAAGATCGAATTTGATGTGCTGTTTATTGGAGGCGGCCCTGCAAGCCTTGCGGGCGCAATAAGATTGATGCAGATTGCAAGAGAAAAAGATATAAATATCGAGGTAGCTCTCATTGAAAAAGGATCGGATATAGGATCAAATGTTTTGAGCGGAGCTGTTTTAAATCCCATTGCATTAAAAGAGCTTGTACCTGATTTTCTGCAAAGAGGCTGTCCAATTGAAAAAACGGTAAGGGGTGACGAATTTTACTTCCTGACCAAGAATAAATATTATCATCTACCTATTATTCCAAGGTACATGCATAACAAAAATTTCTTTATTATCAGTTTGTCTAAATTTACAAAGTGGCTCGCCGGAATAGCCGAAGAACTTGGGGTAAACATATTCCCTGGTTTTGCCGGGAAAGAAATTCTTTATGCCTTGGATCAAAAGACAATAACAGGAGTCCGCACAGGCGATAAAGGACTTGGAAAAGACGGCACCCCTAAGGGCAATTTTGAACCAGGAATAGATTTGCTGGCTAAAATTACTGTTTTGGGAGAAGGTTCAAAAGGAAATCTTATAAGAGATATTGAGGAAAAGCTTGATATATTTTCAGGGAAGATGCCGCAGGTTTTTGAAACCGGAATCAAAGAAGTTATACAGCTTCCTGAAAAAAACTATTTTACAAACAGTAAAGGCAATGATATCCATACTTTTGGTTATCCATTAGGCCTTAATACACCTGGCGGCGGATTTATTTATGAAATGAAAGACAGTAAGATTTCGATAGGTTATCTTACCGCACTATCATATAGCAATCCTATGCTTGATCCTTACGAAGAATTCATAAAATTCAAGAAACACCCTTTTATAGCAAATATTATTAAAAACGGTAAAGTAATAGAACAAGGCGCAAGGACTGTTCCTACCGGTGGATATTTTACAATGCCGGTACTCTCTGTCGATGGTGGGGTCTTTGTCGGAAGCTGTGCTTCAATACACAACACCCCTGGCCTTAAAGGAATTCATGTATCTATGAAGTCCGGCATGCTGGCGGCAAAAGCAATTATTGAAGCTATTGAAAAGAACAGCTTTACCCAGAAGACTCTCGGTCATTATCATGAATTATTTGAAAAAAGCTGGGTAAAGAAAGAAATTTTTGAAGGAAGAAATTTTTCGCAGGCTCTTTCTAAAAACGGATTGCTTAAATTTATATTTCTTGGAACCCAGTATTCCACAAAAGGACGTGGTATATATGATAACATGCCTATTGAAGAAGATTGCAAAACATTAAGGATTGCAAAAAATGGTGGGCATGCCGGGAAAAATTTGGACAAAAAGGTCTTTGATGGTGTTTTGTATGTAGATAAACTCACAGGTGTTTATCTTTCAAAAACAATGCACAGAGAGGATCAGCCGTGCCATATTATAGTTCATGATAAAAACTTATGTGTTAATCAATGTTTCACAGACTATCAATGCCCCTGTACTAAATTCTGCCCAGGCAATGTTTACGAAATTGAAATAGACGAAAAGACTTCTCAAAGACGACTTAAACTTAACCCAGCTAACTGCCTTCACTGCAAAACCTGCGAGATCAAAGATCCGTTCAGGAATATTACCTGGACATGCCCGGAGGGTGGCGATGGCCCAGGTTATACTATACTTTAGAAGTTTGTAGGGATTGGGAATCGGGGCTAATAATATTGCCACTTGACTGTTTTGTTAAACTGGCATAATTATTTAAAAATTATTACAATTATCTTAGCTTTCGATAGTTTTTAGAGGTATAATTTAATTTATCAATTCTGTGAGCCAAAGTGCCTAAAATGCCTAAAGTGAGCTAAAGTGCCTAAAGTTAAGGAATTCTGCCATTTTATATAGGTTCTTTAATGCTATCAATGTACAAAGGATACAACCTCTGTCTATCTTTGGATTATCAATTAAAACGCCGAAGGCGTACCACAACTTTAGGCACTTTAATATACTTTAGCTCACTTTAGGCACTTATAACTTGATCGCAACATATAGTGCGTGTTTAATTCAATGAGTACAAGAAAAAACTAGCGAAACATAAGAATTATCTTTGGAGAGATAAGCATTATATGCCTTTTTCAATTGCTCTGGCCGGAAAAGGAGGCACAGGCAAAACTACAATAGCCGGCATGCTGATAAAATATTTGGTGATCAAGGGAAAGACCCCTGTACTTGCAGTAGATGCGGATTCAAATGCGAATCTAAACGAAGTGCTTGGCCTTGAGGTTAAAGATACACTTGGGAATGCCCGTGAAGAAATGAAAAAAGGGAAAGTCCCCAGCGGTATGACCAAAGATGTCTTTATGTCAATGAAACTGGAACAGGCTATTGTTGAAACCAAAGGATATGATCTAATTGTTATGGGACAACCTGAAGGAGCGGGTTGTTACTGTGCTGCCAATAATCTTTTAACGGGATTTCTTGAACGACTTACAGGCAACTATCCTTATATAGTAATGGATAATGAGGCCGGCATGGAGCATATCAGCCGTTTAACAACACAAAATGTTGATGTTCTGCTTATTGTTTCCGACACATCAAGACGAGGACTTCAAACAGCTATTAGAATTAACCAACTTGCAAATAAATTAAATATAGGGGTTTCAAAAAGCTATCTGATTATTAATAAGGTAAAGGAGAAACCATCTGAAGTTGTATTTGATATGATTCAAAATAATGGTATTGAAATCGCTGGAACAATACCTGATGATACTACACTTTACGAATATGACTTAAATGGAATCCCTACTATTAAAATGCCTAATGACAATAAGGCTGTTAAATCGGCATTTGAAATATTTGATAATATTATTACCTGAATTAAGAGACAATTATGAATAAAACCGGCTTTTTATATGATGAAAGATACTTACTTCACGATACCGGCCCATACCATCCTGAGGTTCCTGCAAGGCTGGAAGCTATTTATAACGGAATAAAAGACGCAAATCTTCTCTCCATGCTAACCTTGATCAAGGCAAGCAGTGCGCATCTTAAGTGGATAGAAACCGTGCATGAGAGAGACTATATCAATCGCTTTAAAAATGCTTGTCTTGCAGGAAAAAAGATATTCGACAGTCCGGATAATCAGATATGCCCTGAAACTTATGATACAGCCCTGCTTGCAGCAGGGGGCATTCTTGATACAATAGATCTGGTCATGAAAAACAAAATTGATAATGCCTTCTGTGCTGTAAGGCCTCCAGGTCATCATGCTGAAATTAACAAAGCTATGGGTTTCTGCTATTTCAACAATGTTGCAATTGCTGCAAGGTATCTTCAAAAAGAATGGAATATAAAAAAAGTCGGAATCGTAGATTTTGATGTCCATCATGGTAATGGGACTCAACACATTTTTGAACAAGATCCATCTGTATTTTATTATTCGATTCATCAGCACCCCTCGTTTGGATACCCGGGTACCGGCCGAAAATTTGAAAAGGGATCAGGGCCCGGCTATGGATTTACATTAAACTCTCCTGTGTTGCCGGACCAGGGAGACAGCGAATACAAGAAATTTTTTGAAAGTGATCTTTTCGCTGCTTTCGAAACATTCAGGCCTGAAATTATTATTGTATCAGCAGGTTTTGATGCTCATATTGATGATGATATGTCGGATATCAAGTTGTCAACAGAAGGCTTTTCATGGATAATGGAAAAAATAGTCAAAATGGCAAGCGCTTATTCTAACGGTAGGTTAATTTCTGTGCTGGAGGGAGGATATTCCCTTAAACGCCTTCCGGAGCTGGCAAAAAATCATGTTGAAATTCTATTAAATAGTGCCTGAACAAAAACTCAGAACACCTGAAATTACAGCCAGTTGGATACTATTTTTAAACCGAAGATTTTTAGCAGTTAGCAGTTAGCTTTTAGCAATTAGCCTTTAGCTAAAAGCTAACCGCTAATGGCTAATAGCTTTTTCACAAATAAGCTATTTGGAAGTCAAAATGTTTGGAGGATAAAATGTTTGTCAGCCAATCGATGACCAGGGAGGTCATCACAATTAACAAAGACGCTGATATTTTTGAAGCAAAAGATAAAATGACCAAATACCGCATACGCCATCTTCCTGTAGTAGGGAAGGATAATCGTATTATAGGAATTGTTTCAGATCGAGATATAAGAAGCGCTCTTCCATGCAGTTTATTAAAAGATTACGATATAGGAAAAACAAGGGAAAAACTTTTAGAGTTTAAGATAAAAGATATCATGATAATTGATCCCTTTACTGTTTCTTTGTCATATACCATTCAAGACACCCTTTTACTTATGCAGAAAACACGCGTTGGAGCATTCCCTGTTGTAGATAAACAAGGCAGAATTAAAGGCATCGTCTCTACTCGTGACCTTTTACGTTCATTTATCAATGTTCTGGGTTTAGGAGAACCCGGAACCCTATTATGTATTATTGCAGAAGAAAAAATCGGTCAGTTGAAAAAAATTGTTGACGCCATAACCGAGGAAAATATTTCTTTTGGCAGTGTTCTTGTAGCGAGATACTGGGAGGAAGGCAAGAGAGCTGTTTTCCCATACCTTTTAACAAAAAAGGTAAGTCACGTAAAAAGAAAACTTATGAAAATGGGCTACACTCTCCTCGACCCGACAGAATGGTATATCGACCAGGTATCTCAAGATAAATGATATATAGACTTTCAGATCACTAATTTCACTGTGTTATCAGTCGTCGACGTATAGACTAATACGCCTTCCTCCTTCTATCCTTGTGAAATTAGGTAGCCGTTCACGGCTTGAAACTTGAAATTGGAAAGTAGAAATTTGGGAGAGATGAAACGAGTTTACGAGTTGGATGTTTGTAAACTGGCAGAATACAAAGCAATGGTTGAAAAACTCGGCCTCAAATTGAATACGTTCATCAACAGTACAAAAGCATAAAGGCCAAATTTCCAATTTCTATTTTCTAATTTCAACGTTCCGTGAACGCTTACGAAATTAGTTATCTGAAAGTCTATAACTTCAGACCCTGAACAAGAGGGTAAAATGTATATTAAATGCTGGGGATCAAGAGGTTCCATTCCTGTATCAGGGAAAGATTATATTAAATACGGCGGCGATACAACCTGCCTGGAAATAAGATGCAAAAGTAATGATATAATTATTGTTGATACCGGCACTGGAATTCGAAGGCTTGGGAACCAGTTAATAAAAGAAAGTCTATATAAATATAATATTATCTTCACACATGCCCACTGGGATCATATAATGGGTTTCCCTTTTTTTAAACCGCTTTATTCCAAACATGCTGAATTCCGAATGCACGGATGCCCATTTCACGGTATCTTTGTAAAAAATATGCTTTCAAAAATTATGGCCCCGCCTTATTTCCCGATACGGGATTCTGATTTAAGGGCAAGAATATCCTATGAAGAAGCATGTCAAACAAAATTTGAAATAGGATCCGTCACAATAATACCCATCCCTATCAGCCATCCTAACCGGGGTAGTGGATATAAATTCATTGAAGACGGGAAATCTTTTGTTTTTCTTACAGACAATGAGCTGGGTTTTATCCATCCTGGAGGTCTGGAGTATAAAGAATATCTTAAATTCTCTTATGAAGCGGATCTGCTTATTCACGATGCGGAATATACACCTAATGAATATAAAACAACTATTGAATGGGGACACTCGGCATATACCGATGCGCTGAATCTTGCTTCTGAAGCCGGAGTAAAAAAATTGGGACTTTTTCATATTAATCAGGAAAGAACTGATAGTAAAATGGATAAAATTGTTGAAGATTGTATGAAAAGCATAGCTGAAAAAAACCATAAAGTTGAATGCCTCGCAGTAACTGGCAACATGAGTTTCGTATTATAAATTAGCGCCCTTCGGGCGAGCTTTTAGCTTTTAGCCTTTAGCTTTTAGCCTTTAGCCTTTAGCCTTTAGCCTTTAGCTAAAAGCTAACCGCTAATGGCTAATAGCTTTTTCACAAATCTTCACATCGATAAATAAGCTGAACCTATTGCTATCATTAAAAAAATACTTTTTGCACAGGCACTGAATTAATGACAGAAAAAAATAATAACAAAACCCTGATAAAAACTGTTTCATTAACCCCACCCTCTTTACAAGATAATACTGCGGATGCTGAAAGGCTGATAAAGGCTCTAAAACCTTTTCTTGAAACCGATGCAGTAGATATTGATCTTTATTTATTAAGGCAGCTCCCTGATCTTCTCAGAAAATGGAACTATAATATCCGCTGTATCTTTTTAAAAGACCGCACAAGATGGATTCTTACAGGTATTACCGACTCAACAGATACAGTTCCCATTGCAGGAATAGCTGTTGACTTGGGCACCACAAAAGTTGTCCTGCGCATCATAGACCTTTCAACAGATCAAATTCTTGCCGAACATACATTTGACAACCCCCAGATAGCTGTTGGACCTGATATATTAACCAGGATACATTACTCTGATCATGATGAAGGGCTGAAAAATATAAACAGACTGATTATAAACGGTCTCAATCAAATGATTGAAAAATTGTGCAGCTCATGCAACATCAAACCTGATAATATATACGCTGTTTCTGTAGCAGGCAATACTGCCATGACTCATTTTTTCATGGGGCTCAATCCATATTGGATAATACGAGAACCGTATATTCCTGTCGTAAACAAGCCCGGCCTTATTAAAGCAAAAGAATTCGGCATTAATGTTAACCCTCTTGCAAGAGTTATTATATTCCCAAATGTCGGCAGCTACTTTGGAGGCGACCTGATAGCAGGTATTCTTTTCTCGGGTATTGATAAAAAAGAAGATGTATCCATTTTAGTAGATGTTGGCACAAATGCTGAAGTCTTGTTAGGCAATAAACATTGGCTTATAGCATGCGCCGGTGCGGCAGGCCCCGCCCTCGAAGGCGGTGTAACCAGGATGGGAATGCTGGCTGGTCCAGGAGTTATTGATCGGATTACAATTGACCCGGTTACTTTTAACATTAAAGCTCATACAATAGGAGATGAGCCTCCGAGAGGAATATGCGGGTCAGGACTGATAGACCTTGCAGCCTGTCTCTTTCTTTATGGCATTATCGACATCCGCGGCAAGTTTGTGCCATCAATGTGCGGTAACAGGCTGAAAGATAAAGATGGTATGAAATATTACGTGGTAGTGCCTGCAAACAAATCCGGAACAGGGTCTGATCTTATAATCAGCCAGGCGGATCTTGACAGCCTGATAAGCTCTAAGGCCGCAATGTATACAATACTTGAAACTATTACTTCTTCGGTAGGAATATCGCTTAAAGATCTTTCTACATTTTATGTGGCCGGCACCTTTGGTTTTTATATCAATCCCAAATCAGCGATTTCCATTGGAATGCTTCCCGACTTGCCTGTTGATACCTACAAATCATTAGGCAACAGTTCATTGGGCGGAGCAACAATGGCAATCACATCAAATGATTGCCTAAATGAAATTGATAATATCAGAGACAAAATAACCTATCTGGAGTTAAACGTAAATCAGGAATTTATGAACAGATTCAGCGCCGCCAAGTTTCTACCTCATACGGATAACTCTCTTTTTCCTTCAGTTAAACCTCAGTTAAGCCTCAGTTAAGCCACAAAGAGGTATAGACTTTCAGATTATAATCCCGCATTCCCCTCTTTCCCATCCTTAGACCTATCCCTTATGAACTATCCTGAAACTATGTAAAAAATTTAATAGAATTTATGTAATTTGCCTCTCAATTTGTGACTACTCAGCCTTCAGCCTATCTTCCTGAGTAGTTACCTCAATTTCACATATTTTTTATGAATTAGCATACCTTTTTTTGTCATACAATTAATGTAACTATTTAATATCTAAGTGATTACTTCCATAATAATATCAATGGCATGTTTTTTGCTTAAAAAGGCATATGCCCTGTAGGTTTAGAATGGAAGGCCATCTGTATTAACACATAAGGGAGCACTCATGAAACATGAAAGAGGAAAACTCTTGTGCAGTGCCTTTGATGCGATTTGTCATGGCATATCTGTGCTTGACAGCGATTTAAACATACTGCTGGTCAACAAAACAGTTGAAAAATTGCACTCCCATGCCCTCCCTGTCTTACCTGAATCTTCTCGACGACTCAACCCCCTATCCTTAACTCCATGATTTTATAGGTTTTTTTTAAATATTTAGTGTGGTGATATAATTGTTATCGGATTTGCTTGCTATTGTTGAGTTTAAATGCTAAGTGTAGTAATAAA
>Ga0255426_10106_pt1 | contig 16717 bp, 16 predicted proteins | sample ANMaggSeSYBR02J9_FD_182666 | JGI IMG/M metagenome (GOLD analysis project Ga0255426, IMG submission 182666) | Sediment cell enrichment communities from methane seep in Santa Monica Basin, California, United Staets - ANME aggregate JGI... | ecosystem: Environmental > Aquatic > Marine > Cold seeps >...
GTATAGCATGTTTATGTCTTATCAGATGATCAGTGATCTGCTTCATTTCCCTTGAATAATATCCTGCAATATTTTTTCCATATTCCAAACCATCGTGGGTCAGGACATATTCATATCTTTGACTCCAGTGTCCTTTTTTATCATAATAACGAAGATCCTCATCTACCAGACCCATGGCAACTAATATCTGGATATGCTCGAACAAATTATCAGAATAGGCAAAACCATATTTCATATGGAATTGATAATCAAAAAGATGATTGAGATGTTCCTGTTGAGCAAGATGCCTGACTATTTGATACAGGCAGGTGATATTTCTGATACGTGGAATAATTACTTTTCTATCATCTTTTTCTGAAAATAAGCCGTGCATACAATAAAAAAGCAGCATAATACCTTCAATATTAAGGTATTTCTCATTTCTAATGAAACGCAAAAGATCAGGTGATAATTCCTCTATTATATTAAGTATGTCCTCTATGTTCATATTCTGGTTATCCGGAACTGATCCTGAAAAAATACACAACGATATCTGGCGGGAGATAGCCCTTACCAGTCCGTTGGCAAGGGCAGATTCATCATACAAGAAATGCTCATCTTTTCTATATATGATGCGGGTACTCTTAGGTACGCCACCGGCAACGGAAAGATCGACCAGTACAGGTAAGTTGTATAATTGAATTAATCTCTTTATAAGTTCCTGTTCAAACATTTTTTTTGCAATACCATAACGAGCAATAGTGGACAAAGTCATTCTCAGGCCCGGTTTAAGTGCTTTCTGATTGAACCTTACTATAGTGTGACATATCCTGCCTTCTCTTATTCGCTGTAATAAGTCAATAGAGGAAGGAGGTCCTTGCTGTCTGATAAAATTCAGCATATCTCCGTCATTATAAACAGTAAAGAACTCAGATATATTGAGGACTACTGTGGAGTGGTCCTTGATTTTGTCAAGAGTATCTTCAAGTGCCTTCAAAAGCATAGCACGAACGTTTTGGGTGATTGGATTGTGGATGATAGCAGAATAATGATGTGACCTGGCAATAAGCATGGACTCTGCAGCTGCTATTGACATATCTTCATTATAATTATCACTACCTCCCAACACTACCCTATTATTGTGCAGGCTTAAACTACCTACAATCTGTTCAACATCGATCAATCCCAATGAAACACCGGTGTGGTAAGAGTCGCGCATTAAGAAATCTATCCGATCGGCATCTATATCACCTGATACTATCTGGGCAAGATAAGGTTTTTCAATATCATCTATGTGCCCTGTGGCAATATTTGATATTTCCTTAAAAAAAAACAATGGGTCAATGTTAAATTCTTTTTCGATCTCACTGGCAATATTCTCATATTGAACGAAATTATTTGCTACTATATACCGGGTGAACATTTCATGATTAACGATCCGTACTCCGTCTATTACAGGTGTATAATATGGATTTCTTTCCAGCACAGCTTCAACAGAATGTGAAAATGCAGAATGTCCTACATCATGTAATAGTCCCGCTATCCTTACTTTTTGAATATCAGTTTTATTCAGTCTTAAACTATGTGCGATCATATCTGCCACATACATAGTACCTATACTATGTTCGTATCTGGTGTGGTTTGCTCCGGGAAAAACAATATCTGCCAGTCCTAACTGCTGGATACGGCGCAAACGCTGCATTTCACGTGTATTGATCAGCATTGATTCTAAGGGGCTTATCTTAATATGCCCGTGAAGCGGATCATGAACTGTTACGACAGACAGCATAGATAATTATTTATTTGGAAGACATATAACAATTACTGAAGAACAAAATCCTTATACCCCAATTTTTCAAAATACTCAACAATACACTCCTTATTCCTTTTAATTATATCCATGTCCTCACTCATTATTTCAATACGGGCAGTATCCCCACCATCACGTACTCTATACTCCCTGATACCCATATAATAAAGATAATCCTCAGCCATTTCCACCCGCTTAAGTCCATCTAATGTGATCATCCTCCCATACGGAAATCTAGTAAGTAAGCATGTCTGTTGAGGCTTATCCCATACAGACAATCCAAGCATATGTGCCATCTGGCGAATATCGTGTTTGGTAATACCCATATCGATAAAAGGAGTTACTATTGCCTTTTCCCTGATAGCCTTATAACCTGGCCTGTGTTCATTAAGTTCGGAAGTATTTGTTCCATCAGCTACTGCTTCAAGTCCCAGTTCCCCGGCTAACACGCTCAACTTATTATATAAAAAGCTCTTGCAGAAATAACATCTATCTTTGGGATTTTGTGTAAATCCAGGTTCATGCAGTATATCATATGGAAGCACAATGTGTTTGATACCTATAGACTGTATAGTATTTTTCGCACTCTTAAGCTCACGTTCGGGTAGTATAGGACTATTAGCTGTTACAGCTATTGCTTTATTTCCCAGTGCCTGATATGCCAGAGCTGCTAACGTACTGCTATCAACCCCTCCGCTAAAGGCCACAAGCATGCTATTATAAGACCTTAGATTATCCACGACTTTCCCAATTTTTTTATGTAAATAGGCAATATCATGATCATGTATTTTTTCCATTAGACAGTATTGAGGTTTATCTATGTAGTAAGGTTTTTGCTTGTGCATGACTTATAGAATAATAATTATGGAGGTAAAACAATGGAAGTAGAACTTGAGATCGATGGAGAAGATATATCTATAAACCAATTTATAGAACAAATATTTGCCGGTGTCGTAGGTGGAGCTGCCGAATGCCTGAACGGTGTTGAAGAGGACTGGAAAGAAATAAAGCTAATAATTACACGCTAGCTATTAACTTTTCGTCTTATTTCTTCACATTACTTAGATCCAATCTACCTGTTGAAGTATCAAGATCTATCCCGGTGGACCGCAGGTATTCCACTGCATGGCCGTGTCCGTGGATCAGAAGTTCGACCAGGTCATCAGGTTCATCCATATCAGTACTCACCAGAAATGAATCATATATATCTATACTCTGGTTTGCTTCATTAGCGATTCTTAAATGGTCAAGGAAACTTGTCCCGTAATAATCTACATGAAATTTATTAGGATTGTGTATAGACAGTACATTAGTACCCCCTCCGGAACCCGGAGCAATTACTATATCGCCAGGTAGTTCGGTAATTTCCACAATTTGTTTTTCTGTAACAAGTGGCATATCAGCCATAATAATAAAAATATCCTGCACCTTGTTACTGGCTGCTTTGGCAAGATATTCATTCAATGTTTCATTTAAGCCTTTCTCAATTAACAATATATTCGCAATGGATGGGAAAGTTGTGTTCATAGCACATGAGATCGATGAGTTAATAACTTCAATAAAGTCAAACTTCTTTGATCTTTCAACTGCAGCTATTACATCATATAGCATTGCCAGGGCAAATTCCTGCCTTTGGGTCTTAGAAAGTATATCAGATAAACGAGATTTCGCATTTTCCTGTTTGAATGGTATTACTGCTCTCATTTTTTTCGAATCCTACAAGAATAAAATCCTCCCTTCGGTCGGATTTTCGATATATCAAGTTATACTTGATATACTAAGATAAATTTTCCGTTTTAAATCAAGTCATGTGCTAAAAATTAAACTAATAATCGGCAGCGATTTCCTGGACATTAACTTCTTCCTTGCTATGTATCATTATTGGCTTACGTCCCTCAAATTCTGGTAATATTTCAAAATTCTCTACCAGTTCATCGTAAATTTCATGTTTGGAGCTAACAATAACCACATGAGCAGGTGGATGTATCTTTGTTAATTTCCCTATGGCTACACTGGGGATCGTATTCAAAGAAACAACTGCCGCAGAGTTGCATTTGTTTTTTAACGGTCGATTGATCACCTTTCCAAGTATCTCGTCGGCATAATCAGGCGACATAGATTTTGGGGGACCGGCAAATACTATTCTACCATATCTTCTTAAATCCAATAAAGTAGTATGAACTTTAAGATTAGTATCAGCACGTATTACTGCAAACGATTTCATTTTTTTATTCCACACCAATTATAATGTAACGTCTGTCAACTATATATAAATACCTATAATGATCGTTACAGGTTCTGGAAATATCAATTTTTTTTGATTTTTTCAAAAATAAGTGTTACCAAATCCATAAAATCATCCATTGCTTCAATCTCATTCTTCTCTATCAGTACAGTATTATCCACACAATTAGATTTACATGGCCCATTGACAATGAACATTGAATACGTTTTTGCCACATCAGAAATACTGCTCATTAGCTTTGCCCTTTTTACCATAGCACCCGAATAATTGCTAAAACCAGTAAGAATAGTGGATAGAGAATCATTATTATTATCTTGAGTATGTTCAAATGAAACAGCACTGAACGGAGCCTGTGAAATAGGGATAACATCGAGTCCCAGACCTGATAAGATAGACTTTATACTGGTTCCTGGTTCTGGTTGTGTTGAAGGCATTTTCATTTTCATTTTCATTTTTACTTTTTCAACATTGATAAAATCAATTGGCTGAGCTAATGCGTGATTGAATAATTCCTCAAGTTGTGTTACTATATCAACTGACATATCCATACCCTCTTCCTCGTATTTGGATATAGTCCGTCTGGAAACCCCAAGTTCGGCTGCAAGAGCACCAATTGATTGATTAGAGCTCAATCGCATATCACGCAATATACTGCCATCTATGCTGACATACAGTCCACCCGGAGCAGCATAAACCAGTGGAGGCAGATCCTCTATAAAATAATCGTATAATGTTTCAATATTAATGGAAGGAATACCATATCTATAATAAACTACAGTTGATTCCAGAGAATGATCCCTGGTTTTCTCACCTACTACTAACGGAACTCCTTCGAGATATTCAGATAGACAGATCATTTCCCTGGCCGTTTCTTCTCTGAGGCCGTCAATATTGGAAAGTATCTTGATCAAAAGAAGCAAATCCTCTAATCTGGCAGCAATATCAAAACTCCGGGGCCTGATATTACACCGTGCAGATATATTGAACCCGCCGAGTTCAAGATGTCCTACAACCTGGTTTATCAGGATCTCTTTATTCATTATATATATTCAGTGGTATTTAATTGTATATAAATAAGATGTAATACAAGTACAGGTACAAATATAAGTACTGCTAAATAATGTTAGGCAATAATAAACACTAAGACAATAGAACGTTTGAGATTATAGGTGGATAAAAATGAAACTTGAAGAATTACGACATGGAACAGAACTATTAAAACGCGGATTTGCAAGGATGCAAAAAGGTGGTGTTATTATGGATGTCACAACCCCGGATGAGGCGCATATTGCTGAAGATGCCGGCGCTGTAGCGGTTATGGCCCTGCATATGGTCCCTGCCGATATCAGAAAAACCGGTGGTGTGGCGCGCATGGCAGATCCACAGATCATTTCCCAGATCATTGATGCTGTCACAATCCCGGTTATGGCTAAGGCACGTATCGGTCATTTTGTAGAGGCTGATATACTACAATCCCTGGGTGTAGATATGGTAGATGAATCTGAAGTCCTGACCCCTGCCGATGAGAAATATCATATTGATAAGAGAAAATTTACCATTCCTTTCATATGCGGAGCCAGGGACCTGGGTGAAGCTCTACGCAGAATTCATGAAGGTGCGGCCATGATACGTACCAAAGGGGAAGCAGGTACAGGTGATGTACGTGAAGCTGTCAGGCATATCCGTGTGATCAATGAACAGATCGGTAAGCTTAAAGGGCTGGATGGACAAGAAGTGGAAAGAGTGGCAAGAGAGATTGAAGCACCAATGGAATTAGTTATAGAAACAGGTGAACGCCAGCGTCTTCCCGTAGTAAACTTTGCTGCCGGTGGTGTTGCTACACCCGCAGATGCTGCCCTGATGATGAGACTTGGTGCTGATGGTGTTTTTGTAGGTAGCGGTATATTCAAGGCTGAGAACCCATCCGTCATGGCAAGTGCTATTGTAGATGCAGTCAACAATTTCGATGATGCAAAGATCCTGGGTGAGATATCTAAGGGTTTGGGAGAGCAAATGAAAGGTATAAGTTTTGATGCTATCCCAAAAGAGGAGATATTACAAACACGTGGATGGTAGCTTATACATCAATAACTTTACCACTAAAGTAGTTATCATATGCTGCCATATCAAAATGTCCATGACCGCTGAAGTTGAACAGAATAGTTTTCTTGTCCCCGGTCTTTTTACACTCAAGAGCCTCATCAATAACACATTTGATCGCATGAGCTGTCTCAGGTGCCGGAACAATACCCTCTGATCTGGCAAAGGTCACAGCAGCTTCAAATATTTCTGTTTGTTTATATGCTACCGGTCGTATTAAGCCGTCTTTACACAGCTGGCTTAGAATAGGAGCATTCCCATGATAACGCAGTCCTCCTGCATGGATGGGGGGAGGTACGAACTGATGGCCCAACGTGTACATTTTAAGCAGTGGTGTCATCTCTGCCGTATCACCGAAATCATACCTGAATTCTCCTGTGGTTAGAGTAGGACATGCCGAAGGTTCAACAGCCACAAAATCAATATCTTTGTTTTCCTTGACCTTATCATGCATATATGGCAGGAATATACCACAGAAGTTACTGCCACCTCCTACACAGCCTATGATCGTATCAGGATATTCATCTACTTGAGCCATTTGGGCCTTTGCTTCCTGACCGATAATTGTCTGGTGCAGCATCACATGATTTAAGACACTCCCTAGTGAATATTTGGTATTATCATGTGTAACAGCATCTTCCACTGCTTCACTGATAGCGATACCAAGACTGCCACTGGTATCAGGATGTTTTTCAAGTATATACCGGCCTGCCTGGGTCAGTTCACTGGGAGACGGTACGACTTTGGCACCCCACAGATTGATCAGGGATTTTCGATAAGGTTTCTGGTAGAAACTTGATTTTACCATATATACCATACATTCAATATCAAAGAAACTGCATGCCATCGCGAGTGCACTACCCCACTGTCCGGCTCCGGTCTCTGTAGTGATACGTTCAACCCCTTCTTTCATATTATAATAAGCCTGGGCAATTGCTGTATTGGGTTTATGACTCCCTGGTGGGCTTACTCCCTCATGTTTAAAATAGATCTTAGCAGGTGTTTTAAGTACGGCTTCCAGGCGGTGGGCCCGGTATAACGGAGACGGCCTCCACAGCCGGTAAATATCCTGTATCTCTTCAGGGATCTTGATATATCTGTCCTGACTCATTTCCTGTTTGATAAGTGACATAGGAAATATGGGAGATAGATCATCCGGTCCGATAGGCTCCCTTGTAGCCGGGTTCAGTGGTGGTTCAAGTGGTGTCGGGAGATCTGGCAGAATATTATACCATGATTCAGGCATCTCATTTTCGTCAAGTAGTATCTTGGTATTTTCCATAATATATCACTTCATTATAAATGAAATATACTGAATTATATATAAGGGTATATATTCGTATATTCGATAAAATTATGATAGGATTAATATATTTAATAAATTCTGGTGAGGCACTGTACTATTTTCCAGTTATTTTTCAGACACAGATTTACACGGATTTACACGGATTTGATTTTGATCAAATACTTTCTATCACAAACTTAATGGAATCTTATGATATCGACCACAACAACCTTAAATCCGTGTAACCTGCATGCCCTTCAGGCGTAGCAGGCATTCAACTCCGCAGGAGGTGAATGTATCCGTGTCTATGCAATTATCGATTTTAACTGTATATATTTTATAAAAATATATCTCAAGTAAATGCGAACGAAGTGAGCATTTTCTTGTAATCCTCTATTGAAATAACTGGTTTTTAGGACAGTGCCTTCTGGTGACAACCATATATTTAAGTAATCTTAATCATACTATTTTTTGGGAGAATTACCAATGCAAGAATATAAATTACTCATAAGTGGAAAATGGGTAGATTCATCTACAAACGAGACTTTTGATGACATCAACCCTACAACATTAGAAAAGATCGCATCGATCCGGATAGCGGCAGATATTGATGTGGATCGAGCAGTAAATTCAGCATGGGAGGCATTTAAGACATGGAGCGAGACTCCGCCGCCCGGGCGTGCACAAATATTGTTCAAAGCAGCCCGCATACTTGAAGAAAAAAAGGAAGAACTGGCCAGGCTACTTACCACAGAGATGGGGAAGGTTATTTCAGAGGCCAGAGGTGATATCCAGGAAGCCATTGATATTACATTATACGCTGCCGGTGAAGGGCGCCGGATGTTCGGTGAGACCACTACATCAGAACTTAAGAATAAGTTCTGCATGACTGTGCTGCGTCCGATCGGTGTGGTGGGTATGATCACCCCTTGGAACTTCCCCATGGCCATCCCTGCCTGGAAAGTAATGCCAGCTCTCGTGGCAGGAAATACCATTGTTATGAAACCTGCCAGTGATACTCCGTTACTGACCATCAGGATGGTGGAGGTGCTCATGGAAGCAGGTCTGCCGCCAGGAGTTATTAATTTAGTATTCGGACCCGGCACATCCGTTGGCCAGGCTATTGTCAATCACCCTAATATAAGGGCTATATCCTTTACCGGCAGCCTGGAGACAGGAAAACAGATCATGGGTGAATGTGCAAAGAGCATGAAACGAGTATCTCTGGAACTGGGAGGCAAGAACCCCATCATTGTAATGGATGATGCGGATATTGACCTGGCCGTAGACGGTGTGATCTGGGGTGCTTTCGGTACTACCGGACAGCGCTGTACTGCAGCCAGTAAGGTTATTGTTCATCACAAGGTGAAACAAGAATTCACTGACAAACTGGTGACAAGGACCCGTACCCTCAAACTGGGTGATGGTTTACAAGCAAAAACCGATATAGGTCCTGTGATAAACCAGGCTCAACTGGATAAGATCGCTAAATATTCCCGTATAGGACAGGACGAAGGCGCAACCCTGCTTATCGGAGGGAATATTGCCAGCCCCGGACTTGATGGTTATTTCTTTGAACCTACCATTTTCACAGATGTAGACCCTGATATGCGTATTGCCCAGGATGAGATATTCGGACCTGTAGTGAGCTTGATAACTGTATCAGGTCTTGATGAAGCGATTGAAGTAGCTAATAATACCATATACGGCCTGTCATCGTCCATCTATACAAGAGATATAACCAGCGGATTTAAAGCCATTGAAAAGATCGAAGCAGGAGTTACCTATGTTAACTCTTCTACTATCGGAGCTGAAGCACATCTGCCTTTTGGAGGTGTGAAAGGCACAGGCAATGGTTTTAGAGAAGCCGGCCCGGAAGCTATTAAGGAGTTCACTGAAATAAAAGCTGTGTATTTTGATTATAGCGGAAAGCTCCAGAAAGCCCAGATAGATTAAAGAGGAATTAATGTGACTGAACTAACCGGACAGAAGAAAAAAGAGATCATTGAAAGGGACTCAAAGGTAATATCCCCTACTTCTTCGCGAGCCTATCCTCTGGTAGTTGATAGCGCTAATGGAGTTATTATCACTGATGTGGAAGGAAAAAGATATATAGATTTTGCTGCAGGGATCGCAGTAATGAATGTAGGTTATTCCAACCCTGACGTTTTACAGGCAATTACCATGCAGGTGGAAAAGATGTCTCATTGTGCTTTTCCTGACTTTTTTGCAGAGCCACCTGTTAAGCTTGCTGAAAAACTTAGGTCTCTGACAGGATATGAGCGTGTGTTCTTCTGCAATAGTGGAACTGAATCTGTTGAAGCTGCCTTAAAGCTGGTTATGTGGAAGACACACAGACAGGCTTTGCTTGGATTCTATGGAGCTTTTCACGGGCGTACACTGGGATCGCTCTCATTAACATGTTCAAAGATAACTCAAAAAGAGTATTTCCCCTCCTTTCGGGCAGTGCATACCCACTATGCATACTGTTACCGCTGTCCGCTGCATCTAACATATCCTGACTGCGGTATTGAATGTGCAAAACAGATCGAGACTCTAATATTCAAACAGGAACTCAGCTCTAAGGATATTGCAGCTATAGTCGTGGAACCCATACTTGGCGAAGGAGGCTATATTGTACCACCCCGGGAATTCCACCAGGAAATAAGGCGCATCTGCGATGATCATAACATTATGATGATAGCTGATGAGGTACAATCAGGGTGCTACCGTACAGGAACATTCATGGCTATGGAGAATTTCAATGTAAGGGCAGATGTTGTATGTATGGCAAAAGCCCTCGGTGCCGGTCTTCCTCTTGGAGCTATGTTATCTGATAGCCATATCATGGATTGGCCGCCAGGTACTCATTCCAATACTTTTGGCGGGAACCTGGCGGCATCGGCTGGTTCTTTGGCAGCACTGGAGTTTATGGAAAAAGAGGATCTGGGAAATAATGCCAGGCAGGTGGGAAGCCATATTATGAAACGGTTGCATAGGATGCAGGATGACTATCCGGCTATCGGGGATGTTAGGGGTTTGGGTCTTATGATAGGAGTGGAGATCATAAAACCGGATGGTTCTATAGATCCTAAAGCCAGGGATAGGATTGTTATGGAGGGGTTTAAAGAAGGTATTGTACTGCTGCCATGCGGGGATTCTGTTATTCGAATAGCTCCACCATTGATTATAACAAAGGAAGAAGCGGATATTGGTCTTGACAGGTTTGAGGAGGCATTTAAAAAGGTTAAACCGTCAGATTAAAGTAATTTGTATCTTAAACAAGATTAGGTGCAGGTGTCTTCGGAGGAAATGGTAAGTAATGTGGATAAGGCTTACAGCGCACCTATTATAATAGTCGCTCCACATTGATGCCCTGCGCCTCATCTGTTATTCAACGCATAAGAAAGTATAAACTTATTTATTCTGATATACAATACTATTGGCTCTTCGCTCCTTAGTATGGAAAGATATTATTCAACTCAGAAATGTTCATCGATCAGAGAAAATCCCGCAAAGATCTAATAGAGAGAGCAAAAGACTATCTAGAGGAGGAAAACGAAGCTTTATCCAGAGCAAAAAAAAGCAGAAAGCGATATTGGAGTTGTTTCAAAGCGAGAACGTTGTGGGGAGGGGATATCTGAAATCGATGGGAATTAAATGAAGAATAATACGACCAATAATTAGCAGATTTTTAGGGGGTATGAAATTATCCGAGTGGGGTTTTGATTTTTGGGTGGGAAACTTTGGTTAAAAATGAATTATGCACAACCAAAAAATTGATACCATAACTTCGTATGAAAAGGGAAAGTGTAATAATGTTTAAAATCGTTATGTATAGAGTCCAGAGGGTCATATGAACCTATGTACAGTAGCTAAGAAGATAGATTTATTATCACTTCTATCCATAGAATAACGTATTAACCTGTATATGAGGTGAAAAAAAGGAATGCTTCAAGAGCAGTATATTGTGGATGAAAAAGGAAAAAAAACAGCAGTAATTCTCTCAATCGAAAAGTATGAGGAACTTATAGAAGATCTACATGACTTATCAATCATAGCCGAACGTCAGTATGAGCCAACAATAGCTTTTGAAGATCTTAAGAAAGAGTTGAAAGAAAATGGGATCTTATGAAATCCAATGGAAGAGTTCGGCAGTACGAGATATCCACAACATTGATCGGCAACAAATCCAAAAAATTATAAGAGCAGTTGAGTCACTTGCTGATAACCCATTTCCTCGTAATTATCTTAAGATCCAGGGATCAGAAGAGGATTATAGAATTCGGATTGGAGATTATAGAGCTATCTATCAAGTGCATACTAGATCTAAAGTTATTATTATATATCATATTAGACATCGTAAACAAGTGTATCGTAAGTGATTACGATATTGGATTTTAAATTTTTTATAGTATATCAAGTATAACTTGATATATTGAAAATGTTCACTCCGTTCACATTTTCTAATCTTCAGCATCTCCGAAGCTTCAGTCAAGAAAATCCGACCGAAGGGAGGATTTTGTTCTAATAGCTTTCAGGTAGAATGAACTTACCTATTTTGAATTTAACCTCTTGGCATTCGCACACCAATTATTTGTACACCAGAAGAACTAATGGAGGTGTAATCCATGTTATGTAATTATCGATAAAAATAATCCTTTATTAAAATAACTGGTTTTTGAGATAGTGTCGTTTTCTTCACACTAATTATAAAACCAAATGATTGTAACTCAATAGCAAGTGCATTTTGATAAACCTTCTCTAAAAAACCTGACCCAAGAGTATTGTGTACATTATAAGCGGCTCCAATGATTTTTTTCAGTAATATGATGCTATTTTGACTCTGTCGTAAAATACTATATCCCTTTTTTCAATAATCTGTGTAAATCTGTGTTACCTGCACGCCCTTTAGGCGTAGCAGGCACTCAACTCCGTAGGAGTTGGGTGTATCCGTGTCTGAAAAAAAATACATTCTGACTCTATCAATCCTATAAATCCTGTCAAAATACCATGGTTTTTGAAGTGAATACTTAAATCAGCGTAAATCAGCGTTCGTATATATACCTATATTGCAGGAAAAAAAATATTACTTCTTGCAGCCTACTATAAAAGTAGGCCGAGAGGGATAACAAACACCGCGTTTGGGATTCGTTCCCGTAGATTAACTTGTTACCCTCTCTTCCTTTCAATACACGAATAAATATGTTTTGGACATATAAATAAATATGTACCACATATAACTAGCGAACTTGTGGAAAGGAATTGAGCAAGGGCGTGTTACATTCTCGGCCTTAACATTCAAGATAAAATATGAATCAGGAGGCCGAAATATGGATCACAATATAAAAATTCTAATTGGAATTGATGTATCGAAAGACAAACAAGATATTTGTATCAAAAATAACAATGGGAACGTACTCAAACGCTTAAAGATCAAAAACACAAAAAAAGATCTTAACAAACTCTACACAATAGTAGATAAATTAAAAGCTAATGCCGGGGAAAATGCAGATGCCTTTTTTGGTATGGAAGCAACTGGAATATACTGTTTCCCATTATATTCTGCACTTAAGCGCGATGGATGTCTGGTGAAACTTTTCAATCCAATTCAAACAGATGGTTATCGAAAAATGGAAATACGTAAGACAAAAACAGATTCGATTGATTCAGCTATCATTGCGGATATGCTACTTTATCATGAACCACCTGTTTCAACTGTTTTTGATAATTTAGCGATATACCAGTTAAGAGAATTATGCAGAGTGCGTCAGCGAAATATGGATAAGCGTACCAAATGTAAAATTCAGCTTATCCGCAATATCGATTTAGTTTGGCCTGGATATAAATCAGTTATGAAAAGTATTCTTGGGAAAACTTCAATGGCAATCCTAAAGAAATATTCAGTTCCATCAAATGTAGCTGCAAGGCCATTCGATGAGATCTATGGAATGATTAAAAAAGTTTCCCGATCACAAATAGAAAGAAAACAGGCACAAGACATGTACAACCATACAGGGTACATATTAACTGTGCCTGAAATTGATTCTGTTATCAGTGTTGAAATTAAAACACTTGTTTCAGAAATTGAATTGTATAATGAACAAATCCAGGCATTAGAAAAAACAATAAGTCAGCTAATGAGTCAGATAGATTCACAGATTACAACGATTCCAGGTATTGGCAACATTTTAGGGGCAGTTATACTTGGTGAAATTGGTGAGGTAGGTAGGTTTAGTAATGTTAAAAAGTTAGTGGCTTTTGCTGGTCTTGATCCGATTGTTAAAAGTTCTGGTAATTTTAAAAATAAATCTGGACCTATTTCAAAGAGAGGATCACCAGATCTTCGGTGGGCTTTGTTCATGGCAGCAAATGTTGCAAGGCAGAAAGATGTAAATCTACGAAAATATTATGAAAAGAAAAGAAATGAGGGAAAGCATTTTTTTACAGCATTAAATGCTGTCGCTGCTAAATTATTAAGAATTGTTTACTGGGTATTAATATATTGTCAACAATTATATATAATAACTATAATAATTCCGGCTTTATTTCCTCCAAGGTTACCTTTCTTCTTGCCCCGCAGTATCAATATTATCGAAACAAACAATATTGGCATTACGAAAGCCAGATATCAATAGCTTAATACCTTCATTGATGCATAAATGTCAAGCATTATAGTTCACAGGATTTATGGTATAATAATTATCGTTATATGATATTAGGATTTCCATTTCGGGTTCTAATTCTACTTTTTTATTGCAGTTTTAGGTCTTGTAATAATTTTCACTCCATTATTAATCATTTCTGAAGAAGTTTTAGAGTCCAATAAATTAATAGAATAGAATTTATTGTTGAAATATAATAAAATTTCGCATTTTGGAATTAAGCTTTTAATTTTAAAGGCGATTATATGATCATCCTCAATAAATAAAGATATACCTTCCTCTTTAATTATGCATGCTTTATGTTCAATCAGTAAAAGTTTACTCTTCCGCTGACCTACATTAGGATTGAAGAATATTTTTGAATATTTAATTCCGTTTTTTCTAAGCCATTGAACAGTTACATCTTTAAATGTAATTTTCCGACCTGTTACAATTATAATGTTGGGTTCATCAGGAAACATCAATTGAGGTACACAAGAGCTATAAAATTTATTCATCTGGTAACTTACTCTTTCTATTGTTGGAACTGCAATTACACCATCCAAATCAACTCCGATTTTAACCATATATATCATTCTCCGACCCAAAGGCTTGAAGTTTTGGCATTAGGTAATGTTTGAGAAATATCATAGAACACTCGAAAAACACCCGATAAACACTCGAATAACACTTTTAAAAAACTTGTCAACCGGCACGAAAAACTCCAAAACACTGATAAAACCCAATACGTACATTAATCATTCGTCAAAATCATCATCGTCTTCTTCCTCGTCAACTTCTTCCTCGTCAACTTCTTCCTCGTCAACTTCTTCTTCGTCAACTTCTTCCTCGTCAACTTCTTCTTCGTCAACTTCTTCCTCGTCAACTTCTTCATATTTATCTGAACTTACATAACTAACATGGTCAAGTGAGCCCACTTTCAAATCAAAATCATCGAGTGAAAAAAGGTAAGTTCTTCCACCTTCCTTATGTTTATCAAAATACCGATCAAAAACCCCCGTACCTTCAAATTCTTTCTCAATTCTATTTGTTATTTGCCGTATTCTAGTGGCAGATAAATTCATTAATATGGCAAGATCCATTGTAGTAAATGCCCCATATCTACGTTCCGAATGATACTTCCTCCCCTGTAAGATTTCACACATTTCTATTTCTTGTGCAGTTAATTCATAATAATGTACTATACCATATTTATTGTAGAATTTAGCAGCATTGTTAAAATCATCTATACAGGCTGTCCCAAAACTAAAATTTCCATGGAAAAAGAGCTCAATTAAGCCTTTAAATCAAGAACTAAGGTCAAAAATTTTAATTTTTTGGACTTTTGGGACAGCCTGTATATCTGCAATTAAATAACCTTCATTATTAGTTTTCCTTTGCTTATAATTAAAAACTGAAAAAGCCTTTATAATATCAAAAAACCTATCATTTTTACGTCCATCTCTTATACTATTGAATTTTATATTATTTGAGTATGGAATTCTTGTTTTGAATAATCCCTTAGATTTTATTATTTTGATAATTTCTCGACATATTTCAGTTTCTTCTGTAGTTGGAAGTTCTCTATTTCCTGTTTTAGCAATTTTTTTTTGGTAATTATTCACCCTTTCATCCTGTTCTAGACTTTCATCAATCTTAATCTTGAACATTCGGTTTAACAATTCTTCAGTATATTTTTCATCAACAGATGTTAACCACCAGACTGTCCTTGGTGGAATGGCATTGTCAACAGTCCTCGTGTGAATTGTTTCATTCTGAAAATCACCTGTCGCTCTTTTTATAGTAGTATTGAGGTATTTATTTAATTCGATATCATCAATAAAAATAATTGATCCTTTTTTTAATTTTTTATCAGAAAATGCGGTTTTGTCTAAATAAGGTGCATCCACTACATACTCTTTAGGCATCAAACGCAACATTGATCTACAACAATGAGTTTTTCCTTTACCAAGACTACCACTTATGCTTACTTGAAGACCTTTACTATCTTCTATAGATTGGCACCCTATGCTGAGTAATAGGAGTTTTGCCACCCCTTCATTCCCAATATGTAATTTTTGATGTATTTTTATAATATAGCCTATTGGATCTCCATTTTCAAGTATCCTAAGTGCCTCATTCCAGATTTTTCCTCTTTTTTCAGCATTTGATTCAGCTATTTCATTATCGATGTATTCATCAATTAATTTAGTTACAAACGGGGGTTCATTCTCTACTGGTACCAATCCTTTTATATCTGAATCCATATTTCTTCCACTCCCATGGTTATTATCTACTAAAGCTTATATCAAATATATTTCATTTGACACAAAATATTTATATTTCATAAGATAAAAACCTTATTGTGGTTGGGGCTTTGGGACAAAATTCATTTAAGACTTCAATCAATGAATGACTCTAACCATCATTATAAGATTTTAATATCATTCAATATCCCTTTCATTTTCAGATGTTAATTTGATCGATCGAAATACAATAAACGTCTCCAGTATATATAATTTTTCACGAAGTATTTAATATTTATGAACAACAATATTATTGTAATACATGACTATCGGCTAAATTGAATAAACGACCAAATTAAACCTCATCACACAGATTAAACGAATATTTTTTTCCATCAATATTCATGA
>Ga0255426_10107_pt1 | contig 16714 bp, 15 predicted proteins | sample ANMaggSeSYBR02J9_FD_182666 | JGI IMG/M metagenome (GOLD analysis project Ga0255426, IMG submission 182666) | Sediment cell enrichment communities from methane seep in Santa Monica Basin, California, United Staets - ANME aggregate JGI... | ecosystem: Environmental > Aquatic > Marine > Cold seeps >...
TTACGAAATATATTGGAACCAAAATGCAAAAGATGTCCTCATCACTTAATTAGCAAAAGAAATAGGATATCATGGGGATATGGTCATTTACATTCAAAAATAATGTTTATTATAGAGGCTCCTGCACGGGGTGATGAAAATGATAAACCCTGGCAGGGGTCAAACTTTACAGGTGTGCCACTATAGCTCATAGCACATGAATTGATACCAAAATGATTATTGAATATCCATTTTAATGCCCGACGTCCAAAATTCATCTTCAATTTTTCTTACTCTTGAAATAATTGCTGTGCATGTTTTTGTGGTAACCTTGTCGAATCCGCTATCAAGCTGATTAGCCAAATTTTTCATGGTAAAGTCACAGTTTCTTGCCACATGATTTTTTACTACTCCCCAGCATGTTTCTATCGGTTGTAACTCTGGATGATACGGTGGAGTTCTTAGGACTTTATGGCCATGAGTGGCTGCTATTTCATCAACCGCATAGACCGGTTCCGGTGCCATTTTTTTCAAAACTTCAATCAACTCGGCTTTGAGACAATCATCACGGCAATATACTTTGTTTTGCTCCAACCATTCTTTAATTTTTTTCTTAGAACTTTGAGGAGTTGGGGGTGAATGCTCTGAAAGAATATTGTGATACGAAGCATTATCCATAATAATGAGGGAGTGTTTTGGAATATTAGGAAGAAGCATCTCTGTGAACCATTTTTTAAATAAATCCCAATTCATTTGACCATGATAATCCCCTGTTTTCCTCGTGCTCTTGAAAACAAGCTTTGAGCCAGGAATCCAACCAGAGCGAGTGATTGCATTTAGGATTATAAAACGCTCACCGTTTCCTGTAGGTTTTTGCACCCATGGACCATCTTCGCCATAATACCAAATAAAATCATTGCTGTGATTTTTGTTTACATATGATTCATCTAAATAAATTTCAGAACGGTGTGTTGCGGTATCATTCCCTTTGTCCCGATTATTTCTTTTTTCCCGAAGATAACGCTGTCTCGCCGCAACAACATGATCCTTTTCTTTTAAATGTTGCGTACGAGTTCCTTTGCCAAACTCAAAGCCCCATCTGTTGAGAGTTCTGGCTAATGTGGCTTTGTGGAATGATTCATCACCGTATTCTTCCTTCAAAAAATTTTTAATATCTGCAAGTGTAATATGCACCCCTTTGCTATTTGCATTCCGAATGTAAGTGCGAACAACTTCCTGGTGTGAGGCACTTACAGCATGGACAGGGCGACCACGCATCTTTGTTTGCTCATCAAGCAGATCGGGGTCTCGATTGAAGTTTGCCATAATCCGCTTGACTGTTGCCATGCCAATACCGAGAGCATCGGCTGTACGTTTTACGCTTGGCTCTTTAGGTTTTATTTTAATTTGATCAAAATACTGCTTCACTGATACTGTTAGCTTTTTTATCTCCGGTGTCAATGGCTTGCCGCGGCGTGAAATCATAACCTATCCTTATATAGTGGTTGAAATTATGGATAGATTATCATGTAATATCTGTCTTAGTCAAGTATCAATTCATATGCGATTGACTATAACAAATCGCAATTCAGGAATTAAATTCAGAATACAAATTAAAAAAATGGGATTTGATCTGTCCAATGATTTCTATGTGACCAATACAGTAAAATGCTTCACTCCAGGACTTACTCCAGAAGAAAAAATAAAAGTGAAAAATAATTGCATTGTTCACCTGATGCAGGAAATCGAAATGATTCAACCTGAACTAATTGTTTGCGTGGGAGGAACGGCATTAGAAGCAATTTACGATCAAATTTTAAAAAAGAAACCTCCTGGTGTAAAAATTAGTATTGAAGGGGGTGCAAAAAAGGTTGATGGGTATCATGTTGCAACAATGCTTCATCCATCATGGTATGATTATTGGAGTAGAAAGTGGGAGTGGACTGAAAAAAATTATCTAAATGATAGTCGTTCTATTTTGCTACAGTATTCAAAAAAATAAGTTCAAAACAGATAACAAAATATCATGAATTTTAAATTCAATATTACCCATAAGTCGTTTCAAATCTTAACTTCTTACAAAAAATTAAGATTCAATTATATTCCCTAACATGTTTCATTTAGGACATCTTTCCACAGCATTCTTTATAATAGCACATCTTACAGAACTGCTTTGGCGGAGGCAGGGGTGAAGGTGATGCTTTGGGCGGGTTAAAATCGCTGCGGAGGCACGACGCTGAGAGCAGCGATTTCACCTCTTCATCGGACATGGATGTCCGATGAAGTTTAGCCCAAAGGATTGCCTTTACTCCTGCCGGCACATCTGGAATTCCTTCAATCTACTTGCGATCATCCTTAAAAAAAATACCTGTCACAAGATTTTTTTTGATTTTCTTTTGAACAGGACTTTATTTATTTATAAAAATTCAATAAACTTACATTAATTGTCGATTCAAGCTATGTTAAATCAATTTAATAAAGATGAGGAAAAAATGACCCGGGAAAAACTTTTATCTGTTTTAGACATTGCTGAAGAACTGAATACGGGTAAAGCTACGACAAAATTCATGCTGAAACGCTTTAAAAAATGGCTGCCTTGTGACCTCATTGACGGGCAAGCCTTTTATCATCCTGACAAGACTATTAAATTATTATTTATAATACAAGAGAACCTTGACATGGGGATGCTTCCAAGCAAGATTGAAAAAAAACTGGACGTCTTACGCAATGGTAATTCAGATGATTTTTCAAACCCTTCGAAAAATGAAGACATCCGCTTGAATAATGGCGGATTAAATATTATAGAATCACTTATCACCGACATTGGAGAACAGCAAAAAAGGATTGCCAAAGCACATGAAAAAAGGGCTGAAGTTGAGGAGAGAAAGGCTTTTGCCATTGAAAAAAGAGCTGAAGCTGAAGAAAAAAAAGCTGATGCCATGAATAATATAGCCGCGGCTTTGCAGGAAATGAACCGGCTCAGGACAGGCGACCCTGCTGCCCGACAGATAGCCCACCAGGCTGCATCCATAATTGTTGCGGATGAAACTATACAAGAAGACACACCTATTGAGCTTGATGATCTTTCAAGTCTGATTCAAGACCAGGACAATTTTGACAAAACAGATGCCGGCCCGTCTTCTCTGCTTGAAGAGGACGCTATACTTGAAGAATTTGATAATCTGTCATTGTTATTGGATGAGACAGAAGAATCGGATGATAAACCAGATGATAAACCAGATGATAAAATTGATGATCTGTCTGAACTGATTGATGAAGATCCTTTAGCAAGTGCTGAATCTGTACAACTGGATGATTTATCATTACTTCTTGATCCAGCCGCCGCAGCAGATGATATCCCAAAAGATCGGGAACAGACAGATCAACCTCTCGCTTTGGATGACCTATCCGCCTTAATTGACCAGACTGATAACGAACCGGCAATAGAGCCGTCTATTGAACTTGATGATCTGTCTCAACTCATAGACGACTCATCAGATTCCGGGCAGAAAGCCCGGGATTTGGATGATCTCTCTTTATTGATAACAGACGATTCCCTGCAAATGGATGATTTATCAAAACTGATTGATGATCCAAAAACTTATAAAGAACCTTCTTCCGGAAAAGATGAAATAGAAGACACACCAGCGATAAAAATCGATATTTCACCTGAAAAGGATTTGGGGAAATATAAAGCAGCCATCATGAAGATTATTATTGAACTAAAATCGGATGGCTTAAGCGTTGAAGAGGCAACAGACCGTCTAAACAAGAATAAAATTAAAACTTTGTCCGGAAAACCGGAATGGGGCCAAAAAGCAATTTCGCAAATCTATAAATTCATTGAGTCTGCAAAATAATCAAGGTCTATTTTGCACCTGCCTTTTTTGCAAAACTTGTATCAACAAATTTTTCAAGATCAATCAAGCTTGTCATAATTTTCATCTCGTCCATCATGTATTTCTGGATTGTATCAAGATCCTTAATGATGGGGAACAGCTCACCTGTCAGGATACGATCAGGAGGATCAGTGAGCACTTTTTTGATCACTTCTTTATCCTGGGAAAGAAAATCGCCACCAATAATTGAAGCCGGTCCGGGTTGCGCATCTATGGCAAGTCCGGATTTGACAAAACTGTCACAGATTTCCTGAATTGCTTCGGGATGTTTTTCAATAATTTCATTTCGCACGACAAAAACACAGCAGGGATGATTCGGCCATAAATCTTTGGAAAGATAAAATTCTTCTCCAAACCCCTTGGCGATAACCTGTGATCCAATGGGTTCTGCAACAATAAACCCTCCGATTTCACCCTCTTCGTCATATTCTAACGCTTCAGGCATCTGGAAGGGCGCAACAACTTCGAGAGTGACATCAATACCCTTTTCGGTTGATCTTCCGGGCTTTAAGCCCTTTTCGGACAGAAGCTTGTGAAACAGCATATTATGAACTGACAGTTGATAAGGGATCAGAACAGTTTTTCCGGCAAAATCCTCAATCTTCTCAATATGAGCATTTTTACTTTTAACCAAAATACTTCCTGATTTATGGGCAAACAGCAAGAGTTTTATATCAGTACCCGCTTTAAAAAGATCCATAGCCGTCGGAGCAAGTATCAGGGCACCATCAAGGGACTTCACTGAAAGTGCATCCGCCACCTCATTCCATCCATTCTTCAGCACAGGGTTAAGAGTACAGTGTTCAAACTTCTCCATACCCTTTTTTAATTTAAGGTCTGTAACGCCAAGAATAAGATGATCTGTAATTTTAAGATAACCAATCTTTAATGCAGGTTTTTCCGCCATTATGGTACCTCCGATTATGTGCATGGATAAAGACTATTTTTATTATTATGCTTAACTTAATTTCAAAGTCAATAGATATTTTCCCAAAACAAGGTCTTCCGGAGTCGTAATTTTAATATTTAGCTTAGAACCGTTTATGATAACCACCTTGTGACCTAAATGTTCAACTAGTGAAGCATCATCGGTTCCTAAAAATAAAATTTTCCCTGCGTGCTCGAATGCGCGTAAAATCAAGTCCAGTTTAAAGGTTTGAGGTGTCTGGGCGTTATAGAGATTCTCCCTGTTTAATGTTTTTTGAATAAAATAATCACTAGAGACATGTTTTACCGTATCTGTTATTTTAACCCCAGGGATACAGGCACCATATTCAACGGCATTCCAGATACAATCTTTTATAATATTTTGATTTACAAAAGGGCGTACACCATCATGAATCATTATGATGGCTTCTTTATCCCGGCTCATTTTATCACGAATATAGTTCAGGCCTTTTAAGACAGAATCCTGCCTTTTTTTTCCGCCTTCAACTAAATGAATCTTTTTTTTAAACCCATATGGATCAATAATATGGGTTTTGCAATACATTTTTTCTTGTTTTGGGACAACAAGGATAATTTCATGGACCGGGTCACACTTATCAAACGCCATAATGGTGCGGGTAAGGATTGGGATACCATCCAAATGAAGATATTGCTTTTTCATCTTTTGGTCCATTCGCAGGCCTTTGCCTGCGGCAACAATGATGGCAAAATGTCTTAATTCATCCATTTCAGCTCAAATAAGACAGTTCTTTGGGTAAGGGGATTCCTTTACCCATATGGTCTTCTCCATAATTCACACCCGCAAGAATTTGAAGATCGGTTAATGCCCGCAAGTCACCTTTAAACTGAACGATTTCTACTTCTTCTTTTTTTATTTTTCCGCCGGCCCATTGAATATCCAAAACACTTGCAGCATCAAAAATATCATTATTGACAAGCATCCTAACTTCACCGCCATAATGCTGAACAATTTTAGCGACCAAAAGACTTGGACGACTATGGAATCCTCGATCCATGGGAATTCCAACTTCTATGGTAGAGGTTTCCATATTTTCATTCAATATTCTGGATGCCAGTTCTTTTCCTGAGGATAAAAATTTCCTGGCATAAAACAAGCAGTAATTAACCGCCCGATCCAGCAAAACATCCGGATCAATCAAATCGGATAAAGACACACTGACATTTTTGTATACATCCTTAAATCCAATGTCATACATATGACGTTCATAAAAATGTAATAATCTGCCCGCTACCTGAAGAAGATGAAATACAACAGAAAAATGGCTTCTAAGCTGCTCAAGCATAATATCTTCTGACGATGATTTTGTATTTACCACATATGAATCAAATGAAGACTGGATATTATGAATCAACATTTCATATCTTCTAATAGTAACTTCATTGATTTGTTCAGGTACAAGCTCATTTAGTTTTTTTAAGTCATAGCGCTCATAAAATGCTAATTGATCGAAATCTTTTACAACTTCCAAAAATTCACTGGCAATACGCGTCAGGTTCTCTTTTTGTTGATCTTTGGCATTAAAATCATCTATATTGTGATCCAGCTGTTGTGTAGATGAAATTCCAGGGAAATAACTCAAATTATACCCAGTATCCGGTATATTGATTTTCAGACGGCGGGCTTCTTCTATGATCACTGGAGCTGCAAGCCTTATGGATTCCTGTAAAATCTTCAGTGTATCAAACGCTTCAAGCTTAAATGTCTCATAGCGATTTTGTTCAAAAAAATAAAATTTAAACCGATTAAGAATATGTCTTTGAGAATAGCACGCCAATGCAAGATGCCGAATGGTCGCAGACAATTCACGATAAAATACCCATTCTTTATTTTTTTTAGCCCCGTGGAAATCCAAAAAATCTTCAAGGATATGAGAGGTTGTAATAAGTTTTGAGTATAATTTTTTTGTATAGATATACTCATCATCTTCAACTCCAACAACAAATAAAATGCATTTTAAATACTCAAAAGAAAAAATATTGGCTTTTTCTTTATATGAAATATCGCAAGTAAAACTCATAATTTATAATCCAACATCAGAAATAAAAAAAACGGCCTGACCAGTCTATAAGCCGAATTCTGTTACCTGCTCTCGTTACCTTGAACAGGTCAACGATCATTCATCTGGGGTGTACGTTGCCGCACACCTCATGCGACCTACCCGAAAACTCGGGCGGACAACCCTCAAACGTTTTCCTATTTGGTCTTGCACCGGACGGGGTTTACCAAGCTTTTCCAGTCACCTGGAAAACTGGTGCGCTCTTACCGCACCGTTTCACCCTTACCAGGATTGGCCTTTATTTCAATCTTGGCAATCCAGGCGGTCTACTCTCTGTTGCACTTTCCTTCACGTCACCGTGACTCCACGTTATGGAGCGTCCTGTCCTGCGGTGTTCGGACTTTCCTCCAGGGGTTTACCCCCCCCAGCGATCGTTTTTCCTGGTCAGACCGATTGTTCATAATAAAGTATTCTACTGCATTGCGGGCACAAAATCAATGAATCACCCCGCTGCACTTCAATATATAATTGAGGCGGTATATTCATAAAACATCCCATGCACACCTCTTTTCTCACCTTTACCACTGCAAGACCCTTGTTCATTTTTGAAATTTTTACAAATCGGGTCATTAAAGAAGGATCAATATTTTTTCCAATATCTTTTTGCTGGGCAAGATATTCATCAAGAAGCTCTCTGTCATCCTTTGATTTTTTTTCAATATCTTTTTGTTCGGCTTCTATTTGATCCTTTAGAAGAAGAAACTCTTTTTCACTTTCCTGAACGATTTCTTCCATTTTTTCTTTTTCATCAAGATATTCCAGTAATTCAGTTTCCAGGGCATCTTTACGTTTTTTATTATCATCCACTTCCCTTAAAAAAAGTTGATATTCCTTATTAGTCTTTACCATCCTTAATTTTTCATTGCTTTTAATAATACGGTCATCAACAATTTGAATTTCCATTTCAATATCCCGGCAAGCTGCTCCAGCACTTAAAAGGTTTTCTTTGTTTTCTTCTAAGGCATTTCCAAACTGTTTTAACTGACCACTTAATTTGCCTTTTTTCTTTTCAACTTTTTCCAGGACAGCTCTAAGCCTGACAATTTGAGTTTCAGCTTCCTGAAGTTTGACCAGGGTTTCTATATTCTGTTTGGAAATATCATTCATAATGTTATCCTTAAACTATAGTAAATGGATCTTTTTCTTTTTTAAATCTTTTTATTTGTATATTATATCCTGCTTTCTGAACTACCCGACTTAATTTGTCAAAAAGCAAATCAACCACCATATGTTCAGAGCCGAAGTGTCCGACATCGATAAGAGCTTTAGAATATTCTTCAACACGCCTTGCCTCGTGATATTTCATATCTCCGGTAATATATACATCTGCACCGGATTCCAAAAAATCATCCAGAAGAGAGCCACCGCTGCCAGTACAAATGGCAACCGAGGTTACGGGCAAATCCATGTCTCCCGTTACTCGCAGATGGGTCAAATTAAGATTTTCTTTTACTTGGAGAACAAGTTGTTTAAGTACGGATGGAGAGTTAAGATATCCGATTCTGCCCATACCGATCAGTTCATTTGCAGGCATGGATGACGAATTCTCTATCAAAAAACCCTTTGTTTTTTTTATACCAATCTTTTTTGCAAAATAATCATTTAAACCGTCATTGGCTTTGTCTAAATTTGTGTGAACGGAAACAATACTGATTCCATGTCTTGCGGCAATTTCGATTGCACTGCCCGGCATTTTATTAAAATCAATGAATTTTTCAGCCCGGAGCATCAAAGGATGGTGAGTGAGCACAAGGTCACAATTGTTTTGTTTTGCAGCATTCATCAATGACATTGAAACATCAAGCCCGATGATTATTTTTTTTACTTCCCAGTTCAGATTTCCTGCCTGGAGCCCTGAATTGTCCCAATCTTCAGCAATATCGAAAGGTGCAATTGTATTGAGCAGTTCCAATATATCCTTTGTTCTCACCATACTAAACCCATGTGTAAATAAAAAAAGCGTGGTAAATAACCACGCTTTTAATTTTTTATATCCGGTTGATAAACTCCTGGCACATTCATATGCAAGTTGAGTATCCTCTCTTGTTTTTTGTTACAACCATACAATGTACCTTTAATATTTTTTATTGGTGGGCCCACCTGGACTCGAACCAGGGACCGACCGGTTATGAGCCGGTGGCTCTGCCAAACTGAGCTATGGGCCCTTTTATTCACACAAACTTGCAATATATATATAAATACTGATTTAGTGTCAAGATTTAATTCTCAATAAAGGTCTTGAGTTTCCTGCTTCTTGTCGGATGTCTCAACTTTCTCAATGCTTTTGCCTCAATCTGACGAATACGTTCTCTTGTCACTGTAAAATCCTTTCCAACTTCCTCTAATGTATGGTCTGATTTCTCACCAATACCAAACCGCATTCGAAGGACTTTTTCCTCACGGGGTGTTAAAGTAGCAAGAATTTTCCTTGTTTGCTCTGCCAAGCTGAAATCAATAGCTGCATCCGAGGGAATGGAAAACTTTTTATCTTCTATAAAATCACCCAGATGACTGTCCTCTTCTTCCCCAATGGGGGTCTCAAGAGAAATAGGTTCTTTGGCAATTTTTAATACCCGTCGAACTTTTTCAATGGGAATTTCCATCTTTTGGGCAATTTCTTCAGGAGACGGTTCCTTACCCATTTCCTGTACAAGGTATCTTGATGTCCGAATAAGTTTGTTGATGGTTTCTATCATATGTACCGGTATCCGGATGGTTCTGGCCTGGTCTGCAATGGCTCTTGTTATGGCCTGTCTGATCCACCAGGTAGCATAAGTAGAAAATTTATATCCTCTTCTGTATTCAAATTTATCCACCGCCTTCATCAAACCGATATTGCCTTCCTGAATTAAGTCGAGAAATTGCAATCCCCTGTTCGTATATTTTTTTGCGATACTGACCACCAGTCTTAAATTTGCTCTTACTAGTTCTCTTTTTGCAAAATCAGCATTTCTACGCCCTTTGTCGATACAGTCGGTAATCTGTTTTAAATGTTTGGAGTCCCCTTTGATTTCATTTTTTCTCAAAGAAACCTGGGTTAAAATGGAACAGATATCCTGATATAATATTCCGGCCCGCTCTTTTTTAATATCAGACTTGGATAATGCCCACTTTACAAATGTCTTTTCATCAGAGAGCTGATCAAACATTTTTCGACTTTTAACATTAAAAGTTCTGGCACATTTTTCAAGCAACTCATCAACTTTTTCAAACCATATAATGGTATTTCGAATGCTTTTTTCAATCCTATCAATAACGTTGGATTCAAATCGCCATTTTTTTAATTCCTCAAATATGATTTCCGTGTTGCTTAGATTTTCCTGATGAATATTTTTTATTATTTTTATGGAATTTAAAAATTTTTCCTGCTTGGAAACCTCATCGACAACCCCATCCCCTTCATCCACATCCCTTAAAACATGCTTGGGCCGCATGGTCTTTTGTTCCATCTTATCTCCATAGATGAAAATCGTGGATACTGATAAGGGGCAATCCAACATGGCTCGCAGGACATCACGTTCCCCACGCTCAATCTTTTTGGCAATTTCAATCTCACCTTCACGACTGAGCAAAGTGACCATTCCCATTTCTTTGAGATACATTTTCACAGGGTCAGTAACGGCACCAAACTCTACATCCGACCCCGCTTTCTTAGGAGGAAAAAGGTTTTTGACTGCTTGTTTTTTTTCTTTTTCAACATCCTTTTTAGTTTCTTTTTTAGATGCTTTTTTATTTTTTTCAGTCTTTTTACTTACCGCTTTAGTTCCCTTTTTAGTCGTCTTTTTATTTGCAGCCTTTTTTACAGTGGCTTTTTTTGCAACTTTCTTAGTCGCTTTTTTTATTTTTTCTTTTTCCTTATCCACAAGCTTGATTCCAAGCTCTTTAAATTGCATAACAATATTTTCAATCTGATCCAATGATTTTAAATTATCGGATATTGCATCATTAATTTCGGCAAAGGAGAGAGAACCGTTTTTTTCACCTTTTTTAATAAGTTTTTGTAACTCTTTCTTACTAATTACTACATTCTCTCCAGACTTATTTGTCTTACCCGCCATAAAATGCCTCCCAAAGGGTTAAAGTTATAACCGACCATGTAATTGCTGAATCTCTGCCTGCTTTTGCTTTAAAAGCTCCATCAAATCAGAATCACAGCCCTTTTCCGCACTTTTAATTTTAGTTGTTAAAGTGTTTTGCTGCTTTTTTCTTACTCTAATAATTCTATTGATTATAGACAGAGCTGTTTTATGAATATTTTCTGAAACAAAATCATTCATGGCATAAGATGCGATAAGTTCTTGATCCTCACTATTTTCCATTTTTACCATAACATCTGTGATGAAGGCTTCTTTACCGGGATCTATACTTATAATTTTCTTTGCTATGCGTTTTAGTTTTTCAGAATAAAAACAATCTAAAACATCTCTGTTTTTAATTTCATCTATGATTTCGGGAAAATTGAGCATCAGTGAAATCATCTGCTCTTCTCTTCGATCAGACGCAAGAGTATTTTCCTCTTTTGTTGATTCATTCAAATATGATCTTTTTGCCGGGCCATTTAAATAGTGTTCCCTGACTTTCTCCAAAACTGCTTTTTCATCAATATTCAAGTTTTCTGCAAGGTCTTTTATATATAAAGATCTTAAGGCACTATCCTGAATCAAAATCAAATGTTGTTTCATATCATCTAGAATTCTAATCCGTCCTTCCACAGACAGCCCATGGGTATCAATGGAGACCTGTAAAAGAAATTGCATAACGGTTTTGGCATTTTTTGCCAATTCATTAAATGCTTTTTGCCCATGTTTTACCACATAGGAATCCGGATCATTCCCTTCAGGAAGTACAAGTACTCTTGTATCGACGCCCTCTTTTAAAAAAATTTTAATACTTCTTTTTGCTGCATTGATTCCGGCCGCATCAGAATCAAAAACAAGTACCATCTTTGCAGCATATCCTTTAAGGATTCTTACGTGATCCGGTGTTAATGCGGTACCAAGACTTGCGACTGTATTTTTAATGCCGTGTTGATAGAGGGATAAAAAATCAAAATATCCTTCAACAATATAAACAAACCCTGTCTGTCTGCAAAATTGTTTTGCTGCATGAAGGCCGTAAAGAATACGGCTTTTATTATATACGGGTGTATCAGGAGAATTCATATATTTGGGCATGGCATCATCCATCACCCTGCCGCCAAAGCCTGCCACCTGCATATTTACATCAAAAATAGGGAACATGATCCGGTTTCTGAACCTGTCATAATACCCGGTCTTTTGTTGCCTTCCCAAAATCAAACCGCATTGGACGGCTATATTTTTAGAAATTTTTTGTTCTTGCAACATCTTAACAATGGATTCCCACTTATCCGGAGAAAAACCTAAGTTGAACTGCTGAATAATATCGTCGGAAATCCCTCTTTGTTTTAAATATTTTCTTGCCTTGTCCCCCACCTTGTTACCGGGTGCTGAATTTTTCAACTCATCAAAATAGATCCCCATAACGGTTTTATTTAATCGAAACAAACTTTCCTTAAGAAGGAACTCTTTTCTTTTTGCAGGATCAATGTCTTTGGTTTCAATGGTTATATTATACTTACGGGCCAGCATTTTTGCTGCCTCCGGGAAGGTAATCCCGTGATATTTCATAATATAAGACAATACATTCCCCCCGGCACTGCAACCAAAACAATGAAAAATCTGTTTGCTTGCATTGACGGAAAAGGAGGGTGTCTTTTCAGAATGGAAAGGACATAGCCCAAAAAAATTTCTTCCGGATTTTTTTAAAATGACAGACTCTGAAATAATATCAACAATATCTGAAGTATTTAAAATCTCTGAAACTTTTTCTTCAGGAATATACATTTAGGTGGCGCTGACTCCAAAATTTAACGGTTTTACTAGTAATATAAGCTAAGTATTTAAAATCACATGTCAATAATTATCTTTAAGGATAATTGTCAGTTTGAAATCCTGATAGCCTCTTTTAAATCAAGGGTTCCTTCATAAAGGGCTCTGCCGGTTATAACACCGGTCACCCCCTTATTCTCTATTTCAAGAAGATTTTTAATGTCCTGAATTGTACTGACACCACCGGATGCCACAATGGGTATTGAGACTGCATCTGCCATGGCTGCTGTTTCTTCAATATTGGGACCGGTCTGCATGCCGTCCCTGTGAATATCAGTAAAATTGATTGCCGCAACACCGCAGGACTCAAATTCTTTTGCAAGATCAATGGCACGCGTCTCAGATGTCCGGCTCCATCCTTCAACGGCAACCCTGCCGTTTCTTGCATCAATTCCAACGACAATTTTACCCTCAAAGTGTTTACAGGCATCTTTTACAAGGTCCGGATTATAGAGGGCAACACTTCCAATAATGACTTTTGAAACGCCTGCATCAACATACATTTCAATAGTTTCCATGTCTCTGATGCCACCTCCCACCTGTATGGGGACATTAATACCGGCCAAAATATCCCGGATGGTTGCAAAGTTTTTTACTTCTTTGGCAAATGCACCATCAAGGTCTATAACATGAATAAGGACAGCGCCGTCAGCTTCCCATTGTTGAGCCATTTTTAAAGGAGAGTCCGAATAATGGGTGGTATCTTCCATCCGGCCCTGCAACAGCCGGACACATTTGCCTTTTTTAATATCAACAGCAGGTATAATTATCATTGATTTCCACTAGTTTTTTAAAATTTCTATAGAGTTCCCTTGCTGGACAGGGCACCACAAATATTTTCATCTATTCTGGTGGCCATATGCAAGGATCTTCCAAAAGCCTTAAAAATTGATTCAAGAACATGGTGCTCATTCACACCATAATAAGAATTAATATGAAGATTAAATGCCCCTTGTACACAAAATGATTGGAAAAATTCTTTAGCAAGAAAGGCATCAAATTTTCCTATTACTTTAAGATCAGCCGGAAAATTGTAGACAAGATACGGCCTGTTTGACAGATCTATTGTAACCCTGGACAACGCCTCATCCATCGGAACACAACTATCTCCAAACCGAACAATTCGTGTTTTATTTTCAAGCACTTTTGAAAGTGCCTGCCCAAGGACCAGTCCGACATCCTCTATTGTATGATGATAATCAACGTCAAGATCCCCTTTGGCATTGATCTTGAGATCAAAAAAACCATGAACGGTGAAAGCGGTCAGCATATGATCAAAAAAAGGAATTCCAGTTGAAATATCACCCTTGCCGGAACCATCTAAATCAAAACGGACAAAAATTTCAGTCTCTTTTGTTTTTCTGGAAACGCTTGCCTGTCGATCCATAAAAAAATCCTTGAATTGCAGTTAAATGATTAACCAACTCATATATGAATAACATTCAATAAATATGAATCCTTTAAGATACATAAATCAAGGCTTTTTGTCAAATATTTTTTTGACTTTTTTGAGTTTGGTAAAATTTTTATTGCAATGGCAATCGTTTATAAATATAATGGGTTAGTGCCAATAAAAATAATGATACCATTCTTTGGAAACAATGAAAAATGAATGTCAGCGCAATCAATATTTATCAATCCGGTTTTATTTATAATCCTGTTTCAAAAATAAAATCCGTTGATACAAATCCTTTTGCATTTGCAAAAAATGACCCGACATTTAATCCTATTGTAAATGCGAACTCACCGGAACAGATTACTCAAACTTCAAATACTGACAATAACACTCAGAAAGACAATCAATCAACACCAGATAACACTGAAACACAAAATAACTCCGACACAACCACTATTAATGGCCAGGAGCTGACCCGGGCGGAAATCCAGCTTCTTGATGAACTCAAACAAATTGATACCAAAGTCAGACGGCATGAAATGGCGCATATTGCAGCGGGCGGAAGATATATCACTTCAGGAGCCAATTTCACATATAAACGCGGACCCGACGGAAGAAACTATGCTGTTGGCGGTGAAGTCAGCATTGATACATCTCCGGTCCCCGGTGACCCCCAGGCCACAATCCAAAAAATGCGGCAGGTCAAAAGTGCTGCCCTTGCACCTGCCGACCCTTCCCCTCAAGACATTCAAGTGGCATCTAAAGCAACACAAACTGCATCTAAAGCCCTTTCTGATCTCATGATATTACAGGCAAAAGAGCGGGTGGATTCCAATGAAAACAAAGCATTTGGAGGAATTAAAAAAGCGGCAGATTCCTATGAGAAGGTAAGCAATCTACCCGAAGATGACACTTCCTCCTTCCAAATTGCGGTTTAACCGTAGCCAAAAGTTTAATCGAATCTATTTTATAAGTTTGATAATCTGTTTGAATTTATCCCCCTGTGCTGCACGCAACAATTCAAAAAATACCATTTCAACGCCGCTAGCCTGACCGCCTGACTGAACAATTCTTTGAATACCGATCTCTTTATTCTCTCTGGTTCTGGAAGCAGTACAATCTGAAACAACCTGCACCTGACAGCCTTGTTGAATTAAGTCGTATCCGGTCTGGAAAACACAAATATGGGTTTCAATTCCAGTCAAAAGCACCTGGGTCCTTCCGGCTTTTTTGAATTTATCCATAAACTGAGGTTCACCACAGCATGAGAATGAAAATTTCTCAATGGGTTTTTCTCCTGTCAGATATTTTGAAACGGCTTCAGTGGTTGGGCCTAAATTCTTTGGAATCTGTTCCATCCAGATAATCGGCACCTCAAGAATTTTCATACCCTGAATCAGTATCCCAAGGGATTTAAACAATTTTTCCTTTTCATACATTAACTGAGCCAGCTGGCCCTGAACATCAATCAACAGCATAATGGTCTTATCAATGGCAAACATCATTCTCTCCTTTGGCTATTAATGTTTAGGGTTCACTCAAAAATAAATTACCGATTTTGAGAATTGAGTCGCCTGGCCTACAAGGCGTGAAAACTAAGGCATATCGGGCATATGCTGTGTTTTCACAACGAAGTAGGACAGGATGAATCGGCTCTCAAAATGTAAAGTTATTTTTGAGTGGGCCCTTAGAACACAATTTGTAATTACTGCCGTTTTTTGTTAACTTAAATACTATAAATAATGAATTGGACGGATAATTACTTGAAACATTATTTAGTAAAATTAATTGTAACCATCAAAACTAAAGGGATTCACTGTTCTTTTTATTTTCAATACCTTTTTAGCACGCTTATTGCAATAAACTCTTTATAAAGAACTTTTTTAGGAGTGATATCTATGATTGCACCAATTCAGAGTAACATATCGGCCTTACAGGCATTTTCAAAACAAATGGCGGTCAGCGCCAACAATGTTGCCAATGCCCTTTCTGATGATTTTAAAAAGAGCCGGGCAATAAACACTGAAGGAGAAAACGACCAGGTTAAAGTGACCATCACAAAAATTGATACCCCGGGTCCGCTGGTGGAGGACCCTTTAAGTAAAACCGGTGAATTAAAAGAGCTGTCTAACACCGACATAGTTGAAGAACTCACGAACCAGATTATGATTGAGCAGGGATTTAAGGCCAATGCAAAAGTCATTAAAACATACGAAGAAACCATTGGCTCTCTTATTGACATGATAGGATAAACTGATGACAAAAATTATTTGTTATGTTCTGTTTTCTCTTTCTTTACTCTTTACCTTAAGTTGCGCAACACTCCAACCCGGATATGAAACACCGACTGTCAGCATCACTTCCTTTGAAGCTATTCCTTCCCAGGGTATGATCCCCCAATTTCAAATAGGTCTTCATATTGTCAATCCCAATCGATCCCCACTGGATTTAAAAGGCATTTCTTATACTATTACCCTTGAAGGGCACAAAATCATGACAGGTGTA
>Ga0255426_10110_pt1 | contig 16361 bp, 15 predicted proteins | sample ANMaggSeSYBR02J9_FD_182666 | JGI IMG/M metagenome (GOLD analysis project Ga0255426, IMG submission 182666) | Sediment cell enrichment communities from methane seep in Santa Monica Basin, California, United Staets - ANME aggregate JGI... | ecosystem: Environmental > Aquatic > Marine > Cold seeps >...
TAACGGGAATTGCTGATGATAGTTCAAGATCATTCTCCTTTATGCTGATGATCGTTTAACCTGTGCCTCTTCGGCAGTCATTTTTTTCATCTCTTTTTCATCCATGTTCCCACCCTGGAGCTTCATGCGTTCCCGCAGGACACATTTTCCATATCTGGAACCACCCAGGGGATTTTTTGGCGTACCAAGTGAATTCATACATCTGGCCATTACCGCAGCTCCCCGGGCCAGACCATCATCGACAAATGCAACATGTTCCTCTGGTGAATCGAATATGCCCAGTTTTTTTATCTGGCTGAGTATCAATCTTGGTTTGCATCCGGTAATGGCTGCCCTTCCCGTCAAACCCAAGGCAGTTCTCTTTGTGACAAGGTTCTCATCCAATGCAACTTTCACCAGCTGTTTCACCATGATGGCACACACCATATCTACTATAGCGAACAGTGTCTCCAACCCATATTTTTCATACACTTCGCCCCCTATCTTTGATAGTTTTTCCAGATCAGAACCGTTTTTGCCCACATCACACCCTATCAGGGTGACCCCGATTTCCTTTGCTGTTTTCGGGCTGACCGGTACGCTGCCGTACTTGTCCACATTTTCAGGAATCACCTCAATTGATATCAGTTCATGTATCTTGTTGGTATACTCTTTGATAACCTTACCCCGCTTCATCCAGGTGAGTAGTCCCACTGGTTTGTTTTTAAACAGGTCAAGGGCAGTACCTACCTTTTCATCCACAAGATGTGTGCCCTGGATAATGGCATCCGGAATGGCACCGGCATACCCTGCAAAATTCCCGGTAACACTGGCATATGGGGTATCGTCATTTGTGATGCGACCATCCAGCGTTGTGCCGAAGTCTATGGAGAGACAGGGATTCCTGAAATCAATGCCCGCCCATTTTGCGCCTTCCTTAATACCGGCAGTGGCCAGTTCACCCTCCATCTCATTGGCGACCACTTCAAGCCCTGAGGCACCTACCGGGGGAAGTACACCTCCCACTGCACCCGTAAATACGATCTTTTCTATCAAACTGAACTTCCTGAAGCGCTGTGGCACGTTGTCTATTGACATGGCAGGGATCATGTGTTTGGGCGGTACCCCGGCCATCATACACCCGTTGGCCAGGGCTTTGACGAAATGGCCTACTTCGTCAGGCGAATCAAAACCGGCAACAACTCCGGTGGAGCGTACCACAAAGTGCAGGTCCTCTTTAATATCAAGGTTAGCTGTACACAGCGATTCCTGCAAAGTATCACGTACCAGTTCGGCTACAGATTCCTTGGTAAGTGAAATGCCTGTAAGTGTTTTACCGAAAATTTCTTCGTTTGGCCGGGGGCTCCTGACGTCTCGTGTCATATTTACAGTCTTGTTAACGAGGCTGGTCTTGCCATCCTCCAGGTTAGTAGCTGTCAGTATGCATTTAGTTGTAGTGTTGCCCACTTCAACCGAGGCTACAATGAAATAAGGCTTTGACTTCAGGTCCAACAGCCTGACATAAGGGCTATCTGAAATTCTTGGTTTTGGCCCGAATGTATTTTTTTTCAGTATTTTTACCGGATTGGTCATAGTTCGCAAACTTCTATAGGGATTGTAATAGATATATTTTGTGTAACTATTCAGCCATACATAAACGTTATCGGTAGACTGAATTGTCCAAAAATAGATAATTGCACACAATTGTCAAATGCCTTTGGAATCGATGGACTTAGACTCAGTATTAAAAACTAAAAAATGTATCGCCATAGACACAAATAAGCTGATTTTCGTCATCGGCATCCGGTCTAAAGGAAGGCTGAATAGTTACGATTTTGTTTTCTAATATTTTGCATAATATATGCATACTCATGAACCTATTGCTAAGTCTACCTTCTGTCATTGAGGTCACGTAATAATATATTGATCTGCTCAAGCCCTGCATCTGTCTTGAACCCTGTCCCTGTAAAATGGGTGCGTGAAGCGTAAAATCCTGCAGATACAAGTGCCTCTATCAGTCCATCAATAGGTCCGGGCGAGATTTTATTTTTTTTGCACAGCCAATGCTGGTCGTAGTAGGTCACAACATCTATTTCACCACGACAAAATTCAATGATCTTTACTGCCTGCTCCCATTTGCCCGGCTTCCTGGTTTCCAGTTCGACAAGCACTGCCTTACAGAAATCCCGCTCCTGGATACTTCCCAGCCAGAGTGGTCCGGCAGGTCGGAGTGTCCCTTTGCATTGGGGACAGATCGGTCCCAACTGTGCAGCAAGCCCATATTTCCATGACCTGTATCCGCAATTCGGGCAGTGGACGATAAAACCCATTTTTTCCAGGGCATCATCAGCAGAGGCCACACCCTTTATGATCTCAATATATACCCTGACATAGTGCCGTGTTGCATGGGTCAACAGCACCTTTACTCCTTTGTCCCAGCGTGCCAGTGCCCGCACCGCCGCACCCAGCAGGATGCGAGCTCCCATCTCCCTGTGGTATTCGGTGTTCAACGGCACTGCCGCATACTTGCGCATTCCCGAGTTCAGGTGGGCACCGCAGAGGGGAGCGGTATCTGTGGCAGTGATGCACAGCAGCCTGCGGGCCGAGCTGGCCGCAGCATCCAGAAACGGGGCAGGTGAGCCAAAGGGGTCAAGGTCAACAATATCAAAATACTTACGGTGCAAGAGAGTATTGGCGTTCTGCCTGGAGGAGGTGCAGATATCTTCCAGACCGTTCAGCATTATATTTTTTTGAATCAGTTCATAAGCATCCTGTTTCCAGTCGTTCAGGCAGCACTTGGGTCCCACCTCGGTGGCCATACGTATGCCCCTGATGCCTGAGGCTGACATAACATCAGCGTAGGAAAGCGTTTTAGTGTCAAGGCCATGATCTTTTATAAAACACGCAACAGCAGAAATGGTAATATCACGGTTTAATTCCATTTCAGGGTTATAGAACACACCTGCAGAAGAAGATGGAATAGATGATGGATCATCGGGAAGGGGAACCTCAATTCGGACACCCCCTTCACTGATGAACTTGCGATTCATTATTTATTAAACCACAGTAATGGTTAATACCTTTGTATCCCTGCCTTTCAGGTAGAAAGTATATTCACCGGTTTCATTGAAGGTATGGCTCACATACCGCATATAAGGAAGATATTGTTCTTCTTCCCATATACCATTCTCATTAACCAGGTATCTTGCTTGCTTGCTATTTTCGAAGTTCCTCCATTTAATGGTGTCGCCCACGTTTATTTCTTTATCCCCCACAGGTATGAACATGTAACTCGTGATCCTGATCAAATATTCCTGGGGTACTGCAGTTGATGTGGGTGTTACTTCAGTTGGCTCAGGGGTTACGGTGGCTGTAGCGTTGGGTGTTGCAGTGGGTGTTGCTGTATCTTCAATATAAGGTTCAGGTTTAATATCAGTGCATCCTGCAGCAAATATTGATATTGTCAACAATGTTGTTACAAGAAAAATTGAAAAAGCTTTCTTTGGTTCCAAAATTATCATCACCTTAATAGTCTTATGATTTGCAATTATTTCATTCTATAAGTTATTAATACTATCGTAAAGATTTGAACAAAATTATTCCTTATCCCTCAACTTGACAGCCGTACCATATGCCAGTATCTCGGCTGCCCCTGCCATTACCATTGAGGTCATGAACCTGACATTTATTACGGCGTCAGCCCCCATCTTTTCGGCATCCTGTACCATGCGGTTAATGGCTTTCTCCCTGGCCTCCTCAAGCATCTTTGAGTATTCTGTCAGTTCGCCGCCTACGATTGTGCGCAAACCTGCCAGGATGTCCTTGCCGATATGCTTGGCCTGGATAGTACTGCCACGGGCCATGCCGAGGGTCTGTGTGATCTCTTTTCCTGCTATGGTATCTGTGTTCACGATTATCATGTTCTTGCCTCAGTATTTCCTTTCAATCTCAGTATCCTTTGTCCCTATTCTTTCCATTATCAAAGACAATAACGCTATTATTATACCTAATATAATGGCTGCAAAGGATAATTTCAGTATCAGGTTGCTCTCTATGGTTAAAATATTATAGAAAGCGTATCCTATCAGCAGGATGATACCTATAACGGCCATGCTTATGCCCAGATTTCGCACTGCTGTGTTACTATCCATTTCACATCACCCCGGATCTCTAAGATTATAGGCTGTTTCTTGTACATAAATAGATTATGAATAATTTGGTTGTGCATAATTGGATTATACAGGTATTGTGGCTTGGCAAGGATGCTAACAGGGAGTACATGCCGAGTGCAGGGGGTAGGAACAGGTGTTTGGAAGGGAGGGATTGGCGGGATAATAGAAATATCCATCTACCGTCTTAGTAAATATACAGTTGCACCAGCAAGGATGAATAGTGTTAATAATACTGGTAATGGCGCATCAGGTGCATCTTCATTATCATCAAGTTGAGGCACTGTCTCAGTTTACACTTCGACTTGCATTGATATTGCAGTATTAAAACTTTCATTTAATATCGAATTATTTGTTAAGCCTGTAAATTGCTGATATTCAAGTTATACCTTGTAAAATAGCTGATGAAGTGTAAGGTATACATTGTTGTTTTATGTGCCCATAACCTGCGCCTTCTGTAAAACAGCATATTGGTCCTGAGTTAGGAAAATCGGTATGCTTTTACCTCTCCATCACACTGAACCCGGGCCGCTCATAGAAACTCATACTCCCGGGCCTTGAATCCACAGTAAGGTACCGGCAGCCTATGATCCCGGACACTGACAGAACCAGCCCCATAGCAGCCAGAACATCCACAAAACATCAAAACTAATCTGTATTAGTACTAATCATGATTAGTAAATTCATCGGCCGCCAAAAAGAGGTCTTTCTGCTGGAAGACGAATGGAACAAAACCAATGGCCGGTTAATAATACTTTACGGGCTGCAAGAAAAAAGCTAAGAGCAATGGGGCACCTGACTTTTGATCTTGAAGATCTGAAATAATTTCCGGGTGGGTTTAGTGTTAAAGTTTATCACGTAAGTTTCAAATACTTATACTGAGATTGTCGGAAAAGTCCTTGACTCGTGTTAAATTATTATACTGTCTGTATTAAAATTCTCGTTGAACATAATATCTGACATTATCCCGCTAAAAATAAACGCCCACGCTGGCGATTTTTTACATATGAATCGATAGATATCGAAGCATTTATATTAGTTAATCACATTTATCACTTAAAATTTATGATTTAGGTGTGATAATATGTTTTCGATACCAAAAGCCTCACAAACCACCTTCATTTACGGTCCAACCATCTATAAAAATCTCATACCTGAAGACACTATTCTTTACAAAATAAATCAGGTTATAGATTTTTCCTTCGTGAACGAAGCATGCAACGACCTCTATTCGCTCGATAATGGCAGACCTGTAATAAACACCCCTGAAAGGATGTTCCGTTCAGCAATCGTTCAATATCTCAATGACTTTTCTGATAGACAAATGGAACATTCCGCCAGATTTGACATCATAACAAAATGGTTCCTTGGAATCCCTATAGAAGACAGATCTTACGATCACAGTGCACTGGGTGATTTCAGGGACAGGCTTGGAGAAAAGAGATGGAAAAAATTATTCTTCATGATATTGAAACAAATAGAAGATGCAGGCTTTGCCAAAGGGAACCAGTCTGCTGATGCCACACATGTGATTGCTAACATTGCCATCCCCGGAACCATTGGCTTGATAAGACAGGGAATAAAAGCGATAATGGAAGAAATTGAAACAGCAGATCCAAAGCTTTTCAAAGAACTGGGAGGCAAAAAGACCGCTGACAAAAAAGAGAAGCTACACACTCTAAAACCCGAGGAGAAAAAAACGAAACTGGTTGATGTAGTTGAAGAAGCAAGAGCAATAAGGGACAAAGCAGAAAAACTGGAATCACCATCAGTCAAACAGAAAATTGAGCAATTGAATCAGATACTGAATGAAAATATAGAAGAAAAAAATGGTAAAATCCAGAAGAAGAAAGAGCATGTGAAGAACAAATTAGTAAGTCTTGTGGATGAAGATGCAAGACATGGAGCTAAATCTGATTCAAAACCTTTCACAGGATATAAGGCCAATATAATGAAATCAGATGACGGATTTGTGACAAACATCATCGGGACACCAGGTAATACCTATGACGGAGATGTACTTTTGCCTCTTGTGGATGAGAAGACAGAAAACAGGTCTAAGCCGCAAAAGGTCAGAGGAGATACTCACTACGGAAGTGCTGAAAATAGGTTTCAGATGTTACAAAGAAGAATTACGGTCGTTGCTCCGATACAAGAAGGTTTCAATCCAACCGGGCTTTTATCCCAGGATAAATTCATTCTGGATAAAACTAGTGTAACATGTCCTGCCGGGAACAGAACCATGATTTCAAATTATAATAAAAAGGAGGGGACGACAACATTCTATTTCAAGAAAGAAATCTGTAACAAGTGTTCGTTAAAAGAAAAATGCACTAAACAGAAGGGAAGGACTATCACCATAGGGAAACATTATGATTTGGTGATGGAGGCTAAGGAATATAATAAAACCCAGGATTTTAAGGATGATATGAAGGAAAGAGCTCATATTGAACCAAAGAATGCTGAGATGAAGAGATTCCATGGGATGGAAAGAGCAAGATATTGGGGGCTGACGAAGGTGAATGTTCAATTCATTATCACTGCTATCGCTGTTAATGTGAAGAGGCTTGCAAATGTCAGTGATAGCGTATGCTATCTATAAATGTGTTGAAAAGTGAGGTAATTTCGAGAATATTGAGGTAAATAATGGGCTAATATGGGTTTTTTGGTGAAAAAATCAGATTTTTTCTGAAAAATCCTGGAATTCATGAAAAAATGGACGGATTTGGGATTAACTTGAGGGCTTATCCGACAATCTCAAGATTTCTTGATGTTTCAAAAGATGAAAAAACAAAATTTATGAAAGATGCATTGAATGTGTACAAGAATGCATTGAGTCTAGCATTATCGATATGCTTAACAGATATCCAGACTTTTTTACTCATATTGAAGATTCAATTACTTGAAATGCAAAATCTTGAGATAGAGAAAGACCACGGAGTAGCTGCTGTTACTATTCCATATGCAGAGTTGCTAATACCAAAGAAGTCGTCAAACAAAATATTTGGAAATACGGTTAAGTATATACTTTCTCAAGTAAGCAAAAATCTAGAAGATTATGATTTATTTAAACAATTGATTGAGTCAGAATTTAGCTACATAATGAGATCAAAAAATAGAATAAGGTCTAGACTTGTCAAACTTGTAAGCACAAGTTTAAAGCAAGCTTCAAAGGAATTTCCATTTGAAATACCTTCTAAAATATTCCAACATTGCCAGAAGTTTTGTGAAGACTTGTATGATGAATATGAAAAGGAGAGATTTACTGATAAATTTAATGGCACTGTTATTCCCAGATTTAGAAAAATCGTGTTTGGAGACGAATACGACCTGGGTCCAATCGAATCAGAAGAAGAATTAATCGCCATTTTGAACAAATATGAGGAAGCATTTGGAAAAATGGGTGTGAAAATTCCCAAACCGGATGAAATTAAAAACGAATGTGAATCTAATAAAGATTATGAAAAACACAGAGAAAGATTGGAGCGAATTTTTAGCAGAAGGGTCTGAAAAATTAACTTGTTTCACTTCTTTTACGTTGACAGGTTATAGAGTTTAAAGAGAAGATTGAATCTAAAAGGAAATTCTTTTACAAATCTTACACCGGCATATCTTTCTTACCTGCTTGATCCATTTTCTGCTCAAAGATCAATGCCTGTTTAAGGGTACCTACAACCACTTCTTTATGTTGTAGGTCAAATACGCTTCTCTTTTGTTTTGATATGACCAATGTCTCATCTTCCACTCCAATAATTAATTTATCGTGTGGGTGGATGCCGATTTTTTCACATATCTTATGAGGCAGAGGCATGATACCTTTTTCATCCACATCAACAATTTCCACATTAGAATTCATATAAAAGGTAATATGAGAGATTGGTATATAATGAGATTGTCTGAAAAGTACCCGAAAAGCGCCTAAATTGAAACTTCCAGAAATATTGTTAAAACTAAATCACTATGCTGCGCCCGGTCACGTTTAGACAGCAAAGCTGAAATATTCGAAAAGTAGGCTTTTCCGACAATCTCATAATAATCAATGAACAATATCCAAAAAATTTTTAAATTATGAGCAGAATGGATTCAGGATAGCTGGCATAGTAGCCATAAAGCGGCTCCAACTGACGTGAGTACCTGCCATAGTGCATGAGGCTCCCTCCGAATTTTCCGGGGCAGTGGCTGTTTCTTCTTTGCCAGGGTCAGCGATTCTCGACTACTTCCTCCCGCTTACCATATACACAACAGCCCCCACCGCCATCAATCCCCAGTAACTTATAGCCCTGTCAAGTAAAGCAATCCCCCGCCGCCACGCCCGCATCCACCCCAACCAGCACGAACACGCCCACAATGGCAAACTCCACTGCACCCAGGCCGCTGGGTGTGATGGGAAGAGCAGATACCAGGGATGCCGAAAGTGCAACAAACACTATCAGGGACAGGCCGATGTGGATATTATGCAGCGGGGATAGCGATTCCACCACAAAGTACAGTAGGGCGGCTTCCATTCCCCATATCAAAATAGTATACAGGATTATCAGCACAATAGAACTCCTGCCTGCTGATTCATGCAGCCCCTCGGCAAAATGGGTGAATATTTGCTCAAGTCTTGCTGGTAGCCACTTTCCATTTTACCCCTTTACCACGCCCTGGTTGCGATTCGGCAGCCTGCGCCCATGTCAAATTAGCTGTTCAGCGAAGCAAAAGGGATTTTTGTAATTTGTAGGAAGAAATATAAATATGGTGATCCTAAATTTAACAGATAACTTTATCTGATTACAAATGTATACAAATGTATTATGATCGTTTCAAATGCTTCAACTCTAATTCTTCTTGCAAAAGTAGGAATTATGCGTAAATTTATCGATGTGTTTGGGGTGATAACAATTCCAAGCGAAGTGGAAAAGGAAATTATAGCAGGGGATACATTTGATTCAAAAATATTGGAAAAAGAAATCAAAGACAACCATATTGTAGTGAGAAGAATAAGATCAAGCACGGAAAATGTCTTAAAAGAATTCAAGATGCACGAAGGAGAAGCCGAAGCATTCGTTTTATATAATGAGTGTGGCGCAAAAGCGATCTTGACTGATGATGGGGAACTGATTAAGTTATGCAAACTATTTGATATCCCATTCGTCAACGCTTTAGCTATTATTACGAGAATGTTTGAAAAAGGTATATTGACACACATAGAAGCATGTGAATATTTACAGAAATTAAATGCTTATGGAAGATACTCAAAAAAAGTATATGATTATTTTAAGCAGGAGGTGAAATGCCCGTGATAATATCAATCAGGTATGAACCAGCAAAGGACCTAGAGTTCATAACAGAATTTATGGGCGTAAATAGATCAAAAATGCTGCGTGAATTAATAGATGAAGGCAGGAAAATGAAATCAATAGAATTGTATAAGCAAAGGAAGGTAAGTTTAGGTCTGGGTGCAAAGATTGCAAAACTTTCCATTTCTGAATATCTGGATCTATTAGAAGAATATAACGTTCAAATCAATATAGATGTAGATGATGCAAAAAAAGCACTTCAACATGCTAGAACAGTCATTTAGGATAGTAAACGAACATTTTCGATGGAGTTGGAAGGATGTATTCCCATCTGTCCATAAGTAAAAAAACGCAGGTGGCTCCCTCCGAATCTTCCAGATCGGTGGCTGGTTCTTCTTTGCCAGACTCAGCGATTCACGACTACTTCTTCCCGCTCAACATATACACAACAGCCCCCACCGCCATCAATCCCCAGTAACTTATGGCCCTGTCCAGTATGGCAATCCCCGCCGCCACGCCCGCATCCACCCCAACCAGTACGAACACGCCCACAATGGCGAACTCCACTGCACCCAGGCCGCTGGGTGTGATAGGAAGAGCAGATACAAGGGCTGCCGATAGCGCAACAAACACAATCAGGGACAGGCCGATGTGAATATTATGCAGCGGGGACAGCGATTCCACCACAAAATACAACCGTGCGACCTCCATACCCCAGATAAGTATAGTATACAGGATTATCAGCACAACAGAACTCCTGCCTGCTGATTCATGCAGCCCCTCAGCAAACTGTGTGAACATTGGTTGTATCTTTGACGGCAGTTTGTTGGCAATAGTGGTCTTTCCTGATGAAAAGGCTACCACTATCGATATCAGCAGTACCAGAATAGCAAATCCAAGGGCCAGGGATACCCTGATCGCCTGCGGGATGTCAGTCCCGAACACCATGATACTGGATACCCCCATCAGGATGACCAGCACCAGTACATCATAGATGCGCTCCACATACACGGTCCCGAAACACTTTGAGATGGATACGTTCCATGCTTTCTTTGCAAGGTATCCGCGGTACACATCCCCCATCTTGGCAGGGACCAGGGTATTGGCGAACCAGGACAGCAGGAATATCTCGCTTGCATCCTTTAGTCCCGCCCTGACACCTATATTATTAAGCAGCAATCTCCACCGCTCGCCCCTTATGGGTAGCGAACCAAAATACATGATTGCAGCCACTGCAATATAACCCGGGCGGGCGTCCCCGATGACCTCCAGTATCCTGTCAAATTCTATCCTTGAGAACAGGAAATAAAGCACCACTGCAGCCACAGCAAATGAAACGATGGTCTTTGGCTCGGTAAGCCTGCTTACAGGTGAGACTGGTTTTTCATCCTCGATCAACAGGTCTCACCACTTGATAAATATGAACATTCGGATTAAAGTAGACCAGCCTGAACCTGTCCTGGTTGTTCATGAATAGCTTCCTGGCATCATGACCGCCATAGCGCTCGGCCTCCACACCACCAACATAGATGTATTCCACATTGTACTTATCAAGTATCCCGTTGACAGTGTCAACATCACTGGAGGTGTACACCCTGGGCACCTCATACCAGCGCTCATTGACAATATCAGCACCGTTACGCCAGTTCTTCTCATGACCTGCCCAGCCCAGTACAGTAGGCAGGCCCGTGAAGGCAGTCACATGAGTGTTAAGTTTATATGCCTGTCCGGGACTTTGCAGCACCACCGGGGTACCGCTAAGGTTGTCCAGCCACATAATTGCATTGTACTCATTTTGATATTGCTGTTTAAGGTAGGCTGCACCGTCAAGGGTGGGCTGGCCTTTGAAATTACCTGAACGGGAATAGGTGGCAAATACCGGATATGACATTGCCGCAAGTACCAGGATGATCGCTATGATCGCAAATCCCTTCTTTGCTACACCAGCCATGTCCTCCATATTCCCCATATTCCCTGTGTCCTTCATGTCCCCCATATCCTTCACATCCTCCATTTTCCCCCAGTTCCAGAGGTGATAGAACACAGCCCCTGCCGCCAGTGCCCAGACTATCCAGTGCTGGACATATATCTTGAATACCGTATTGAACCTGATGTACTGGGGGGAAGTGATGCCAAAGGAGTCCTGGATATAGAAAAGCTCACAGAACAGTGACAGCAGGGCACCCAGCAGTATCAACAGGTAGATGAACTGGATGGAAGGGTCCTCTTCCTTTACCAGCAGGTAAATGGACATGACAATAAGCGGCAGTATAATGATAAGTATCTCGATATGGGTCAGATATGCTGCCACAATTGCGATTGCAAGACCTCCCAGTATCATTTTCATGTCAGGGTAATAGTTATCATAGAAATTGAGGATGGAATAAACAAACAGGAAAAAGAGCATTATTCCAAACACACCCAGGTAGAATATTATTCCGGTCTGTCCGTATGTTACAAGCCTGAGTGAATGGGATACATTACTGGCAAGCAAATGGTATGGCAGATATAACAAAATACTGGAAATAATAACTACTGCACCCACTACTGCCAGCTTTGCCAGTTCCACCGGATGCACACTGAAAATCCGGCCTGTAAAACCCTGGTTTTTACTTAGCTTTGCAAAAACCCTGATCCTCCATGCTGCAAGGACCATCACAAAGAAAATGGCATACGTAGGATAATCCCAGGAGTTTAGCGGGAACATGAACCCTAACAGCAATGTGATGACAGCCAACAGCGGGATATTGTATTCCTTTCCCCCGCGTAGCAGGTTAAGCAGCAGGGCTATCATTAGCAACTGGAAGGCTATAGCTATCATATGTGCGTGCAGGTCTGCCTGGATAAAACTGAAATAAGGGAACTCGTTGATGGTATTTGGTATCACCCTGCTGGTCGGCCAGTAGTTGTATGCAGATAGTCGTGTCAGGACATCACCTGGTGGAACATTGAACAGACCGTGATACTTGGGCACGAACAAGGTCACAAGTAATTGTATAAAACCGGCGGGATTTCCGAATATCACAACAAATGCCATGATAATTAGTGCAAACACCCTGTTGTTACTGACCAGGTCTTTGCCAATGCCGTACGCTGCTGTGGCTGACAGGGCGAACATGGTTGCCACACCAAGATTAAAACCAATAGAGGGGAGCACGTTTGAGAGCTTGATAAGATTTGCTGCCACAAGGTATCCAAAATAATAGTACTGCATAGGCTCGCCAGAGAGCCAGGGATCCACAGGCGGAAAGCTGGTACTGCGAAGGATCATGTTAATGAAGCTCATATCCATTAACTTCTCACCGCCTGTCCAGTAGATATCGGGGCTGTATGCTCTTATTATAACAAAAACCAAAAACGCTAATGTGAACAGTATTTCAGTCCTGACCAGCGTTTTAAGGTCAACAGGACATCCCTTGAATGAAAATATTACCAGTGAAATAGCAAGTACTATGAGTACTGATAATCCTACGATCACGATGCCATAATTAAAACCCAGGTGGGTCAATACCCATGAGAAGTATGTCACAAACAGCAGACCCATTATCTTGGTAAGGGCTATCCCGTTGTCTTTCAGGTTACTAAATATCCAGGCGGTCAGCGGCAGGGCAGCAAACCCTATTAGTTCAAGTACCAGCCACCATTTTATTATTTCAAACCATTCCATGAAAGTCACGCCGGCAATTATTTTTCGTTCTTTCCTTTTATATCTACCAGTTCATGCCACTTGATATTAAAGTGCGCCAGGTATAACGCACCAAACACCAGGGTCACCGAGTTCTTGATAATATGATCGATGACTGCAGCCGCAGCCCCCACATACCCGGCAATTCCTGCGATCTTGAACACCACAGTCAGGGCACCCTCATAGGTACCGATAGCTCCGGGCGTTATTGGCACCATCTTGGCCAGGTTGCCTACTGCAACTGCCATGAATACAACGGCAGTCAGCGTTGTTGGTGATGCTGCATTGTGCACGAAGGGAAAGGCGATAAGTACAGTATAGCAAGTGAGTATGTCCACTGTCCAGACCATTAATGAAGAAAAGAACACAATGACAAAGTCCCTGGGACTGGATGATATTGTATATATCTCATCAACGAATTTGCGGGCAATGCCGGCAACCCGGTCAGTATAATCACCCGGCTTTGCAACTTTTAGTATTATACGCTCCACCGGGGATAAACCGTTCCTTCCCCTTGATGCCATGAAAAATATAGCCACAAAGAATAAAATTATAACTGCAGCCGAGGAGATCATCAAGGGCATTACCCAGTTGTCCACTGCCCTTTCAGCCATCACCACCAGGACCGCCAGTACGCCTATGACCGTTATAGCGATAATATCGAACAGCCTTTCCACTGCCAGTGATGACATCCCTGTGGTCAGGGGTACATCCTTCTCCCGTTTAAGGATATATGCCCTGGAAACATCGCCTATCCTGGCAGGCAGGATGACATTGGCTGACTGACTCATGAATATGCTGCCTGTGATAAAGTTCAATCCATGGTCATGACCAAGCCGCCTCAGGATATGCTGGTACCTGATCCCGCGTACAGGCCATGAGAACAGGTAGATGAGTACTGCCAGGCCAAACATTTGAGGTGATGCCGATGCCGCCGCCTGCCAGACATCCTCCACACCCACCAGGGTAAAAATAAGGAACAAAAGTAATATGGCAAGAATGAACGTAAGGATTCCCTTTTGCCATCTGCCAGATTTAAGTGAACTCAACTGCCACCAGAGTCTCACGATCTGGCTGCCCATGCCGATGACATCCTTTACCAGGTCCACCTTGGTGGCCCCGCCGTGCTGCCACTTCACTGGAAACTCTTTTACTTTGTAACCACTTCTCTGGGCCCGCACCAGCAGTTCAGTGTCCCAGAACCAGTGCTTATCCTCTACAGAGTCCATGAGTTCGAACAGGGATTCACGCTTGAATGCCTTAAACCCGCACTGGTGGTCGTACAGTTTCGAACCCAGCATGCTGCGTGTAAGAAAGTTGAACCCCTTTGATGCAAGACCGCGTTTCACGGAGCGTTTAACATCACTGGAAGGCATCATCCTTGAGCCAGTGGCAAAATCGTATCCTTCGGACCTTATGGCCTCGATAAGTTCTTCAAGGTGACCCATGTCGGTTGCCAGATCCACGTCAATATAACATAATATCCTGCCACTAGCTGCCGTAAATGCCCGGTTCAGCGCCCTGCCCCTGCCCTGTCTTTCATCATTGTGAAGGTGTACCACATATTCCAGTTCTGCGGCCAGCTGGGATGCGATGCGGTCGGTGCCATCTGTGCTGCCGTCCTCTGCAATAATGATCTCGAAGGAGCTGGTGATACCGGACAGGGTATCGGCAGTGGTGACTACAGTATCATGGATGCGCTGTGCTTCATTATAGGCAGGTAATACAAGTGAAATTTCCGGGGTAATTGCTGATTCTCCTGCTGTTTTATTGGATTTAGTTAGATTTAGTTGAGTAGTATAGGTATCACTGATTAATAGGTATCACTAATTTGGTTATGGACATTATAATCTTTTATCCGCATGTTCAGGACAGTGTAGACCTGTATTTTCAGGACAGCCATTTTTTTACTTTCCTGTACCCATCATCACCGGCCAGGTGCTGTATCAGGGACCGTATCTCTTCACTGGACCAACCTTGTTTGATGTACTGTGGATAGATGGGAAGACGTTCCCTGAGAACAACATCCATGCCCACTTTTTGCTCAAGCTGCTCCACCGCCGGCCATTCATGTTCGGGATTGATGTGATCGATGGTCACAGGTGATATGCCGCCCAGGTCAGTCGCTCCGTGCTTAATAAGCATCCCGGGCGAGATGAGGTTGGGCGGCACCTGTACAGCTACATCATCAGGAAGTATCTCTCTTGCCAGTTCAACGGTCCTGATCATCTCATCAATCTTTGGGGGCGGGTGATGTTCCATTGCCGTACCCGGTTTTGGCGTGAAGTTCTGGATAATGACCTCCTGGATGTGTTCGTATTTCCGGTGCAGGCGGGCAATTAATTCAAGGGATTTGACACGGTCATCTTCTGTTTCGCCGATACCCACCAGCAGCCCTGTAGTAAAAGGTATCTTCAATTTACCGGCATTTGCAATACTCTCTATCCTTTTATCTGGTACCTTGCCCGGACTGTCCTCATGGGCTTGCAAATGAGCAGTGGTCTCAAGCATCAGCCCCATACTGGCATTTAATGGTTTGAGCAGTTCAAGTTCCGCGTATGAAAGCACTCCAGGGTTGCAGTGGGGCAGCAGTCCTACCTTAATAGCCATGCGGCACAGGTCCAGGAGGTAATCCAGGGTGCGGTCATACCCGATAGCCTTAAGCCGCCTCAAATATCCCGCATCCTCATCAGGCCGCTCACCAAAAGTAAAAAGTGCTTCGGTGCAGCCGCTCTGAACACCACTTTTGAGTATTTCCTCTATCCGGGCAGGCTGCATAATATATGCCTGCGGGTCGTCCGGGCTGCGCCTGAACCCGCAGTAGCCGCAATGGTTCCTGCACATGTTGGTAACTGGGATAAATACATTTTTAGAATACGTGACCACACGCAAATTTTGTGTTTCCAAAAGTTACCACCTGTAAAATATTGATAGATTATCTGAGCCTCTGGCAAAACCCACATAACATTTTAAAACCACAAATCACGCCTCTGAACTCTTTTTGTCCATAAAATTTGCCTCTAAGCCCTTAGATTGATAAATTTCTGAAAGCAATTGGTGCCCTGATCAAGTCGTTTCTTCCCACTTTAAAAGTCGTCAATGCCGTAATTATCGCCTCAGTATTTGAAACCGAAATAAAATGCAGTGAAAGTGAAATAAATGTTTCTCTTGATAAATTCCTGGATGGAACGGCTATATACTTATCACCAATTTTCACAGCATCTATCCAGATGTTTTGTTCCGAGT
>Ga0255426_10111_pt1 | contig 16223 bp, 12 predicted proteins | sample ANMaggSeSYBR02J9_FD_182666 | JGI IMG/M metagenome (GOLD analysis project Ga0255426, IMG submission 182666) | Sediment cell enrichment communities from methane seep in Santa Monica Basin, California, United Staets - ANME aggregate JGI... | ecosystem: Environmental > Aquatic > Marine > Cold seeps >...
GCGCCCAGGCTTGTTGATAAAAATAACGGAATTAACGGGAATACCATCTGACTGCTCAAATCAGTGAACAAGCTAACAAAACCGAGGATAATAATGTTGGTACCAACACCTTTCATCATACTTGCTTTAATATTGACCATAGACTTTCACAGTATCCGGAAGTAGATATTCTTTACTGTATAATAATCAATGTGGTTGATGCAACAAACCTGGAACGCAACCTGTACCAGACCCTTGAACTTATAGAGCGCGATATTCTTTACTGTAAATATCTTTTTACTGTATATATTTTTGTAGAAAAAATACAACTTAAAAGGTTTAATTTATATATTAGCAGGAATTATACACACACTAACGATTTGAAGCTATGCTGATAATTGTACTTTCAGCAGCATAGATATAAACAATTGCTGAGGTTGCAGGATAAGATAGTTGATTATCGAAAAATAAGGATGTGTAATATTTTATAAGAATTTAGATAGAAGTTCTCCCGTAGAAGTAGGAGAGACTTACGAAGTAACTATTGAAGACATTGCAAAAGAAGGCGATGGAATCGCTAGAGTAAAAGGTATAAGAAATGCACCTCGAGACGCTATTGTAGCTGAATCATGTGATACTGGCGTGATGGGCAAAGCCTATGGCATCCATAGAGCTATGGATGGATTCGGTTCAATTCTTGGAGCTGTAATGGCTTTGATCCTACTGTTTTTTCTTGATATTAGAGATATTTTCTTAGTGGCCAGTATACCGGCTATAATCGGTGTTCTATTGGTCCTGTTTATCAAAGAAAAAAAAATGGATGTCCCTGTTAAGAAAGTTGCATCCATCCGGATCAGTTTCAAGGCTCTAACTCCAGAATTGAAAAATTTTATAATCATTTCAACAATATTTACGTTAGGTCATTTTGGGTATGCTTTTCTATTATTACGTGCACTGAACATTGGACAGAATATTACTACCATTTTTATGATGTATATTCTTTTTTACCTGATCTACACTATTTTCACGATCCCTGCCGGTGTGATCTCTGATAAATTCGGTAGAAAACCTGTAATTATATCAGGTTATTTACTTTTTGGCCTGACATCTATTGGTTTGAGTCTTACTACTGATCTCTTCCTGACCATCTGTCTATTTATGTTATACGGTCTTTTTTTTGCAATGATAGATGGTGTTCAAAGAGCCTTTGTTGTTGATCTGACCCCTCCCGAATTAAAGGCCACAGCATTAGGCACATTTCATGCAGTAACCGGTTTAGCTGCCATGCCCGCGGGTCTCATCGCCGGGTTGCTCTGGGAGTATTTCAGTCCTGAAACTACATTTTTCTATAGCTTTATTGTATCTATTATTGCAGCAGTACTATTATTACGATCAAAGAGTCCTTGTGAATTCAAATCTGTGTGAATTTGTAAAATTATATCTATTTCAATTTTCAGTAGCAAGATACATAAATACAAAAAATAAAAGAAAATTGGTCACAATCACAACTGGAGATAATTTCAGAAAATATCATAAAGTCTCTCTCTTTTATACACAAAACATATATAAGATCACATATAAATTAGGAAAACCTAAGAATAAAATCCTCCCTTCGCTCGGATTTTCTTGACTGAGGCTCTGATAAGAGCCGAAGATTAGAAAATGTGAACGGAGTGAGCATTTTCGATATAAAGTTATACTTAATATACTAAAACAAAGCGGTGATACATCTGGACCTCATACTTTTGGACCTACAACCAAAACAAAAAGCTAAGATTAAAAAATTCAATGGTGGAATTGGTTTTAAAAATAACTTAAGATCAAGAGGAATACGTGAAGGAAAGATAGTGGAGGTAATAGCCAGACAGCCTGTTGGGGGACCTATTGTCATAAGCATTGACAATAGAAAAACAGCACTTGGCAGAGGAATGGCAGAAAAGGTTATTGTCGAGGTCACATAATGAATGCACCCGAAATGAAAAAGATCCTGTTGATGGGAAATCCCAATGTTGGAAAAAGTGTGATCTTTTCCAGACTGACCGGTGCAAATGTAATAGTTTCTAATTATCCTGGTACAACTGTCGATTTTACTAAAGGGATCATGCGTATAAGTGGCCATAAGGCTGAACTGATCGATGTTCCAGGAGTATATTCGCTTGAGCCAACCAATACAGCCGAGGAAGTTGCTGTAGGAATGGTAGATGAAGGGGATATAATAATCAATGTGGTTGATGCAACAAACCTGGAACGCAACCTGTACCAGACCCTTGAACTTATAGAGCGCGATATTCCCATGATCGTAGTCCTGAATATGTGGGATGAGACAAAACATAGTGGCATAACCATAAATTTAGAAAAACTGGAAAAGATGCTGGAAGTACCTGTTGTACCTACTGTGGCATTAACAGGTGAAGGAATAAAAGCACTTCAGTCAGGGTTAAAGAAAATCTGCACCTCTTCTACAAAACCCGAAATCAGGACTAAAAAACCAATAAAAGATAAATGGAGTCATATCGGAGAGATAATCCGGAAGGTCCAGAGGGTGGAGCATAGACACCACACTACCCTGGAGCTTATATCTGACTTCACAGTGAAACCGGGAACCGGTCTACCAATAGCACTGGGTGTAATGTTATTGACATTTATCTTTATCAGGTTCATTGGAGAGGGCCTTATTACCTATATATCTGATCCGATATTTGATCTGTATATGCCACATGCTACGGTATTTAGCAATGTGCTTTCTCCTGGAATACTCCATGACATTCTTATTGGAAGACTGATAGACGGACAAATTGATTATATTCAGTCCATGGGCCTGCTGACAACAGGTCTTTACGTTACATTCGGAATGGTGCTGCCATATATTATTGCATTCTATCTTGGCTTATCCTTTATCGAAGATACCGGTTACTTGCCGCGCTTATCTGTTCTGGTAGATAATATTTTTCATAGATTCGGACTGCACGGTTATGCCATAGTGTCTGTGTTTTTAGGAATGGGGTGTAATGTTCCTGGAGCCTTATCAATCCGTATACTTGAAACAAGAAAAATGCGGTTCATTGCAGCTACACTATTATCTATTGCAGTCCCGTGTATGGCCCAGACAGCTATGATATTCGGTATTCTGGGAAGTTATGGAATAAAATATATACTTATGGTGATAACCGCTCTTGCTGTAACTTATATAATAATGGGTTTATTATTAAAAAGGATTATAAAAGGTGAAAGCCCCGAGCTTTTTTGTGAGATCCCTCCATATCATAGGCCTAGCGGCAGAGCAGTGATGAAAAAGACATGGATGAGAGTAAGAAGTTTTTTAATAGAGGCCATACCATTTGTTTTTCTTGGAGTGGTAATAGTAAATATCCTGTATATTGCAGGTATCATAGACATACTTGGTGATATTTTATCCCCTGTGGTAAGTGGTATCTGGGGTCTGCCGCAAGCAGCAGCAGGTGCATTACTTATTGGGTTCCTGAGAAAAGATGTGGCAGTCGGCATGCTGGTTCCGCTTGACATGAGTCCGCTACAACTTGTTATTGCTGTTACTATATTGACTATATATTTTCCTTGTGTAGCTACTTTTGTAGTACTTATTCGTGAACTGGGAATTAAAGACCTGATCAGATCTACTTTATTGATGGTATTTACTGCTTTGATAATAGGTGGGGTCATGCGTATAATTTTACTGGGGGTATAATACTTTGGCAAGTGTCACAATTGAACAATATATTGAAGTGATCTATTCATTAGAGAATGAAAAAGGAGTCGCCCATACTACTGATATAGCAGCAGAACTTAATATTAAGCCTCCGAGTGTTACTGAAATGCTCCATAAATTATATGAAATGGACCTTATAATATATGAACAATATCATGGTGCAAAGCTGAGTAATTCAGGAAAAATAATGGCACAAGAATTAATGATAAAACATAAGACACTGGCGGATTTCTTCATGATCATCGGAGTAGATGAAGAAACTGCGGATTCTGATGCCTGTCAAATAGAACATCATGTTTCTCCTAAGACACTTAAACAGCTGAATCAATTTATCAAATTCGTTAAAGATGGGCCTTATGATCCATTATGGCTTGAACATTTTGATTATTTTGATAAAACAGGTGATAGGAAAAAATGTATATATCAATGGAAGAAAGAGCAATAACTATGGATTATTTCTTTTTTTCTTTAGGAATCGTAAAGAAGAATGTGCTCCCCTCACCTACTGTTGATTCCACCCCTATTGTACCCCCATGCATCTCAACAATTTTTTTTACTATGGTAAGACCCACACCGGTGCTCTCAACTTCATCACGCGGTTTTAGGGTCTGGAATATTTGGAATATCTTCTCAAAATATCTCTTTTCTATTCCCGGTCCGTTATCCATCACAGTGAATTTCCAGTACTTCTGATCTTTAGTGCATTGAATTGTTATTTTTCCTTTCGGTTTATCCATATATTGCATGGCATTGCTTAGCAGGTTCTGGAATACCTGTCCTATACGTGTTTTTTCACATATAATTACAGGTAATGTATCTACAATTTCTATTTCTATATTTTCCGGCGGATCGATCATAGTTATTACTTCACGTACAAGAGCCATTAGATCGACTTCATCTTTTTTTTCCTTCAACCGCCCGATCCTTGAATATTCTAAAATCCCTTCAATTAAGTTGTGCATTCTCCTTGTTCTGTTCAGAAGCAGACTTAATTGCTCTTTTCCATCTTCATCCAGCTTATCACAATAATCAGCTGATATCCATTCAGCTAAGGAAGTAATAGCGCGAAGAGGTGCTTTTAGATCATGTGATACTATATATGCGAAATCCTTTAATTCACTGTTAGACCTTTCTAATTCATCCAAAAGCTTTAGGCGGTTATTTTCTATGCTTGTTCTCTCTTCTTCCAGTTTGATATCGTGGAGTGCAAAAGCAATGTCGCCAGCAATCTCTTTAAACAGGGTCTGCTCATCCCTGCTGCTGGCAAGTGGTGCGGGAACTGAAACAGAGAGCAGTCCATAGACCTTTGTGTTATATTCCAGGCGGACTGTTACTGCCTTTCTACCGTTATACTCTTTCCTTAGCGGACAATCGCTGCAGATTAATGCCGGTTCATCTATTATTACTACTTCAGGTTGTGCGAGTGCCATCTTTGCACATTCGATCATATCTCCATGTTCCTGGCGCTCGGTCAGGGATATGAATACTTCGCTCAGCCCGGCTTCGGCGGTGGATACTAACTCTTCAGATTCATCAAAAAAAGCAATCCAGGCATGGTGATAGCCACGTGTCTCGATAAGAGTGTCACAAATACTTTGAAGTAGTTTATCACGGTCTTTTTCCCTTGTAATAAGCTGGTTGACATTTCTAATGGCACGCAGCACGAGGTTGAGGTGTGCCAGCCTCTGTTCAGTTTGCTTGCGCTCGGTGATATCCTGCCCCTGGGCCATTGTAGCTATAACCGTCGTGCCGTTTTTGGCATAGAGAGTGGCAGAGTTCCAAAGTGCGATCCTGACTGTCCCATCTTTATGCAGGATGGGAATCTCTACAGCCCTCCATCTTTCTCCTGCCATAGTACGGTGGATATTGGCCATAGCCTCTTTTCGTCTGTCATCAGGAAAGAGGATATCAAGAGTTTCGCCCAGGACTTCGTTTTCGTTTCTTCCACTCAGGTGCTCAAAAGCATGGTTGAACCGTGTGATCCGAAATTCGGGATCCCAGACAATAATAGGTGCATTTGCATAATCAAGCAGGTTCTCCAGGTAATCCCTGGTATCTTGTTGTTTAAGTTTCATCATTTTCTATTTGAAATTCGATATTAAAAGTTGTACCTTTCTTACTAATGACCTGTATATTTCCCTGCAACTGATCTTCAACCAGGATTTTTACCAGACGCATGCCAAGCGTCCCGGTTGAATCAATATCAAATCCTTCTGGTAATCCGGTGCCATCATCGCTGACAGTCAGATTGACCTTACTTTTATCAGAAACAGAGAGACTCACCTCTATCTTACCCTTTTTTCTTGTACCGAAAGCATGTTCAAAAGCGTTTGCCAGCAGTTCATTAATGATCAATCCAACATGTACGGCAATTGATACTGGAAGTGGATAATCGACAACATGAACGACAGGGGTAATTCTTGTATCTTGAATCTGGTAGCTCTGGAGCAACTGCTGCAATAGTCCTTCCACGAACACCTTTACATTTATTTCTGATACGTCCTGGGTCTCATATAATTGAGTATGGATAAGAGCCATGGTATTTATTCGGTTTCTGGATTCGGAAAGAATGTCAATGGTCTCTTGATCTTTAGCGGTCTGCAATTGCATATTGAGCAGGCTTATTACTATCTGGAGATTGTTCTTTACCCGGTGATGTATCTCTTTTAATAATATTTCTTTCTCACGGAGTGCGGCTTTAATCTGTTCCTCAGCCTGCATATTCTCGGTGATATCGCGAGCAATGCCAACAAGACCTGTGATGTTTCCGGTAGTATTAAAATTAGGGACTTTAATGGTTTGGAACCAGTATTCTTTTCCATCCGCACCTGTCATATGGTTAATAAATTCATCTTGCCTGCCTGTCTTGAAAACCACCTGATCATTTTCAATGATTTTCATTGCTTCCTCTTTGATTAGCATTAATTCAAGATCAGTCTTTCCAATAACCTCTTCACAGGATAGTCCAAAGAAATCAAACATCTTGTTGTTAGCAATTATATATTTACTTTTCAAATCTTTAAAAAAGATTGCATCATTAGCTGACTCAACCATGATTTGATATTTCTTGAGTTCGTCTTTCGCTTTTTTGCGTTCAATTGCATTTTCTATTATAGACGGAAGAACCTTCAGGTAGTTCCTCTCAGGATCCTTTATTAGGTAATCATAAGCACCGGCTTTCATTGCTTTTACAGCTATCTCCTCATCTCCTGACCCTGTGGTCACTATGATCGGTATATCTATTTTCATATCAAATATATCAAATGCAGTTCCATCTCCAAGCAAATAATCCGAAACTATTATATCAAATTTTCTTGAATTGAGATGATCCTTTGCCTCAGCAACCGAGGCGGATATTATATAATCATATTGGATGTGATTTTTCTTAACAAACCGCTTAAAAGCCTTCTGGTCAACTATATCATCCTCAATCAGCTGGATCTTTAATTCATTATTTTTCATAAACTATACCCCCTGTTATGGCAGCTCACTTAAGGTCCAGTACATTCTAATTGTCTTCACTGCTTCCAGAAATTGCATATAATCTACCGGTTTGATTATATATCCGGCAACACTGTAATTAAAACTGCTGAGCTTATCCTGTTCCTCTTTTGAGGTGGTTAACACTACGACCGGAATACTTTTGTGTGCTTCATTGTTCTTTATAATTTTTAAGAATTCTATACCGTTCATCTTTGGCATATTAAGGTCTAAAAGAATTAAACCCGGCTTTTCATTATTTTCATCTTTTAGGTACTCCAGTGCCTCTTCCCCGTTCCCGGTTACTGACAATGAGTTTGTGATGTTGATTTCCTTAAAAGCACGTTTGACTGTCATTACATCAACGATATCATCTTCAACCAGTAGAATATCTATAATCTTTTTGATAATATACAACCTCTTATTCTTTTATTCTCCCTTTTTCCCTAATATTTATATTATCGGTATTGCATATTAGATTTTTGATAGTATATCAAGTATAACTTGATATATCGAAAATGCTCACTTCGTTCACATTTTCTAATCTTCGGCTCTTTCGAGAGCCTCAAACGAGGATTTTGTTCTTTCCCGGGTCTATAAAAAAGTTTGGTGTCAAGATAATATCCCGTACATATACGGGACAAAATCTATTTTAAATTAATTCAATGACATGCTATTGAGTGAATTACTATGAACACAAATGAAAAACCCATAGATAACACAAAACTGAATGAGAACTTAAGTAAGATCAAACATAAGATTGCAGTTATGAGCGGAAAAGGAGGCGTCGGAAAGAGTATGGTATCTGTTAATCTTGCCTTTGACCTGGCAATGCGCGGCGCTAATGTCGGGCTTCTGGATGCAGATATTCACGGTCCGAGTACTCTTAAGATGCTGGACCTTGAAGAAGGTGAGGTTAAAGGTGATGAAAAAGGCATTTTTCCAATAGAAGCCACGCCACACCTTAAGATCATATCCATGGGTATGTTCCTCGCAGACAAAGATACTCCGGTTATCTGGAGAGGTCCTATGAAAATGGGTGCGATCAGACAGTTCCTAGAAGAGGTATACTGGGGTGAGTTAGACTATCTAATTATCGATCTGCCTCCGGGCACTGGTGATGAACCTCTAAGCATTGCACAGTTGATCCCTGATATTGATGGTGCAGTGATAGTGACAACACCCCAGGACGTTGCACTACTTGATTCGAGAAAAGCTGTAGGTTTTGCCATCGCTATTAAAATGAATATAATAGGGATCATTGAAAATATGAGCGGATTGGTTTGTCCTAATTGTGGTGAATCAATTGACCTATTTAAAACAGGCGGAGGAGAAAAAACAGCCAATGAATTAGGCATTCCTTTCCTTGGAAAAATCCCTATAGACCCACAGATCGTTCTAAATTGTGACAATGGAAAGCCTTTTATCCTGGCAAACCCAAAATCAGAAGCAGCAATAATATTTAAAGATGTTGTTACAAGAATAGAAGAAAGTGTTACTAACTAGAAGTGATAGAGTATTAAATTTAATCATTTTAAAAAAAGAATCCGAGGAATAATAAATGAAAATATGTATACCAACAAATGGTGAAGGCGGTCCGGATGATACGGTAGCCCAGCATTTCGGTAGGGCACTCACATATACTATGATGGATACCGAAACAAAAGAGATTACTGTAGTTCAAAATACAGGTGAACATATGGGTGGCACAGGATTGCCCCCTGATTTCATATCAAAGGCAGGGGCTCATATAATGCTTTGTTCCGGACTTGGGCCAAAGGCAGTTCATCTATTTGAACAATACGGGATCAATGTATTTGTCGGTGTATCCGGAACTATTACAGATGCAATTAGTGCATGGGAAAACGGACTGCTTGAAGAAGCTACAGATGAAAATGCCTGTAATGAACACAGAAATATGTAAACAGAATAGAATAAAATTGTATATATATGTAGACAGAATAGAATAAAATATTATACATTAAAAGTTTTGTAAATACATATTATATATATTTTCCTTTTTGTTCTAAAACAAAAAGTATTTATGTATGATTGTTCATTATGAACTGCCGTTGAGCGGGAATCTATTTTAAACACCAACCCCCACTCCCCTTCCGCTCAACGTTTAATTTTAAAAAAAGTAATTTTTTATTCAATTTCTATTGATTTTCGATTAGATCGGTCATACATGAAGATAACTTCCAGTACACCGTTCTTGTATGTCGCCTTTATCTGATCAGAAAGTACCTTGACAGGCAGTTCGATCTGTTCCGAATACTTTCTGTCATTACCATGTGCCTTGATATTTAGAATATCCCCGGCAAGATCAATCTTAATGTCCTCCTTATTAATGCCAGGCATCTCTATGATCACATGAAGAGTGTCATCCGCCTGGAGTATATCAACCATAGACTTACTGGCACCCGGTTCTATTCTAATATCAGGTTGAGGTTCTTCCATTGATCCCAGGAATTCTCTCATATTCATATTACCGAACTCTTTGATCCGTGGTGGTTCATTTCCTCTCTGGGCCATAGAAATACCCCAGACAAGTGGTTCGTCCCTGCCCTGCGTATCAGGACTAAATCCGGATTCTAATAAATGTTCTATCATCTCAGTCATTTCTTTGAATATATCATCCATATTGTTTCTTTTATTTCTATCTGTCATTGTTATCACCTTAAAATTTGTATTAATCATTGTTTTTAATTTGAAGTGAATATCTTTTTTATACATATATCTTCAATTTGTCATCGCCGTCATCCTTTTCACCAATTGTGGCATACTGGGAGAATTCCCGGGCGATCTTTTCATAATCCTGGAGCTTACTTCTTGAAATGGTTGGCCTTATACGGGTTAGAGCCCTATCAAAATGATCCATTATTATCACGATATTTCCAGAAAGCTCCCTGCATCTCTCCCGGTCCATACCTGGTGTGATCAACTCTCTTAGAGCCATGATAGACGCTTCACGGCAAATTGCTTCTATATCAGCCCCAACATAGCCATCTGTCATTCTTACAAGCTCATTAACATCTACATTCCTGTCTACAGGCTTACCCTGCAAGTGGATCTTGAATATCTCTTTTCTGGTTTTAGTATCAGGGGGCGTAATATATATCATTCTGTCCAGCCGTCCTGGCCGCAGGAGTGCAGGATCGATCAGGTCCGGTCTATTGGTAGCTGCTATTATTAAAACATCCTTAAGTTCTTCCATACCATCCATTTCAGTTAGTATCTGGCTGATGACACGTTCAACAACATGACTATCAAAACCAGTACCTCTGGCAGGTGCAATACTATCAATCTCATCAAAGAAGATTATAGCAGGACTGGCCTGTCTGGCTTTCCTGAACACCTCACGTACAGCTTTTTCACTTTCGCCCACATACTTACTTAATAGTTCCGGGCCTTTGATACTGATGAAGTTGACTTCGCTCTCATTAGCTGTTGCCTTGGCAAGCATGGTCTTACCAGTACCAGGCGGTCCGAAGAGCATAATACCTTTAGGTGGTTTTGAATTAATAGCTTCAAATGCTTCAGGGTATTTAATTGGCCATTCGACAGCTTCAATAAGTTCCTGTTTGATAGCGTTAAGTCCGCCAATATCATCCCATTCTACCTGTGGTACTTCAAAGAATACTTCTCTCATTGCAGAGGGTTCAATATTCTTTAATGCCTCTTCAAAATCCTCTGTAGTAATTTCCAGTTTATCCCTGACTTCCACAGGGATCTCCTCATCGATCTTGATCTCGGGGAGGATCTTCCTTAATGCATGCATGGCAGCTTCTTTACACAAAGACGCCAGATCTGCTCCGACAAATCCATGAGTGCGATCTGCAATCTTTTTTAATTTTCCTTCCGTATCATTATCTCCTCTAAGTTCATCAGTCAGAGGCATACCCCGGGTATGTACCTGGAGTATCTCCAGTCTTCCGTTCATATCAGGGATACCTATCTCTATCTCACGATCAAACCGGCCGCCACGGCGCAGTGCTTCATCAATAGCATTCGGTCTGTTGGTGGCTGCGATCACTACGACCTCACCCCTGGCTTTCAAACCGTCCATAAGACTGAGGAGCTGAGCTACGACACGTCGTTCTACTTCCCCGGTAACCTCACCTCGTTTGGGTGCAATACTATCGATCTCATCAATGAATATGATCGATGGGGCGTTCTTTTCCGCCTCATTAAATAAGTCCCTTAAATGTTTCTCACTTTCACCATAATATTTCGATACGATCTCAGGACCGCTTATGGAAATGAAATTTGCATCTGTTTCGTTAGCAACAGCCTTAGCTATTAAGGTCTTACCTGTTCCAGGCGGTCCGTGAAGAAGTACTCCTTTGGGTGGATCAATACCTAGTTTATGAAATAGTTCGGGATGGCGCAGAGGAAGTTCGATCATTTCCCTGACATGATCGATCTCACGTCTTAAACCTCCGATATCTTCATATGTGGTTTTCGGTGAACTTTGAAGTTCACTCTGGTCTACTACTTCTTCCTTGACTGTGATAACTGTATTCTTTCCTACAAATACCGGCCCTGTTGGCTTTGTCATCATTACTATATAATTCAATGGATTGCTAACTGCTTCAACCCTGATCTGTTGTTTCTTCTTTATCGGGCGGCCTTCCAGCAGTCTGTGAAGGTATTGAGCTCCTCCTACCAACCTGACTCGTTGTGTAGGTGCAAGTGTAACTCGCTTTGCCTCTTTCACTTCTGTTTTTCTGACTATTACTTTATCATCCAGGCTTACTCTGGCATTGTTACGTATATTTCCATCTATCCTTAAGAGATTCTTGCCTCTGTCTTCAGGATAGGCCGGCCATACAATAGCATAAGTGATCTCTTTCCCGACGATCTCAATATAGTCACCACTCACCAGATCCAGCATTTCCATTTTTTCCCGTTCTATTCTCGCTTTATCGCGTCCTACATCACGGTGATGTGATTCGGTGACTATGAGAGCCAGTTCTTTGACCATAAAATCTTCTCCTATTCTTTATTATTTTATTTATATTCATGATAAATATATCTTTTTGTAGTATATCAAGTATTCCTCCATTCCTACGGAATGTCGGACGAAGATTATACGAGTGTTAGCGAGGATTTTGTTCTTTCATAATAAACTCATTATTCTCATATTATCTTTATCTCGTTCAATGATGATTTGCTGATCTATCAAGGACTGGATGTGTTCTTCTATAAAATATTCAGGGAGATCCAGGTGCATTGACAGACTGCGTCTATCTTGTGGATGTTTGAGTAGTTCTACCATGATATCAGCTTCAAGGTCATTTTGAGCTGTTTCATGTATCATATCCATACACTTAGACATGATATCAATCATTTCTCCTTCAATATTGTTCTGTTTCTTCACCATTTGACGTCGTTTTGATTCAAGCTGGAATAGGTATTTATTCAGTTCCTTCAATATTTCGATGGATTGTGATCCTCCGGTCTGGTCAGTGGGCTGCTTTTGATCGCTTTGTGTTGATGGTTGTTGTATTACTACACTGGTCTCAACCGTATAGGAATACGGTGATACAAATACTTCTAATTTGAGGTTCTCTGTAATGTGATAGTATTTACGTCGTTGTTCGCTTGTCTTTGATCTTATCAGTCCGCTTTTCTCAAGCAGTCCCAGATGGTCCAGGACTGCTTTTTGTCCGACCCCTATACGATCTGATATTTCACTGATGTAATAAGGTCTGGACGCAAGTAGCTGGAGGATCATTCTCCGATTCTTGTTTCCTAAAATATCGAGGAGTTGTGCTGATTCCATAGACTAAAATATCCTATTGTTTGATATTTACTAACATCAGGTTAGTAACTTAATGTTAGTAACCTATAGTTAGTGTAAGTAGTATAAATAGTTTGTTATTGAGTCAGTATCTCCGAAAAACTTTTTAATTTTTCTTCAATTCAATAGTTTGTTTTAAACGCTTTAATTTCAATTTAATTATGAAATATTCCTCATTACTCGAATTTATAATAAATACACCTATTAATTTTAAAAATAATAGGTTTTTCGATGAACACATAGAATGCAATAATATACTATTGGTTGATTCCATTTACTGGTTATTCATTGAGTAACAAAGAGACAGTTCAGAGAAAAGGAACCGCAGATGAACACAAATAAACACAAATAATTGTAGAATAAGTATCTACTTCAAGTCATAGGGCAAAAATACAGCCACATAGAACACTTAAGAGCACAGAGTTTTTCATCTCTGTGTTCTCTGTGGCAGATAATATAAATAATTTTTATACAGATTACCCTTAGATTTGAAGTGGATACTAAAATAATGTATATTAGCACCACTAATTAAAATATGTGTGTTCATTTGTGTTTATCTGTGGTTAATTATGTTAATTAATCACGAAACGACAATAATGGAAGTTATAAATAATATAAATAGGAATTCGCTACTAATCAATCTTCAATTAATTTTGATTATATTATAATCTCGTATATGCGTGGTGAAAAATTGAAAGAGGTTTCCATGTTCAATATGGACCAAGAGTATATTGCACGATATAAAAATATATAATAAGGTGACCACCTCCATGACCAGCAATATGGGGGTGCAGGTTGATGAAGCACCAGAAAGTCATCGATAATATATACACATCTTATGGAAAACATAAATGTACGGTGCAGTTGAGACTATGAAAAATGGATCTATTATTCGGAGATACTGTGAGTCAGTACTTCCGATAAATTTTTGATTTTTCAGTCTTTTCCTCACTATATTTTAGTATTGTGTAGAAGATGAAATATCTATAAATGTGAACGAAATGAGCATTTTTTATATTTTGATCCAATATTTTGCTTGTGTAAAAAAATCGAAATCAGTTCCATAAACATATTTATATAATATTAAATATATATTAGTGTAATAATTATTTGATATTTACCAGGAGCCTTCAAATGTCTATAAAAAAGATTAAAAAAACATTTCTTCTTACAATATTTATATTATTGGTCTATCATATTGCCTTAATACTCCCTACTGCAGCAATAGGAGAAGCTTCAACAAGTATGTATGTGTTCGTACCACCAGGTGGAGAAGGTCCATCTGTAACTGCTTCTTATCTTGTCGTAACTGCTACCCAGGATAATACTTTTATTAATATTACAGATCTTGATCAGATGATTGGTGATCCAACAAATACAACAACACCTTTTACTAATTTAACAGCTTATCCGGTGAATGATACAGATGATTATGATCTTAGTGAAACAATAGTCTTAAACAAGGGCCAGTCAAGAACAATAAAAATATCATATAATGGATCTGGCCTTGATATTGATGGAACATTCTTCCATATAGAATCCGATAAACCGGTAATTGCATTATCAACTACCAGTGAAGGTACATGGCAGGCTGATTTTGTTCCGTCTATTGATGGAACCAGTAAGGGGTATGAATTCTTTGTTTATCTGCCCAGTGATAGATATTCTGAAGGGTATGATCTGGCTGTTTTTGCATATGAGAATGATACCAGTGTAACTGTATACGATATATCTTCAGATACAACAGAAATGAACCCTGTATCTGATAATAATCTAACTACAAGTGTGAACTTATTATCAGCATATGCATTGGACTATGCATTGCTTAATAAGACAAATCCGGAATTATTCTTAGAAGCACAAAGTGGAAATGGTGTTCATGCCGGATATACGTATTGGGTTGTAGCTTCCAAACCAGTAACAGTACAATCAGCCGGCACTATCGGTCATAATACTAATAAAGCCAGGGACGGAGGTTATTTCATTCCGGGTTATTCAACTAACCCATATAGAGATGGGACCGGACTGGCAAGCACATTTTTTGCACAGTTGAATTTATACAATAACGAATCAGAAGTCTATCTGGTAAACCAGAATACCACAAATACATCATATGTATCTATTTTTGAATGGAACGGTTCACACTGGAACCAGATCCATTCTCCATTTATGGTAAATAAATCCGAAATGGTCATAATTAATGAACAATCTGTTGATTATTTCAATAAAACAGGTCTGGTAAAAATAATTAGTAAAGATGAGAGGGGCAATCCAATGGATATTTCAGTATTTGCCACATCATGGCTTGAAACATCAGGAAGTTCTACAGCCGATATTTCTTCATTTGCCACAGGAAATACAGGATATGGCGGATCAAGAGAGACAATATTCTATGTCCCGCCACCAGGGAAAGAACCTTTTTTCAATGACCGGAGATATTCCCATATTTTCATATACATCCATTTTAATAAAACTGATATACAGGTCCAGGCATGGAATATGACATCCAGTAACTGGACGACTTTACCAGATGGGATATATAGCAAACTTGAAAAGAATACAGTGATCGATCACCGCATCACATGGGACCAGTGGGATAATTCTTCTGACAACATTGATTATCATAGAATGAGAGTACTCTCTACAGAACGTACCACAGTTCAGGTGAATAACTGGAATGATAACTGGGCTTGTTATGTACCTGGAGGAACTCCACCGCAATTTTCTGCAGAAATATCAGTAGAAAGCCGGTACCTGACTATTAATTGCCTCCCAGAACCAAGGATCAGATATTCTTTTGACATCACGAATGGAGTTATAGGAGATATAGGTTCGGACCTTCTTAACCTGTCAGTGGTAAATACGATACCTGACGGAATAGACCAAAGAGATATTTTCTGGTCAGTGTATTCTGATACAGATGGATTAATATATTATTCATCATTAGCCGGGTCCGATATAACGAGTATTTCTGACATTACCGGTGGTAAAAAATATATATGGGAAAAAACCAGTCAAGATATTACAGTAACTGCACTTTTTTATAGTAATGGTCCTGGTACGGTTCTTACCTTCAATAGAAGTATAATCAGGGAAAATGAGACTTTGACATTCTTTGTTGATACCATGCTTAATGATACATATCATGACGGTGCTCCAATCAAACCGATTCCTCTGGTTATAGGTGTCTGTGCCGAAGCAGAAAGTCCATTCCTTGGTGATATGTATGCTAAA
>Ga0255426_10114_pt1 | contig 16151 bp, 15 predicted proteins | sample ANMaggSeSYBR02J9_FD_182666 | JGI IMG/M metagenome (GOLD analysis project Ga0255426, IMG submission 182666) | Sediment cell enrichment communities from methane seep in Santa Monica Basin, California, United Staets - ANME aggregate JGI... | ecosystem: Environmental > Aquatic > Marine > Cold seeps >...
GATTGAGATTGACTGTATGCGACTTCTTGCCCTTCAACAGCCTTTGGCCCGTGATCTGCGATTGATAGTAGCTATTATCAAGATCAACATTGATCTGGAACGAACAGGTGATCTCGCGGTTGCCATTGCAAAAGTAACAGTTGTAATTAAAAATGAGATCCATATCAAACCCCTGGTTGACATTCCCAGAATGGCTACTATTGTATGTAAGATGATAGATGGTGCCCAGCGTGCCTTTTGTGAATCTGACCCTGATCTTGCTTATGGTATTGCAATTTGTGATAATGAGATCGATGCTTTATATAATCAGGTCTGGCGGGAGATAATGACTTTAATGATCGAAGATCCCCAGAATATTAGAAACGCATCACAGTTAACACTAATAGCACGGTATCTTGAGCGTATGGGGGATCATGTCAGTAATATGTGTGAGAGTACTGTATATATGGTAACAGGCAAAAGAGAAAAATTAAACTAATGCCAGGCATACTTTTTTTTCGGGACTGTTAATAAAAAAAGCCATGCTGGGATATAAATTATATTCTCATCTTTTTTCAGCAGGTCTTTTGTTATGACTATACCCTGTGTCTTAAATGTTTCACAGAATTTTATCAGTCCTTTTAAATCTTTTTTAATAATATCGTTTGTGTATTTAACTTCGATTGGAATTATTTTACCATTCAGGGTAAAAACAATATCCACTTCATTTCTTGCCTTATCCATCCAGTAGAAAATTTTTGGAAATAAATCTCTCTTTTTCAAGGAGAGGACATGAGAAAAGACAAGGTTTTCCACCATGCATTCTGTATTATTATCTCATCCAACATTATTCTGTTATAAGGTGTATTTTATACTTTAAACTTTCCATTGCAGAGTATAAAATTCAGGTTTAACTTGTTTTATATATAAATTTTTACGTTTTATATGACCTACCGGATTTGTTCTTCATGCTATTGCGTTAACTGTGAAATATACAATAGCAAAAAGCAACTGATATACTTCCGCCCGTATGTCAAACACCCAAAAAAAATTAAATCCCAAAATATTTAACAATGATGTAATTAATAGATTTGTTCATGATAGAGGTAGAGACAAAGCTGAAGATAGACCATATAGAACATATCGAAGATCGGATAAAAGAACTTAAAGTGGAAAATAAAGGAGAAAAAACCCAGATAGATCTTTATTTTGACCATCCGATTATTCAGATTTTAAGTGGTGGAGGCGCTCTTCGGGTCAGGGATGCCGATGGGAAATACAGGCTAACTTACAAGGGACCTAAAAAAGATAATAAGAGGACGAGCAGGCCGGAGTTCGAGATACGGATAGAATCTGCCAGGGAAATGATAAAAATACTCAACGAACTTGGTTTTTATGAGATATATAAAGTAAAGAAACTTAGAAAAACATATCTCCTTAAAGATTTGATTATCACACTGGATAACGTGGATGGACTGGGAGAATTCATAGAAGTCGAAGGTAAAGCAAGCAATGATGAGGAATTTAAAAAGAAGAAGGATGAGATTTTCAAGCTTCTTAGAAAACTCGGACTCTCAACAGAGGAGATAAGCCAGAGGTCATACCTGGAGATGCTCCTTGACAAGAAAAAGGGAGTTAAGCAATATATTTAAGGAGAATATAATATCTTATGAATGATAGTAATGATGGAATAGAACAGATCGTTTCCTCAGAAGAGGAAATGAGACTGCTTAATGATCCTACACTTTTTATTAACAGGGAATTGAGCTGGATAAAACTGAATCAGCGTATCCTCGAGGAAGCATATGACAGGGAACATCCGCTTTTGGAGCGGATTAAGTTTCTTGCGATTTGCGGGAGTGGCCTCGATGAATTGTTTATGGTGCGGGTTTCGGGTTTGAAGCGGCAGGCGTTAAAAGGTGCTCTTAAAACACCACCTGATGGCATGACGCCACATGAACAGCTTACTGCCATAAGAACAGAAGTTAAAAAGCTTTTGAAGAAATACTCAAAATGCTGGAATGAAGAGATAATCCCTGACTTATTAACTGCTGGTATCACAATTAAAAAAATTGAAGATCTTAATAAGGACCAACGTAATTATGTCAAAGATTATTTTGATAATAGTATCTTTCCTATACTTACCCCTCTTGCTATGGATTTTGCACACCCGTTCCCTTTCATTTCAAACATCTGCTTAAACCTTGTCGTGATCGTCAGGGATTCTGAGGACGGTGAGAAATATGCCCGAATTAAGATACCGACTGATCTCTTTCCAAGACTGGTTGAAATACCGGACAAAAGAAAAAAACCTAATAATAAAACTAAAGTGAAAAAAGAGATCAATCTTATTTTTATTGAGGATATCATTGCCTCAGAGATTAATAAGTTATTTCCAGGCTTAACGGTTGTTGCCACCTGCCCGTTCAGGATGACACGCAATGCAGAGATAAAGATAACAGATGATCTTGCATCAGATCTTCTAACTGCAATGGAGTTGGGCATAGAGTCAAGAAGGACAGGTTTTCCTGTGAGGCTGGAGATAGACGGATCGATGCCTGATAAATTGAAGAAACTCTTTGTTCGCAATTTCATGCTTACTGACGATTTTGTATATAAGGTTGATATGCCACTCTCTATTGTTGATTTCTGGCAGTTCCTTGGTATCGATAGACCCGATCTTAAGGATAAACCTTTTTTGCCATACACCCCGCCGGCTTTTAAAAAAGGTCAAGATATCTTTTCTGCGATAGAAAAGCGAGACTGGGTTTTTTATCACCCTTATGATAGCTTCAATACGATAGTGAACTCTCTCAAGCAGGCAGCAGAAGACCCGGATGTTTTGGCGATCAAGACCACGATGTACAGGGTTGGTAAAAAATCCCCGATCATATCTGCCCTATTACATGCAAGAAAGAGGGGAAAAGCCGTATCAGTACTCGTGGAGCTGAAGGCAAAATTCGATGAGGAGAAAAATATCGGTTGGGCAAAGGTTCTTGAGGATGCGGGTGTGCATGTGATTTATGGGCTTGAGGACCTCAAGGTACATGCGAAGATACTTCTTATCGTTAGAAAATGTGGTGAGAAAATCGTGCATTATTCGCTTGTAAGTGCAGGTAACTTCAATGCCGTTACTTCAACAACTTATGCGGATATCGTTTACCTGACCTCTAATCCCGGAGTCGGAGCAGAACTTACAGAGGTATTTAACCTCCTCACAGGATATTCGAAAAAGAATGACTATAAACATCTTGTGGTTGCTCCGGCGACGCTTCGAAGAGAGATCGTTGATCGTATCAACCGGGAGATAGATGCTCATGAACAGACGGGAGACGGATACATAGCCATCAAATTAAATGGTCTTGTTGATGAGGGCATAATTCAAGCACTCTATAGGGCGTCGATGGCTGGTGTGACGATCAATCTCAACGTGCGGGGTCTGTGCGCCCTGAGACCGGGTGTAAAAGGCGTAAGTGAAAATATAATTGTAACCTCGATACTCGGGCGATTTCTTGAACATTCAAGGGTCTACTACTTCAGGAATAGTGGAGCTGAAGAGGTGTTGGTAGGTAGTGCGGACATGATGCCAAGAAACCTCAATAAACGGGTTGAAGTACTCATTATCATTCCGGACCCGAAACTCAAAGAGATAATAATCGAGTACATGCTGAATATTCACCTGAAAGATAACGTAAAAGCAAGAAGGCTTTTATCTGATGGAACTTATGAACGTATAATCCCGGGTCCCGATGATGAACGTATAGACTCACAGAAATGGCTGATAGAACACCGTGGAATCTGGCATGGTGACGCATGATTTTTTAAAAAAAGAAGGAATGTAAATGGAGAAAAGTATAATTTTTACACTGCTTGAAAACCAGGATCATCAAGATCTGATCCCTACAATATCGGGATCATACCAGTTTGTTCAGGACCCGTCCATCACTGTGCGAGAAAGCTATTTTGATTCCTTTGACTGGCTCCTTTATAACGAGAACCTCGTTCTCTTGAAGCAGGATGATACCTTTTACTTAAAGGACATGGAATCCTTTGAAGTGAAAGCAGAATGTCCATGGGAGCATAAGGACGTGGCACGGTTCTGGTGGGACTTTCCTGATCGCGAGATTGCGGCGTTGCTTAAGACGTGCCTGGATGTCAGGGCACTTCTTGCGTTTTTAGAGATTGAGAAGAGGAGCGAAAAACTTCATATCCTGAACAAAGATGAAAAAACTGTACTGCGGGTCTATCTCGACGAGATCAATCCGGGCACAGACGTCTCTATCCAAAAAACCATCCGCACTATCACGCTTGTGCCAGTCCGTGGCTACTGGAAAGAGTTTCGTGATTTTCATCAGTTTATAGAGGGGATCAAAGTAGCGAAGCCCTGTGAGAATTTATTTAACATGATGCTCAAGCTGACCCAAAGAAAACCAGGGGACTATAGCTCCAAAATAAAGGTCCCCATCACAAGAGACATGAGCGGTAGTATGGCTACAAGGAAGATATTCCTTTACCTGCTAAACATCATGAAACAGAATGAGGAAGGAGTCATCAGTGATATAGACACCGAGTTCCTCCATGATTTACGGGTCTCCGGGCGTCGAACACGCTCGGGCCTGAGCCAGATCAAAGACGTGCTCCCCCCGGAAAAACTTGACCGGTTCAAACAGGATTTCAGGGAGCTTGGCCAGTCTTCAAACAAACTAAGAGACCTGGACGTGTACCTGCACACGAAGGAGAAATACCTTGCCATGCTACCCGAAGATCTCAGACCGGGACTCAACCCCTTTTTCATAGATCTGGAAAAACAGCGGGAAAAAGAGTTAAAAGGATTTATCGGGATGCTTCACTCTGATTTTTATAGGCAGCTTGTCACTGACTGGGAAGTATTCCTCGTTTCTGATGAGGATTGCAACATAATGCCGAAAAACGCGGAAAAACCCGTGATGACACTTGCGAGAGAGTTCATCTGGAAGCGATATACAAAGATCATAAAAGACGGGGAGAAAATTGATAACGATTCACCGGACGAGAAACTTCATAAAATGCGGATTCAGTGCAAGAAACTGCGTTATCTCATGGAGTTCTTCGCATCCCTATTCCCCTCTGATGAGATCGCACTTCTGACTAAACAATTGAAGCGATTCCAGGACAACCTAGGAGAGTTCAACGACCTCTCGATGCAGCAGGGTACACTAAAAGAGTACCTTGATACGATCGACTCCGAATCAGACCAGGATACGCTCATTGCAGCTGCCATCGGTGGACTGATCATGAACCTGAATACGAGACAGCATCACGTACGGGCCGAGTTTTCAGGTCAGTTCAGTCAATTTAGTCAAAAGAAGAACAGATCGCTCTTTAAACAACTCTTCAAAGATGGTGATAGGACGACTGCAAAGAAGGAAATGATACCATGACGAATTTAGCATTCTACAGTATAAAAGGAGGTGTCGGGAAAACGGCCGCAGCGGTCAACCTTGCATACCTCTCGTCCCGCGACGGATTCAAGACATTGCTCTGCGACCTGGACCCGCAGGGCTCGGCGTCATACTACTTCAGGGTACGTTCGCCTAAAAAGTTCAATTCCGAAAAACTATTAAAAGGCGGTAAGAAGGTTGATAGAACCATACGTGGGAGTGATTATGAAAATCTGGATATCCTCCCTGCTGATTTTTCATATCGATTGCTCGATATTGCACTCAGCAACAGGAAACGCTCCATGAAATGGCTCAAAGACATATTAACACCATTTGAAGATGAATATGACAACATATTCCTTGACTGTCCGCCAAACATCACCCTGCTCTCTGAGAATGTATTTTTTGCTGCAGACTATATCCTCCTCCCGTTTGTCCCAACCACCCTTTCCAGGCTCACTTATGATAAACTAATGAAGTTCTTCAATAAATCCGAACTTGACCAATCCGGGATCGTCCCGTTCTTTTCCATGGTGGAACAACAGAAAACGATACATAAGGATATCATCAGGGAGATGGAAACAAACAAGCATTTCTTGAAAAGCCAGATTCCTTACGCCGCTGACATAGAGAAAATGGGAATTTACCGCCAGCCGGTTGTATGCACACAAGCTCACTCAAAAGCTACAGCTTCTTTCGAAGAACTCTGGAATGAGCTGAAAGAGATTATCAGTAAGGAATAGAAGTGAAAGGGTGGAAAAGAATTGGCGTATAAAAAGAGATTCGGGAACATACAAGAGATTGCCAGGAAGTATGATCCTGATCCGGAGCATTCTGATACTGTTAGAAGGTTGTCACTTGAACTCTTTGATAAAATGGGAGATCTGCATGGTCTGGGTTACGAGGAAGGCTATTGGCTTGGATGCGCTGCAATTCTCCATGATATCGGATGGTCACAGGGTTCGAAAGGACATCATAAATCTTCACTGAGACTGATACTGAACGATCAGGAATTTCCGTTCACATCAGATGAGAGATACATTATAGGTAGTATTGCACGATACCACAGAAAAGCACTTCCGAAGAACAGCCATTTTCATTTTATAGCCTTGAGCCAGGATAATAAACAGAAGGTCAGGGTTCTTGCATCGATCCTGAGAATTGCTGACGGTATGGATGCTTCGCATTCGTCAGCCGTTACGAACATAGATCTGAAGATGGACTCGGATAGCGTTATACTGAGCTGTTTTGTCTCAAACGATATAAGTCTTGAGCGTGAGTCGATTCTTAAGAAGAAAGACCTATTTGAAAGCACTATTGGAAAAAAACTCATTGTAAAATTCATAATTAGTATTATGTACAGCCTGATCGATGTGGCACCCATAATTGCCAGTATCTTGCATGTGTCACTACCAAAAACTGACGGCGTACCGATACCTGCAATAGTCAGAGATTTAAATGACTATAACAAACTGATATTGATAATCGTTGATGGTCTTGGCCTGAACCTCTATGAAATATTTAAACATTATTTCAATTTCAATGGCATGGTTATAGGGTGCAAAGGGGTTTCCATGCATACCACACCTGCCATTGCAACCATCCTTACGGGTCTGTATCCTCACAATCATGGGGTGTTTGAGACCCGGCATGCTTATACATCAGACCCCATCTCAGTTCTGGAGTTGGCCAGTATACAGGGTATTAAATCGGCAGTAATAATGGAGAAAATTGGTGCAAAATCATTTAGAGTTGATCAGGTAGTAGAGGTTGATGAGGAGGATGCTATTAAATACGATCACCAGATAAAGAATGCATTGATCGAAGCTGCTCAAAAGAGTGTTTTTACTGTTGCACATTTCAGGATTCTGGATAGATTTTATCATGAGAATAAAAAAATCGAAGAAGCGGTCGAAATTCTCTCTATGAATCTAAAGGATGTTATAGTTTGCTGGAACTTCGAAGAAGGAAAAATCATTGTAGATCTTGCCCGTGTACCGGAATTAGCTATGGTTAATGGAGCCATACGCCTTGAAGCAAAAGAGATCCATGAGCGCGTTCTCGTCATCCAGGGAGATGATAACCAGTATTATGCTTTTCAGAACCGCTGTACACATGGCAAACGGCGCCTGGATCTGATGCCGGGAATGCAGCAAGTGCAGTGCTGTAGTATTGGAAAGTCGATCTACAACTACAATGGTAAAATCATTTCCGGGTCAGCGAAAGATGACATTCGAACCTATCCGGTTATAGTTGACAATGGCAAGCTTTTGATTACATTATAACGATGTGATTCTCTCGATTGGCACTCCTTAATCATAAGAGAACAAAATCCGAGCGTTGTGGACCCGTGTTCAGATCCATAAGAAAATGAGATGGAATGTAATAAACCATTTAACCCAATAGATGTTATTTTATCTAATGAAGAAGCATCTAAATTGATTGGTCCGGTGCCTCAAGTGCAAATACCTCCAAATCTTCCTCCAGAAATATTACAAAAAGTAATCTCTCAGGTGTTAAGTCAGATATCAGTAGTTCAAGTAAAGCCAGTAGATCATGCGCAAATCGTTAGCTGAAAGGCACGGACAGGATATACTAACAAACATCGCCAATCTTGGTGAAATTAAAATTGACTCTACTGAAAAAAGGTCACTTACCAATAGCCGGTGGGGGGAACTCGAGCCATAAACTTCCTGTTTTGATGATACTATCCCTAAATGCCCATTTTAGGGCCAAAAGTGGGACGCTGGCCCTTTCAGCTTCCCCATTTCCGAGTTATTTCAGAGGAGTCAAAATTTGAATGAGGTATTACAATGAGTACAGAAATTTTTTACTTTTCAGGAACGGGGAATTCCCTATATGTGGCAAGAGAATTACAGAAACTCATATCTGAAGCAGAGCTTATACCAATCGCAGGGGTTCTGAAGTCAGATAGTATTAAAACCAAAGCAAATAATGTTGGGATTGTATTTCCTTGTCATGGTTTAACCATTCCAATTCCAGTAAAAGAATTTTTGAAGAAGGTTGATGCAAAATCCTCTGATTATTTTTTTGCCATAGCCACCCGCGGAGGAACAATTTTTCGGGGATTTCCGATAATCGCCAAGTTCCTAAATAAGCTGGGTAAGAGTTTAAACGCAACATTCGTTATAAATATGTGTATGAATGACCCGAAATTGAAATCCTTCACCGTCCCTACGAATGAGGAATTAAAAAATATAGAAATAAACGTCCAACAGAAGCTGGAAGTGATTAAGAAAACTATAATTCATCAAGAAAATTATCAAGATGATATAAGTGGAGTTACTTTTTCTCGCTTTGGCTTATTAAACTATATTCCAGAACGACTTATTCCTTTTATGGTACATCATGTAGCCACTAAGGTTAAAAATTATTTTCACTCCGATTCGAAATGTACGGGTTGTGGAATTTGTGAGGAAGTTTGTCCGTCTCAAAAAATTATAATGAAGAACAATAAGCCTTTATGGCAGCGCAACGTAGAATGTTATAATTGTTATGCTTGTCTGAATTTTTGTCCTAAAGAAGCAATACAGATCTATTCAAAGATTTGGATGAAATCCTATACACCAGAAAGAGGACGATATCCACATCCTTATGCAACAGTAAAAGATATTTCTATGCAAAAATCAATATGAGTATCCTTCCAATTAAAAGTCGTTACATAATAAGCGGTATCTGTTGGTCGCTCCGGGCTTTGCCACATTTTCACCTTCGCTATCGCTTCGGTGAAAACGTCATATATGCGCGAAACGTTATATAAAATCGCGTGTCTAAAAAAAAGGAGATAAATATCTATGCATATTTTTATAGTATACGCCCATCCAAGTGAAGATTCATTTACAAGACATGTTAGAGATGAATTTATTAAAGGACTAAAAATAGGTAACCATTCATATGAGATATCCGAACTATACAAAATGAATTTCAAAACAGATATGAGTGAAGCAGAATATTTACGAGAAGCCAATTATGATGAAAAATTGCCATTGAGTGAAGATGTAATAAATGAACAAGAAAAAATAAACAGAAGTGATGCAATTGTCTTTATTTATCCTGTTTTTTGGACAGAAGCACCAGCAAAATTAGTTGGATGGTTTGACCGAGTATGGACATATGGATTTGCATACGGTGATCGAAAAATGAAGAGATTAAAAAAGGCAATTGTCTTGTGCATAGCTGGCCACACCCTTGAACATTTAAAAGAATATGGACATTATGATAGTATGAAAACTGTAATGTTGAGTGATAGAATTTTCGATAGAGCAGAAAATAAAGAAATAATAATATTAGATGGTACAACTAAATCCAATCCTGAACTACGACAATCAAATTGGAATAAGCATTTAAGGGTAGCATTTGAAACAGGTAAAAATTTATGAAAATCATTTTAAAGGGGATACTTAATTACGAGACCGTTACATTACATGTTGATACTATTAAAATAACCGCAGATGAACGCAGATAAACACGGATATACTGCCTGAAAATCTGTTTTCATTTGTGTTTATCTGTGGTTTCATAATATTCACCAACACGAATTGTAACGGTCTCTTAATTACGACATATTTATATATTCACACCTCATCTATGTAGTATATATTATTTCTATATAGGTGGGTTACATTATTATTACAGAAAAAAGAAAGATACAGCTTACTGGTGGTTCCACATACATTATATCATTACCTATCAACTGGATACGGGATGTCGGGCTTACAGCAGGTGATTCGTTAACAATATCACAGCAACCGGATAAAACACTTATTTTATCTTCAGGACCAAAGATCACCAATAAGAAATCAAAAGCTACAATAAAATTGTATCACAGTGATGACCCTGAGGATAATTTCAGGGTCCTCGTTGCACACTACCTTGTAGGATATGATATTATAAAATTAATTTCCCAGAAAGGATTCAGTACAACTGATCGAAAGTTCATTAAGGATACTGTTCGACAGAGATTGATAGGTCTTGAGGTTCTTGAAGAGTCCGGAAATGAACTGGTCCTGCAAAGCTTTTTGAATTATGGTGATCTACCACTCGATAAAGCTATGAAAAGCATGTCAAGACTTGTATCATCAATGCTGGACGATGCGATACGAGCACTGCATGATAATGATCATGAACTTGCACAGGATATAATCCAGAGAGATGATGAGGTGGACCGGTTCTATTTATTAACTGTACGCCAGATCAAAGCTGTCCTTGAAGATCCTTCGCTATCTGAAAAGATCGGAATTTCCAATCCGAGAACATGTCTTGGATACCGTCTTATTACTAAAAGCATTGAGCGAATCGGAGATCATGTAGAGCGAATAGCAAATAATATTGTTAGAATTGATCATGGAATTGATGAAAAAGACCAGATACTCAAATTAGCCAGATTTGTCAGTACTATTTTTAATGATGCAATTCAATCCCTATCAAAGAATGATTTGAAATTTTCAAATAATGTTATTTCAAATACCAAAAAAGCATCGGATCTTTATGAAACTATTGATGAGAAAAAAAGAAACAAAACAGATTATATATATGGAACTGAGATCAGATCAATTATTGTGAGCCTGCACCGGATATCGGAATACAGTGCTGATATAGCTGAAATTTCAATTAATATTGGTGTTGAAAAAGAGTAGGACTTAATATATGTAATGATTACTAAAATCAATTACCATCTAATAATATGAAAAGGATGCCAATGATTCGATAAATTCCCTCCCTGAAATAATATCCGGTATCGCCTTCATCTCAAGTACATATGTGCAGCAACCATCTATCTTCTTTAAAACATCGTCAAATTCAACAGAACCTTTGCCAGGTGCAAGATGTTCATCATGCATCCCGTTGTTATCATGTAGATGCATAGCATTGATCCTGTGTACCATATCTTTGATGAACCGGACCGGAGGTACACTTGATAGATGTGCATGGCCTATATCAAAAGTCATACCAAAACCAGAATACTGGTCCAGGATACCCTGAATATCTCCCTGATCTGTTCCGAATTTGATCATATCCTTTTCGGGATAGTCATTCTCTACTAAAAGGCCTGTATCAAGTGTCTCGTAAGCTGCTGCAATTTCATCAAGTGATCTTGTCTTGTTCTCTTTGGCCTTTGCAATAACTCCTTCATGGTATGTCAGTGAAATATGACCTGTATGAATATTCACCCAGCCTGAGCCAACCTGGTGGAGATATTCACCCATCTCAATTATCTGGGACACACAGGACGATCTGGTCCGCTCGTTCACACTTGCAATATTAAATTCATTGCTCGGAGCATGATATGAGACCGTGAAATCATGCTCTGAGAGTATCCTGTTCAATTTAATCGGATCCATTTCTCCGTATACATAATCATTATCTTTCCTGATCTCTATATGGTTTAATCCATTAGAAGATAAAAAATCTATAAATTGCATTGTATTTTTTCCAAAACGAAGATCTAATGCTGCGCCTATTCTTAACATATCATATCACCTTTCGTATATACAATATTCCCATTAACAATTGTAGACGTCACCATGGGAATACCCATCTGTTCAGAGACTATCAGTATATCTGCACGTTTGCCTATTTCAATCGATCCGATCATACCATCCATACCCACTGCCATTGCAGGGTTAAGAGAAATCATACATACCGCATCGGGCAGTGTCATAATTCCTTGCTTCCACAAAATAAATACCGAGTAGAGCATAGATTGCGGATTATAATCCGAGCAAAGAACATCAACTATATCCGCATTTATCGCATCATAAGAACTGAGATTCCCTGATGTTGATCTACCAAGCACAACATTCGGTGCACCCATACAAATAGTCATACCAAGTTCATGACCTTTTTTTGCGGCATCAAGTGTGATTGGAAACTCTAAGATTCGTACTCCAATGTTATAAACAAGTTCCACCTTTTGCGTATTATCATCATCGTGTGATGCAACGGGTATCCTCCTCGCATGTGCTCTTTTACTAACATCCCACATTTTCTGCAATATAAAACCTTCATTACCTTTATTTGCAGATTTTTTCTTAATGATCTCATCGATCTCTACATCATCCAGACCATATATCTTTTTATGATATTCCCTATATTTTCCATGATCTGTAAATTGTCCCTGACCTGGTGTATGATCCATCAATGATATTAATTTAACGAGCGGGCTCTCGATCACCTCAAGCAGGTCATGTAGATCACTGGTGATCTCGCACCTGACATGTACGAAATGATCGGTAAGAAACTCACTTCCAAGACGTTGCATTACTCGTACTATTTTTTTTGAAACACCAACGTGGCGACCTTTAAGCTCATCTTCGAAATATGCTATTGCATGCAGTTTTGTGGTAATTCCGCAGGCTGTGTTTATTCTGTCCAGGTTCAGCAGTGCAAAATCAACAGGAAATCTTGCCGATGGTCTTGGTGAGATAGTAGTCTCGATATCATCACCATGAATATCGATGATACCAGGAAGCACATACCCGCCGTTTGCATCGATCACATCACCGGATTTTTCCACACTTTTTAAAATATTAGTTATCCTTCCATCTTCGATCTCTATACAACAATTTTCGATTATATCATCTGGTGTCACTATTTTTCCATTAATTATTTTCATATCAGTCACCTATAATTTCTTTTGGTGTTCCGATTGCGATCACCTGTTTATCTTTCATCATAATAACTCTATCAGACAATTCCCGTACTATAGAGAGGTCATGAAAGATGCCGATCATGGTGATTCTCTTATTTACTTGCCTGAGCATATCAACCACAACACTTGTTGATGCAGGATCAAGCGCAGATGTAGGTTCATCCAGTAGTAGCAATTCAGGAGCTGCGATCAATGCTCTAGCAATATTTATACGCTGTCGCTCACCGCCGCTGAATGTGGATGGGTATGCATCCCACAGGTTCGTAGGGATCTTAAGCTGTGCAAGATATCCTGATGCTATATCTCTTGCCTTATCAAGACTCTGACCACGCTGCAGCAGTGGTTCTGCAATCACATCGATTGCAATAACCCTTGGAATTACGTGCAGTAATTGTGATACATAGCCGATCTTATCTTTTCGTAACTTGAGTATTTCATGATCCGATGCTCTCATAAGATCAGTAGTTACATTATGATCATGATAGTATAGTATCGATCCGCGATCAGGGATGTATGTCCGGTATATACACTTTAAAAGCGATGATTTTCCAGAGCCGCTGCTTCCGACAATAGCTAAAAACTCACCGCGTTTCACACATACACTGACATTTTTAAAACCTTGTATCTGCTTACCATCAAGAACGTATACATTAAAAGTTTTAGTAAGATCACAAATCTCCAGATGTTTCAAATGATCACCTTCATAACACCGAATTTACCAGTAACTGGGTATATTCATGCTGCGGATCTTCCAGTATCTGGTCAGTAAGACCCATTTCCACAATACGCCCGTCCTTAAGTACGATCGTACGTTGGGCCAGCAGTTTGATCACCCCAAGATCGTGTGTGATCAGTACAATAGCAACATTAGTATTTCTTCTGATATCTTTTATTAGATCCAGTATCCGTGCTTGCACTGAAACATCAAGTCCTGTGGTCAGTTCATCCAGCAGCAATACATCAGGATCATTTGCAAGTGCCTTTGCTATCTGAACCCGCTGCTGCATACCACCACTAAAATTTCGTGGTGTTTCATCCATACGTTCAATCGGGATCTCGGTACGCTCAAGCAATCTACCTGCACGCTCACGAATTCTTCCAACATTACGCCAGTTAGCAGCAAGCAATTTCTCTGCAATATTTCCACCTGAAGTAACATCAAGTCTTAGGCCCATTTGCGGATTCTGGTAGACCATACCAAAATGCAGTTCTCTTATATTGCGTTTTTTTTGTGAATTCAATACAAAGATGTTCTCGTCACCATAGCATTGCAGATAAGCTTCACCAGTAGTCGGCTCCATATCAAAATAGAGACTGCGTACTATAGTGCTCTTACCTGAACCGCTTTCACCAACTATCCCTACATTTTATCCCTCTTTATTTATTATTGATTCAATCATCAATTCTTGTCCACCATCGGGAAACACATGGTAGATCCGTAATTTCTCATCAATCTCGATCAAATTGTAGCATTGTGTTGTTCTTGCTTTGATCTTGTCTGAGCATGCTGTTCCGGCATTTACCACAAACATATCATTAAGTTTCCAGACCCAGGGCACATGTTTGTGCCCGCACAATACTATATTAACACCACACCGGTTGATCAGGTCAAGTACATCCCCTGAATCCACAGGAATTTCTTCTTCTCTTCCTGTCATCGGAATCGGGATAAGATGATGATGGAGTGCAAAAATTTTAATTTCAGAATTATTATAATTATTTGCAATCCAGTCATACATCTCCCTGCCGATGTGCCCGTCATCAATGTCGGGCTGGGATGAATCTACTCCAACAACGGTAACCCCTTTATGTGATAAATATGAAAATCGTGGTCCGAAGAAATCTTCAAACAATAAATACCCAACATTTCTTGAGTCGTGGTTTCCAGGAACTATCACCTTATTCTGGCAATCGATCTGATCAATGTACTCTTTTGCTTCCTTGAATTCAGGATAAGAGCCATTCTGTGTCATGTCCCCTGTGATCACCACGATATCCGGAGATATTTTATTAATACCCTCTATTACTTTATTGGCAACATCAACAAGAAAGTGTGACACTGAAACATGAATATCCGAAAGATGTACGATCCGTATCATTTAATCACTCTGATGGATACTTAATCGGATGATGTACATATATAGTTAATCCCAATAAATATATAGATTTACTGTACTATACATAGTTCATTATAATTTATATATCTCTATGCAGACATTTTTAACAGCCTATCAGTATCATTCACATATACTATTGAGTTCTTAACTGATATTAATGCGATATTTCCTTTAATTTTAATAACATTTCCCGGATATTCCTTATTATTCAATTTCCATAAGACTTTTATTTTATCTCCTGCTTCTATCTTGTTATCTTTTCTATCCTTCATAGATTTTACCTCACTTCTTCTTAAGCTGCACCCATAGCAAAATTACCGTTACAATAGCTGTCAATATTCCTAAAAAAGTCAGGATCTTGACATGACTATTCTCATTCACACTAAATGAGACAGGTATCCTGACACCTGCTCCAAGACCAAGCCCGTTTGTTCTACTATCTGTCGGATGGGCTGTGATCAATATTTTTCCTTTATACTCACCAGCATCTGCAGAATCTATTGATATATTCACTGCTCTGCTTTGTCTGGCATTAAGATCGAATTCTTCCGGATAGTTGCACCACCAATAGTTTGTGTTAAAGGCAATGATTCTTGTGTTGCCGTAGTCAATGTAGTAGACATTCTCCTCATAATCCGGAGCGCTCGTATTTTCAGGGTCAGGGAAACTATTTGCCGGGTTCACAAATTCTTCGGCAAAAATCGTCTCAGCACTCTTACTAATACTATTGTCCTGCTTATCAAATTCGATACCATTACTGTTTCCATCGTCATAGACGTCCACCAGAGCTTCGTGGTTTCCCATAGCTTCGTAGATCGGGATATAGCATCCGATCTGCTCGGTTGCATCCTTCCATGCCTTAAGTTGCATGCGATAGTCATCCATATTCGTAGTATATCCGTTGACAAGGTCCCCACCAAAAAGAATGAAATCTGCACCGTTATTGTATGCATCGATCGAGAA
>Ga0255426_10112_pt1 | contig 16068 bp, 5 predicted proteins | sample ANMaggSeSYBR02J9_FD_182666 | JGI IMG/M metagenome (GOLD analysis project Ga0255426, IMG submission 182666) | Sediment cell enrichment communities from methane seep in Santa Monica Basin, California, United Staets - ANME aggregate JGI... | ecosystem: Environmental > Aquatic > Marine > Cold seeps >...
TTTTTTTGCTTTTGATTTTTTCTGCTTAGGAGGTTGAAGTTTTTTTCGTTCATCTTCTGAAGAAATGAAGGAATTGAAAAAAGTATTATTCACATTTTATCCACAAGATTTAATAATATCCCTCCAAATCTAATTGATCTGATTTATCGTACTAAAGATGAAACTCAATTATATAGGTTTTTAGAATTAGCAGTCAAAAGTAATAGCCTCTCAGAATTTGAGAAACAAATTCAAAATACATAATCTTTACCACACTGTAAAAAAAAGATTTATTGTTGAAAAATAAATAAATTTAACTAATTCTTTGCGCTCTTTGCGGTGAAAATATTTTTAAAAACAATGTCTTACCATCACAATTATCTTGCCGCAAAGTACCCAAAGAACGCAAAGTGATCAAATGATAAGTGATGACTCCCTATACACCACCACTAACACACTAATACAACCAAAAAACGGCACCCCAACAGCAAACATCCTCACCACTCCCCCAGACTGCGGCATCCCGAACACATCAGCCAGCAAACCCGCAGCCGTATACATAACAACACCACACACAACACCCGCCACCGCTGTCAGTTTAATAGATGATACCACCGTACTTATAAACGCGACTCAAATCACCCCGGCCGCGGTAGTAGGCGATCTGCCTGGTAGCACTATCCTGCAGGCCGGAGGTGGCTGTGATAACTGCAATAGCAGGGCGTCGGGAAGCCAGACGGCCGGGATATCAGGACAAGATGATGGGTTGGATGTTATGTACCGAAACATTTATAACTAATACAAAACATAACTATTTTTAATAAATTCGGGGGTTGTTTCATGAGATTCAACTATAGTATTAGAGAGAATCAATTAGCGGTAAATATCACATCAGGCATGCTTTTACAAGTAAGTGCGCTAATGATGATGGTACTTATAATTATGGCGTTGCTCATCTGCAGCACAGCATCAGCAGGTTCAGGTAAGTCCCTCTGCAATCAAACTTCTGAAACAGGGATTACTATTCTGAATGTGCATAGTTATCCTGCATTAGGCGATAATTGGACCGTAATGTTTGATACAACAGGAACTGCAGATCTTACAATCACTGCTACTTATGACTTTAATTATAGTATAGAAACCACAAAGTGGAGCAATGAATGTGAAGATCCGGCTCTTTATGATTTAACATTCCTGGAATGTATTAATGGTAACGAAACTCATCAATATGAATGGATTGGAGATAATTGTCCTGAAAAAGAATATTCTGTTTTCATTGAAAATTACTCATGTAATAAAACAAGTAGTATAATCAGTAAAGTACTGACAGCAAAACCACATATACTTAAATTCAAATTTGGAAACCAGGAAATTTTTGCATATAATGATGTTGTTAATAAGGAAGTTTTCCTCCAGGGTAATTATGTAGAAGTCGGTATTCATGAATCTTGTTCCTTTGGAACTGCAAATGCTGCTCCGACAGGTTTTCATGATATTCGTAGAAGCCAACTGGGTTTTGTTGCTGATATAGGCAAGGATGGATGGACTACTGGCACTCCTGCACAATCCGGAGATTATTTTTTACCAGGTTCCCCTGAAGAAGGGTGGGCAATAGAATGGAATTATCAAGGGAATGTAAGAACAAAATGGAATTTTGGTCGCAGTGGTTATTTTCAAATGCCTAAAAAAAGCTTAACCGAAACCAGTTCAGGAAGCACACAATCAGCAGTATGGGAAGGAACTGCTTCAAATGGTGTCGAAAAGCTTGATATTGTAAAAACTATTCATTTCAATGAGGATGACCTTTTCTTTTTAATTAACACTGTTATAACCAACACAGGAACGGTATCACTGGACTCTGTTGAGTTTATGCGAAATGTAGATCCGGATAATGAAAAGGATATTGGTGGCTCATACACCACAATCAATTATATTGCTTACCAACCAGGAGTTGATGGAAATACAAAAAAAGCACTGGTAGTTGCCAAAGGTCAGAGATATTCGGTTACATTGGGTCTTGGCACAATTGATTCCCGGGCTATTGTCTCAACAGAAGGGTTTTCCAATAGGTACCCTGACTATATCCTTGATAGTCCCAGTAGCTCATGTACGAAAACAAACCCTTGCATAGCCGATCAAGCTATAGCCTTAGCATACCGTTTTGGGACTCTTGCGCCAGGGCAGTCTGTCACATTCGATTATGCTTACATTTTATCCGGATCTGACCTTGAAACAGCGCTTGGAAATCTTGCGGCTGTAACAATCCTTCAACCAACAGGTACTATCTCAGGATCAAACGTAGTTTTCCAGGCCACAACTGACGATATTCCTAATACCGCACAAATGGAATTTTTTGTAGATGGTTCCTCAATCGGAATTGATACAACACCTGATACCGGTGATATTTTTGAGAAAACATTTAGCTCTATCCTCTATAGTGATGGAACACTCAACCTGAAGGTTATGGCAACATATACAGATGGCAGGGTTTTTGAAAAATCCTCTACTGTAACTGTGGATAACACCGGGCCACCAATTGAATTCTTAACGCCAACTATAGGCCAAATCTTCGTAGGGAACATACCAATAGTCATAACTGTTCTGGAGGAAAGTCATCCTCCTGTGAGAGTAAGTTTCTTCCGGGAGACCGCAAGTACAGGTTCTACATTCCTGGAAGAAGATACTGAAGCTCCCTTTAAATCAAGTTTCATTGTCACAGATCTTCCTGACAATGAAACCGTGGTAATTAAGGCAGTTGCTTATGATAGTTTAGACAAATCAACAACAATACAAGTTTCAGGCACAACATCTCCTACTGCCCCATTACCACTTGCTCCGAGTATATTATCATCTGTTCCGTCTTCAACTTTTGCTGCAGATACTATAGGCACAACACGAACTTTCAACATCATAGTCGACCAGACCGTGGATATTGCATGGTATATCAATGGATCTCAAGTACAAACCAATGACTCTGTTAATGCTTCTTCATACACAAATTCAAATACTATCCCTGGATACTGGAACGTAACATCAACCGTAAACAACTTAAACGGCCAGGACATCCGAACATGGTGGTGGTGTGCATGCCAGATAAGCGAATAACATTTAACACATTAATCTACCTGATTATATCATGCATTTATATATGTATAGATATATATTTCACACAATTAAATAGGTATATATATCAAAAAAAAGAGAAAAGTAATAGGAATTATTAGAAAAATTATACAATTAAAAAAACTTAATAATTTAAGATAAATCTGCAAATATACATCTGAGTGGGGTCAGTAAATTATGAATATATCACTTAAGAAAAAACGTACAATAAATACTAGTATAGCCTTGTTACTTATATTGATCCTCCTTTTTTCCAAACCGGCCGGTGCCGTTATTGTGGAATTGGGAATGGACAATTTAGACGGTCTGGAAGTAGGACAATCAGGATATTTCTATTTTAATGTAACTATCGGAGGAAATGAAAAGATCCCGATAGCTAATTTTAACATTGAAGGACTTCCGCATATCAATGGATCCCCTGATGGAACACTTCTTTTTAATCTGAGTGATACCGGCACCACAGTCGGGAATAATGTAACCAAGGGCAATTATGTGATTGAATTAATAAAAATATATGGCTGGATAGGCAGCGATGGTAATGGTTCAGGATACCTTAATAATAATGATACCCCCCCTTATTCCGGAAGTGGTACTGAATACCAGTTCAATGGTTATGGATATGGCTACGGATACGGCTATGGATATGCAAACCAATACACACAGCTTGCTTATAAAATAACCATAGATACAACAGGTGCAACTGCAGGGACATATGATAATGTGATTGGTAAGGTAAACACAGGTGATTCTGTTAAACCCGATTTCTCTACTTCTGCTTCATCCTTCCAACTAAACTCAGCTGTCAATGAATGGATTATGACCCTTAATGCAACTAGCCAGGTAGAGAACGTAAAATTCGGTATAAAAGGAACTGCAACAAATAGTGCTGATACTGGCATAGATATACCAATAGCTATACCGCCCTTTGCAGAAACACCATATGTGCAGATGGCTCTGGTAGACCCGGAATCCGGTACCCCTATGCAGACATTGATCAACAGGAATAATAATAGTTGGGTCTTAAATGTGACCATCAATCGACTTGGATCGACTTATATAATGTGGAAATCCTCTGATCTTCCTTCGGATTATGATCTGCTGATAAATGGTACGAATATGAGAAATGTGGATTTACTTATGCTGAATGGTAATTCATCGGGTGCTGTCGTTCATAATCTGATAATAACCAATGACACCACAGCACCTGTTATTAGTAATATAGCAAATACTACACCCACTTATGAATCAGTATCCATCTCATGGGATACTAATGAGGACAGTAATAGTCAGATACAGTATTGCTTAAGGGGTACTACCAGGCATGAAACGAACTCTACACTGGTTACCTCACATAACATGACATTAACAGGGCTAAATGCTGATACTAATTATTCCTATTATATTACAAGTACTGATAGAAGTGGAAATTCGAAAACAAGCAGTGTACAATACTTCACAACTACACCATATCCGGTACCCAGTATCACATCCACTCTATCAACACCAGTCTTTGATACGGAAGGTTCACAAAGGAAATTCAGTATTATTGTTGACCAGACAGTAAATGTGACATGGTATCTCAATGGAACGAATATAGGTACAAATAATAGTATAACTACAGCGAGCTACACTAACTTAAGTGCTGTTATAGGACACTGGAATGTTTCAGCTGTTGTTACCAATGCAAACGGCACTAATATGCAAACATGGGATTGGACTGTGAGAGGTCCAGGTGATAGTATTATAGTAAATGCCGATCCAATGACTATTGTTGCTAACAATATCCAGTTAACAACCATCACTGCAACAATAAAGGATACTCACGGTAACAATGTTATTGACGGAACAGATGTAACCTTCTCAACGAACCGTACGTCTACTGATACGCTGAATTCAACAACAGCTACTACAACAGATGGTGTGGTAAGTATAACAGTAAAGAGTAAAAATTCCGGTGTATCACGTATCACTGCCACAAGTGGTTTAATATCAGGCTTCGTTGATGTTATAATGATCGCAGGTCCGGTAGACAGTATCACTTTAATTGCCGAACCCTTGACCATCGTGGCTAATGATAACCAGCTCACAACTATCACTGCAACAGTAATAGATGTACAGGGCAATGCTGTTATTGACGGAACAGTTGTTAACTTCTTAACCAACCGCACATCTAATGATACACTAAACACAACTGAAGCCACCACAACCAACGGTGTGGTAAGTATAACAGTAAAAGGCAATAAGTCTGGTGTTTCACATATCACTGCTGAAAGCGGCCCGGCATCAGATTCTGTTAATATTACTATGATCGCAGGTCCGATTGACAGTATTACTGTAATTGCAGATCCGGCGACCATAGTTGCTGACAATACTCAATTCTCAACCATTACTGCAATAGTAAAGGATGCTTATGGCAATAATGTTACAGACGAAACAAGTGTTGACTTCTCAACTGATCGCGCATCTTACGATACACTGAGTGCATCCACAGTCACCACAATAGATAGTGTGGCAAGTATAACAGTGACAGGCAATAAGACAGGTGTATCTCGTATCACTGCCTCAAACGGCTCAGTATCAGGCTATGTTAATGTAACAATGACCCCTAGTTCGGCTACTAATATTACTGTAACCGCCAATCCGGATAATATTGTTGCAAATAATACCCAGCTTTCTACAATCACTGCAATTGTAACTGATTCCAATGGCAATAATGTTGCAGACGGAACAAGTGTTAACTTCTCAACTGACCGCACAACTTACGATACACTGAACGCAACTGAAGCTACCACAACCAATGGTGCGGCAAGTATAACAGTAAAGGGCAATAAGTCGGGTACATCACGTATCACTGCCGAAAGTGCCTCAGCATCAGGCTATATTGATGTAACAATGACCCCGGGTCTGGCATTCAATATTACTGTAACTGCAAGCCCGGAAAGTATTATTGCTAACAATACCCAGCTTTCCACAATCACTGTGAACGTATCTGATGCTTATGGCAATATTGTTGAAGATGAAACAGTCGTAAGCTTCTCCACCAACCGCACGTCTAACGATACACTGAGTGCATCCACAGCTAACACAACAAATGGTGTAACAAGCATAACAGTAAAGGGCAACAAGTCCGGTGTATCACGTATCAATGCTACATGCGGCTCAGCATTAGGCTTTGCTGATGTTACTATGACATCTGGTCTGGCTGCTACTATTACTGTAACTGCCAGCCCGGATACTATTGTTGCAAACAATACCCAGCTTTCCACAATCACTGCATATGTAACTGATGCTTATGGTAATAATGTTGAAGATGAAACAGTCGTAAGCTTCTTCACCAACCGCACGTCTAACGATACACTGAATGCATCGACAGCTAACACAACAAATGGTATAACAAGCATAACAGTAAAGGGCAATAAGACAGGTGTATCACGTATCAATGCTACATGCGGCTCAGCATCAGGCTTTGTTGATATAATTATGACTCCTGGTCTGGCTGCTAGTATTACTGTAACTGCCAGCCCGGATACTATTATTGCAAACAATACCCAGCTTTCCACAATCACTGCAAATGTAACCGATGTTTATGGCAACAATGTTGAAGACGGAACAGTCGTAAGCTTCTCCACCAACCGCACGTATAACGATACACTGAGTGCATCCACAGCTAACACAACAAATGGTGTAACAAGCATAACAGTAAAGGGCAACAAGTCCGGTGGATCACGTATCAATGCTACATGCGGCTCAGCATCAGGCTATGTTGATGTAACTATGACTCCTGGACCGGTGTTCAATATTACTGTAACTGCCAGCCCGGATACTATTGTTGCAAATAATACCCAGCTTTCCACAATCACTGCAATTGTAACTGATGCCAATGGCAATAATATTGAAGACGGAACAAGTGTTAACTTCTTGACCAACCGCACGTCTAACGATACATTAAATGCATCCGCAGCTAACACAACAAATGGTGCAGCAAGCATAACTATAAAGGGTAATAAGTCCGGTGTATCACGTATCAATGCCTCGATCGGTTCAGTATCAGGCTATATTGATGTAACTATGACTCCTGGTCCGGCGTTCAATATTACTGTAACTGCCAGCCCGGATACTATTGTTGCAAACAATACCCAGCTTTCCACAATCACTGCATATGTAACTGATGATTGTGGCAATAATGTTGCAGATGATACAGTCGTAAGCTTCTCCACCAACCGCACGTCTAACGATACACTGAGTCCGTTCACAGCTAACACAACAAATGGTGTAACAAGCATAACAGTAAAGGGCAACAAATCCGGTGTATCACATATCAATGCCATATGCGATTCAGCATCAGGCTATATTGATGTAACTATGACTCCCGGTCCGGTGTTCAATATTACTGTAACCGCCAGCCCGGATACTATTATTGCAAACAATACCCAGCTTTCCACAATCACTGCATATGTAACTGATGCTTATGGCAATAATGTTGCAGATGAAACAGTCGTAAGCTTCTTCACCAACCGCACGTCTAACGATACACTAAGTACATCCACAGCTAACACAACAAATGGAGCGGTAAACATAACTGTAAAAGGCAATAAGGCCGGTGTATCATGTATCAATGCCACATACCACTCAATATCAGGCTTTGCTGATGTAACAATGACACCGGGTCCGGCGGTTAATATTACGGTAACTGCCAGCCTGGATACTATTGTTGCTAACAATACCCAGCTTTCCACAATCACTGCATATGTAACTGATGTTTGTGGCAATAATGTTGCAGATGAAACAGTCGTAAGCTTTTCGAGCAGCCGCATGTCTTACGATACACTCAACGCATCCACAGCCAATACAACAGATGGTTTAGCATGTATAACCGTAAAGGGTAAAAAGACCGGTGTATCTCGTATCACTGCCTCGATCGATTCAGTATCAGGCTTTGCTGATGTAACAATGACACCGGGTCCGGCCTTCGGTATTACTGTAAATGCCTACCCGGATAGTATTGTTGCTAATGATCTCTATATATCCACAATCGAAGCAAAGGTAACTGATGAATATGGCAATAATGTTGCAGATGGAAAAGTCGTAAACTTCTCGACCAACCGTACAGATTCCGATTCACTATACCGAATCACAGATACCACAGTAGATGGTCTTATAAGTACAGATGTATGGGGCAATAAGTCCGGTGTATCACGTATCACTGTTAAATGCGGCTTAATAACAGGCTTTGCTGATATTACAATGACACCAGGTCCTGGTACCAGTATCACTGTAGCTGCAGTTCCGATAACTATAGCTGCTGATGATACCCAGTTCTCAACCATCACTGCCACAGTAAAGGATATTTATAACAATACTGTTGCAGACGGAACAAGTGTTAGCTTCATAACTAATCGCACATCTTCCGATACACTGAGCTCATCCACAGCTATCACAACAGATGGTATAGCAAACATAACCGTAATGGGCAATAAGTCCGGTGTATCCTGTATCACTGCTTCAATCGGTTCAGTGTCAGACTCTGTTGATGTAACAATGACTGCAGGTACTGTTGCTTTAATATCAAATGTATCAGGTATGGGCCAAACAGGAATAATCAATACTGCATTATCGGCTCCATTCGTGTTCCAGGTAAACGATATGTACAGCAATCCGGTCACGGGTGTGACTGTCAACTTCGATGCAATTGGCACATATGGCGAATCAGCCAGTAAATCAATAGCAACGAGCGGTGCAGACGGACAGGTTAATGTGACATTAACACTTGGACATACTCCGGGAACCTATAGTATAATATGTAAGGTCAATGACAGTCCGACTATCTATAACATTATAGAAGCAACCGCTGTAACTAAAACTCCACCGACTCCGGTAGATCTTATACACACCACAGGCAACTACTGGGTCAATTATACATGGTCTGCAGGAAGCAGTGTTGTTTCTACTGACTCTTACAATGTGAGTTTGAACGGTACATGGACTAATGGATCCAGTGTGGCATTTTCAAATACCAGTGTAGGTTCGGGTGGATGGGCAAACATCTCTGTTTGGGCATTCCACAATGAAGACAGTGGATATCTTTCGGATACCTGTATTAGTAATGAGGTGCAGGCACCAACAATACCGAACATTACTTCATATACTCCGCAATCACCTGTAAGTGATACCGAAGAAGCAATAAGAATGTTCACTATCACAGTTGATCAGATAGTCGACGTAAGCTGGCTTATCAACGGAATACAGGTACAAACGAATTCAAGTATCTCGTCAGCCAGCTACACTAATCTAAGTGCAAAACCAGGTATCTTGAATGTGTCTGCTATAGCCAGTAACACCAACGGCACTGACAGACAGACATGGATTTGGAATGTGAGTGAGGCCCGGGTTGTTGATATTAATCTTTCACTAAACAATGGCTGGAATATGATCTCAATTCCGATAAGACCACTCAACTCATCAGTGGATTCAGTATTTGCAGATGTGAATTTGTTTGGTAAAAATATCTATGAATATCAATCAAACAGGTATAATATTGTTACTGTAGTTGAACCAAAGACAGGGTACTGGTTATATTCAAATAGTAGTTGCAATATAACGATTAGAGGCAAAATAACAACAAATAGAACTGATCTTGATCCGGGCTGGAATATGATAGGATTACCAGTGTATCCGTCGGATTCGTCAGTAACTTCGATATTTGCAGGTGTTAATATGTTTGGCAAGGATGTCTTTGCATATGATGGATCATATATAAGTGTTACCGAGGTAGAACCCAAGAAAGGATACTGGATATTCTCATTTGGACCAAAACGGATAACATATGAAGGAACAATCGTTACATCCTGAAAACAGGGGATAAGAGGGAAAATATGATAGCAATTAACAACAGATTAATAAGAGCCATAATTATAACATTGGCTCTTTTGATTTTTCTATTGAGTACTTCATCTGCTTCGGTAGATAAGTGGAGAATGTCTATTGAGGCAACCGGTCAGACAGGGAATGTAACTTTTGGTATTGATCCGGGTGCAACGAATGACCCTGATCTTGGTATCGATCAAGTACCGGAAATACCACCTGGTCCTGATATATCATTTACACAGATGAGTCTAATAGATGAATTAACAGGTACCCCTATGCAGACATTGATCAATAAGGACAAAATGGAATGGGTTTTGATAGTAACTCTTAATAAATTACCATCAACAACCGTATTCTGGAATTCATCCGATCTTCCGGCAAACCTTGATATTACTATTAATAATGTTGATATGAGAACCGGAAGTTCATTTGTTCTAAGTGGTAATCAAAGCGATTCGGTTGTTTATGAGATACCTGTTAATGCCAGCATAGTAACACATCCTGCTATAACTTCAGATGATAATTCACTTATACCAAAAGGAGAAAGCTTTTTGCAAAACATACAAAGTTTTTTAAATAAATTTTTTAAATATAATAATTAAAGGAGATCGGGGGTACATTTGCATATGAGATCAATTAAGATACTTACAATAATAGCAATATCACTATTTTTTTTAAATTTTCCAGCTGTGTCGGCGTCAGATGAATGGAATATGTCCATTTCAGCCACCAGACATGTAGAAATTGTAACATTCGGAATAAGCCCGAATGCTACAAATAATCCTGATCTGGGTCTCGATGAAGCGACGACCGTACCACCAGGTCCCGAAACACCATTTACATATTTGAATCTTATGGGAAGTAAGGATTCAGCACCATTAAGTAAGATGATCAATAAGGATAAAACAACATGGTTATTGGGAGTCAGTATTAATAGATTAGGTTCAACCACTCTTTACTGGAATACATCAGGTCTCCCATCAGACGTCGATCTCGCTATTAATGGCATAAATATGAAAAATGCGAATTCTCTTGTATTAGATGGTAATCCGACGGGTGGTATTATTCACTATCTGGTGATAACTGATGATATTGCAGCACCGGTTATTACCAATATCACATATACAACACCATTACCTGATTCAGTGATTATCACATGGGATACTGATGAGGAGGGAGACAGTCTTGTTAAATACGGCACAATATCAGGTAATTACACGTATACTAATTATAACTCATCAATGGTAACCTCACACAGCTTCACGCTGGAAGACTTAACCCAGGACACTACATATTTCTTTGTGGTCAACAGTACAGACAAATTTGGTTATTCCAATCAGAGTGATGAGTATAGTTTCAAAACTTGCAGATATCCTTCACCGGGAATTACCGGCTTTAGTCCTTCATCACCTGTTTATAATTCACTGGGTACACCACGGATTTTCAGTATCACTGTTAACCAGAGCGTTGATGTGACATGGTATATAAACGGATCAAAACTTTATACTAACCATAGCGTAACCCAGGCAAGCTATACCAACACAAGTGCGGTCTATGGATATTATAATATCTCTGCTATTGCAAATAATACCAACGGCACAGTTATGCAGACATGGTTGTGGACAGTGGTAGGTTTGCCAAAGAATATTACTATCACTGCGGAGCCGAAAAGTATAGTGGCTGATGACGATGATTTTTCTACTATCTCTGCGATGGTGAAGGATTTTCAAGGTAATAATGTTATAGACGGAACTGTTGTTACTTTCCTGACCAACCGTGATAGCGACACACTGAGTAGTTCTAATGCTGTTACAGTGAATGGTATTGCAGAAATAACAGTAATAGGAAATAAAATTGGAAATTCTAGAATAATGGCTACTTATGACTCTATAGAGGATACTGTTGATGTTACTATGACTTGTGGTCTAGCTGCTGATATAATTAATATTTCAGGCATTGGCCAGACAGATTTTATAAATTATATATTGCCTGCTCCGTTCGTATTCCAGGCAAAAGATACCAATGATAATGTAGTTTCAAATATGGATGTTGACTTTATTGTGATAGGTGACAATAGCGCTTCAGCTAGTGTATCAACAGCAACGACTGATGCAGACGGACAGGTCAGTGTAACGCTGACACTTGGAAGTCTTCCCGGAACCTATGGTATACGGTGTGAGGTAAGTAACAATACGGCTATTAATAATACGATCACTGCAACAGCAACAGCGATACCGGGCCCGGAAACAATATCTTTTGATCCGTTATCACCAGTTAGTAATATTGAAGGTGAACCGAGGACGTTTAATATCACAACTGATCAGGTAGTTAATATTACATGGTATATAAACGGATCAGAGCTTTATACAGATCATAGCGTAACAGAAGCAAGCTATACCAACACAAGTGCGGTCCATGGACACTATAATGTGTCTGCTGTTGCAAATAATGCAAACGGCACAGTTATGCAGACATGGTTGTGGACTGTGACAGAAACCAGACAGGCTGCAAGTGTTATTATTATTTCAGGCACAGGTCAGACAGAGTTGATAAATTCCATGTTATCTTCTCCGTTCATATTTCAGGTTAATGATACCGATAATAATGCACTCTCAAAAATAGATGTGAACTTTATAGTGACAGGTGATAATAATGCTTCAGCCAGTGTAACGACTGGAACGACCGGTGCAGATGGACAGGTCAGTGTGACATTGACACTTGGAAGTATTTCGGGAGCCTATGGAATAATGTGCGAGGTCAGTGATAATCCGGCTATTAATAATACGATTACTGCAACAGCAACAACGATACCGCCGCCGGAAATATTATTTTTAGATCCTTCGGGTTCACAGGTTAGTGATAATGAAGGTGCTTCGAGGACGTTTAGTATTACAACTGATCAGGTAGTGGATGTTACATGGTATATTAATGGAACGGAAGTTTATAGTGATACAGGTGTGAAGACATCGAATTATACGAACTTGAGTGCAGTAGTGGGAATATGGAATGTTTTGGCTATTGCAGTGAATGATAATGGTACCCGTATGCATACCTGGGTATGGAATGTTACTGAGACCGGGGTTGTGTCGGTGAGTTTGACATTGAATCCTGGTTGGAATCTAATTTCGATACCGGTTGAACCTGTTAATGATTCTGTTTATTCGGTATTCTCAAACAAAGATATCGATAAATCATGCATCTATAAATATGGACAATTCGGGTTTGAAACTGTTACATCAGTAGAATCTAAGATTGGATACTGGGTATATTCAGAAATGACAATCCCATTAAATATTATAGGAAATTCGATGACAAATATTACACTCGTTCTTAACCCAGGTTGGAACTTAATAGGTATACCGGTAAACCCAATTAATTCATCAGTTGATTCAGTATTCTCAAACAGAGATATCGATAAATCATGTATCTATAAATATGGACAATTCGGGTTTGAAACTGTTACATTTGTAGAACCTAAAATTGGTTACTGGGTATATTCAGAGGTGAAAATACCAATACAAATTGAAGGAACACCTGTTACGTCATAAAGGAGGGGAATAATGTGAGTATTAAAGGAATTTATATAATTAATTTGAATGTTACAAGAATCGGAATAGCTGTCATCATCCTATGTTTTTTTTTAAATATTGCTGCAGCATATCCTAATCAGTGGAACATGACTATAACCGATAAGAATAATGAATATACTGCTACATTTGGAATCCATCCTGATGCAAATAATAGTAAAGATAAATTCGATATAAATGCAGATTTTCCATCCACAACAGATTCTTATACATTTCCTGTATTATTGAGTAGTACTGGTGCTAGCAAAAAACAGTGGATCAACTTGGACAATATAACATGGGTTTTAAGAGTAACAATCAATAAATTGGATTCAACAACCATCAAATGGGATAACTCTACTCTACCATTTAATCTTGATATTTCGATTAATGGTACTAACATTACTGACACTGATATGAGAACTCAAAATATGATTGAATTGGAAGGTAATGCATCTAAATCAGTTATGCAATATTTTATTATAACAGTAGATACCAACCCCCCAATTATCACAAATATCACAAACTCCATCCCAGAATTCGAATCAGTAACTATTACGTGTGATACAAATGAGGACAGTAACTGTACAGTGAAATATGGTAATACATCAGGTGATTATAAATATGAAACACCAAATCCAATACCACTAGTAAAATCACACACCATCCCACTAACAGGACTGCAACCAAATACAAAATATTACTATGTAGTAAACAGTTCCGACAGAAGCGAAAATTTTAACGAGAGCGATGAACACAATTTCATTACTCCTCCATTACCTCCGGCCAGTATTATTATATCTGCGCGCCCGGAAACTATTGTTGCCAACGGCACCCATGAATCCACTATCACTGCAAAAGTAAAGGATAAAAATGGTGCTAATATTGCAGATGGGACAATTATAATCTTCGGATCTGACCGCTCCAGCACCGATAAACTGAGTGCGACAGATACCACCACAACAAACGGTGAAGTTAGTATAACAATAAATGGCACCAAGACAGGTGTATCCACCATAACGGCCACAGGTGGCAGTATTGATAACTCTACCAAAGTAACAATGACCCCGGGTCCGGTTGATAATATCTCTGTAACTGCCAGCCCGTTAACTATAGTTGCTAATGATACTGATCTCTCAACTATCACTGCAACAGTAACAGATAGACATGGTAATAATGTTGAAGATGGAACAATTATAAGCTTCTCAACCAGCCGCAGAAATAACGATACACTGAGTAATCCCACAGCCAACACAACTAATGGTAATGCAACAATATCATTAAAAGGCAACAAACCTGGTGTATCCAATATAACAGCATCCAATAATTCCATTAAGGGCTTTGCTGAAATTGTAATGAACCCTGGTAAGGCTGCCAGTATCACTGTAACTGCCAGGCCAAACAGCATTGTTGCTAACGATTTTGATTCATCCATCATTACTGCAATAGTAAAAGATGCTTGTGGTAATAACGTGTCAAATGGAACAGCTATAAGTTTCTTGACCAACCGCTCAAGTGATACTATTGCTATATTAAGAGTTCTCACCATAAATGGTATTGCAGGCACAACATTAACAGGCAACAAAACTGGAGTATCCAATATCACTGCTCAAAATGGCTCAATAGAAGGGTCGGATTATGTAACAATGACCCCGGGCCCGGTTGATAATATCTCTGTAACTGCCAGCCCGTCGACTATAGTTGCCAATGATACTGATCTCTCAAATATCACTGCAATAGTAACAGATAGACATGGTAATAATGTTGAAAATGGAACAATTATAAGCTTCTCAACTAACCGCAAAGGTAACGATACACTGAGTGATTCCACAGCCACTACAACTAATGGTGTGGCAACTATAACCGTAAATGGTACAAAAGTGGGTGTATCGAATATAAATGCCTCATACGGCTCTATATCTGGCACTGTTGATGTAACAATGATCCCTGGTATGGCTGCCAGCATCACTGTAACTGCCAACCCGCAGAGTATAGTTGCCAACAACACCCACCTCTCCACAATCATAGCAACAGTAACAGATGTGTGTGGCAATAATGTCACAGACGGAACAATTATAAGCTTCTCAACCAGCCGCAAAAATAACGATACACTGAGTAATCCCACAGCCAACACAACTAATGGTAATGCAACAATATCATTAAAAGGCAACAAAACTGGTGTATCCAATATAACAGCATCCAATAATTCCATTAAGGGCTTTGCTGAAATTGTAATGAACCCTGGTCCGGCTGCCAGTATCACTGTAACTGCCAGTCCAGACAGCATTGTTGCTAACGGTTCTGATTCATCCATCATTACTGCAACAGTAAAAGATGCTTGTGGTAATAACGTGTCAAATGGAACAGCTATAAGCTTCTTGACCAACCGCTCAAGTGATACTATTGCTATATTAAGAGTTCTCACCATAAATGGTATTGCAGGCACAACATTAACAGGCAACAAAACTGGAGTATCCAATATCACTGCTCAAAATGGCTCAATAGAAGGGTCGGATTATGTAACAATGACCCCGGG
>Ga0255426_10118_pt1 | contig 15904 bp, 11 predicted proteins | sample ANMaggSeSYBR02J9_FD_182666 | JGI IMG/M metagenome (GOLD analysis project Ga0255426, IMG submission 182666) | Sediment cell enrichment communities from methane seep in Santa Monica Basin, California, United Staets - ANME aggregate JGI... | ecosystem: Environmental > Aquatic > Marine > Cold seeps >...
GCAGATGAATATCGACGAACTCCATTCCTTTTCCTGATATAATCTGAAAACTGGCAGCGAAAGGCAGAGAGACCTGATTCGGCGCCGCCAAAGGCGAAAATGATATCACGACGCGTAGAGAACTCGAAAAAGGGCTTAAACAGCGAGTCCCTCTGAGCGTCTATACTAAACAATTTATCGGGTTCATTGATCAGGGGAAGACCATGGGAGGCTCCAAGCCTTTGGTGTCGTCACAATGTCATTCAAAATAATATGACATATCGACTTAGTTATATTAAGTAGTTACACCTTTTAAAGATGTGAAATCCATACACCAGTTAGTAAAAATAATAGGTGGTGTGTGGACTTATTTAGAAACACTATTTTGTGGTTGTTTTTTGCCATTTGTTGATTTTTCGGTGGCTCTTGCGGATCGACTTTCGTCCACTTCTAGATTTGTATGATCCCCGTACTGCTCTCTCATTGTTCTTTTTTAGCAAAGACTCCAGATGGTTGCTATCGCTTGCAATAACGGGCTCGACAATTCTCAGCAGATTGTCCAGTTGACCTTTAAAGTTAACTTTCCTCTTTCTTTCGAATGAGCTGCTGAAAGTCTCGTTATCATCTAATATTTCCTCAGCATAATTTGCCATAATTCTGTTTAAAGTTAAAATACCAAGTGCGGCAAATAACTCTTGCTTGATGAATTTTTCACGCTTTCCATGAAATTCAATTCCGTCAAGGTGAGTTTTTAATGTCTTATAAAGTTCTTCATGCCCCCAACGAGCGTGGTAAGCCTCGGAATAGTCTGAGATAGTAATATTTTTGTCGATAATCGTTGATCCAATGTAGTAGGTTTTATTGCCGATCCTGTATTTCATCATCCTAAGTGGGAAAAACTCTAATTTTTCAATTTCAGGATGCTTTTTCTTGATGTTGGAGAAGGTCTTTTTAGATGGACTAATCTCTGTCGTGTTATCGTCTCTACTTCCTTTAATGAACTCATTGATTTGTTTGAAGCTCTGTTTTTTAAGTCGAAATACAGCATCGATATTGAGGCGGTTATGCCAATATAGCAACGCATAGCTTATGTAGCCACGATCGTAAATCACCACATCACCTGGCTTTAGTGCTTTTAGGTGTGTGATCGCTTCTCTCTGTTCGTCCATAGTATTTGAAAAAGTAACGTCGTAGGTAACTTTGACTTTCAATCGATAAATACAACTAAGAAGACCTTGAGGGTAGAATGCGTGTTTGCAGGGAAGCTAAGTAATTGCCTCTATCTTCATTCATAGTTTCTCTTGGAAGGAAGCCATTGGAAAGGATCAATGGCAGGATTTGGGTGTATTATCCGATACAAAACCGACAGATAAGCGGCCTGCAGCTTACTATAAGGCTTATGAATCAGAAGTTAATATTCACAATAAAAAATATAGAGCTGTTGTTATTCATTCAAGCGCCCATGATAAGCGTCGTCAAAAACGCATAGAACGAGAGCTGAATGCAGAGCTTAAATCTTTGAACCACCAATGCAAACAGGCTGTCCAAAAAGACTTTTATTATTTAGCCGATGCACTGGCCGCAAAAGAAGAGCTTGGAAAGACGAAAGCCAAATATTACATTGTCAATCCGGAAGTAGAAAAAAGACCAAAGTACAAAAGCGGGCGGTCAAAAGGAGGTATTCGCAAAATTAAAGAAATGTTGTATGGCCTTTCTGTAACAGTAGTAAAAGATGATCAAGCGGTCTCAAAATTAAGAGAAGAAGCCGGTTGCTTTGTTATGATTACCAATGTTCCCAAAAAAGGTGAAGGCAGCTACGATTCTAAAGCAATCTTAAAAACATACAAAGATCAGTACGGCATAGAACAAAACTTCGGGTTTCTAAAAGATCCTGTAATCGTCAACAGCATATTTTTAAAAAAGCCAGAGCGGATAGAAGTTCTTGGATTAGTTCTATTGCTTTCACTGCTGGTATGGCGCCTGATTGAAAGAGAAATGCGCCATTATATTGAAAGAGAGAAACGGGATTTGCCCGGATGGAAGAAAAGAAGAACGACTCGCCCCACGACCTTTATGCTTACGACCAAATTTCAAGGAGTTATGATTATAAAAGTTGGCAATATCCGAAAACTTAATAAACCACTTACGGAACAGCAAAGAGAGTATTTAATAGCGCTAAATGTCAATCCAAACGTTTTTGTTAATCCAAGAGCAGGATAATTGATCCAAAACAAATTGTTTTGTTTAAAAACTATAGTTTAAAAAATAGAGAATAAATATAATTTGGGGTGTTGAAAGTGAGTTCGATACACGGAACAGGGATTTACCAAGCCTGACAACAATGATGCCGAGAATGCCATCAGGCCATTTGTCGTGGGTCGCAAAAACTGGTTATTTTCTGGAAACCCGGAAGGCGCCAGCGCAAGTGCAGCTCTATTCAGTCTGATTGAAACAGCCAAGTCCAATGAACTGGAACCCTACCATTATCTGCGTTATCTGTTTGATAAACTGCCGATGGCTGAGACGACCGAAGATTATAAATCGCTGCTTCCACAGTATCTGAGCTCAGAACAACTGAAGCTAAATGCTTAGTGCGGTTTATTAAGCGCTTACTTTTTTACCATTCTATCCCCAGCATAAAACAGTTCAGTCCACTGCCGATACCCAGAAATCCGACAAGATCGTTTTTTATCAGAAACTCACGTTCCGATGCTATTGCAGCAGTTATTGGAAGTGATACTGTTCCGATATTTCCAAGATGCCGGAAGGTGGTAAAATCTTTTTCTTCTGGAATACCTATGGATTCCAGTATGGTTTTTTGGTGAGTTGCTCCTACCTGATGGCAGATGACTTTGTCAGGCTTATTATCGGACCACGACAGTTCTTTTTTGAAATCTTTATATGTTTCAATTCCCAAAACAACACCGTGTTGCAAAACACCGACAGAATCTGTTTCCATAACATGAAGTCCGCTTGCAGGTATGCCTGTATCCGGCCCCCAACGGCAAAGTTCATGATGCTTTGTTGCGTTTTTTATCATTCCTCCTAAAAATCGATGTCCATTATTGGCAATTGATTCATCCGTCAAAAGAACAGCAACAGCCCCGGACCCGCCTGTAAGAGTTGCAATTGTTTTTTTAAAGACTTCTATATCTTTTGTTTTAAGTAATCGGTCTATTGTAATATCAACGATTTGACGGGAAGACTCGCACGCTACCACAAGACCTGCCTTGATATGTCCCAGCTCAATAGCATTGGCAATTTGAACCATTCCATTAAGAATGCCCAGGCAGGCATTTGATACATCATAAATCTGTGCTTTACGGCTTATCCCAAGGCTGTGTGCTGTTGCGCAGGCTGTTGCCGGTTCCAGGTTGTCTCTGCAAACACCTCCGTAGATAAGCATGCCGATAGAATCCGGAGAAATACCGGATGCTTCTATTGCCTTTTGACCCGCTTTTATCGCACCCTCATGCATTTTAAAGCCTGGGTCCCAGAACCTGCGTTCCTGTATTCCCGTTATTGCTTCCAGTTGACCTTTTTGCAGATGAAGTTTTTCGTAAAGAGGCTCAAGCCGCATTTCCAGATCTTCCGAAGTTATCACATTCGGGGCAAGTTCATAACCAAATGAATTTATGTAAACTTTTGAGTAAAGCATATTATTTATTGAATATTGAAGGAATCCTATCAATTTTATTTAAAATGATAGAGCGAAGCGATACCACAATTTTCAATTTTCAATTTTCAATTTATTTTCACCTTGTCCGTTAAAGGAACAAGCCTGATCCCAAAATCTTGCATCTCATAAATATATAGTCCATCAATTTTCAGAAACCCGTTTGCCTGTATGGTTGGGATCGGTATATCCTGTATTTTTGTCACTACAGCTTCAATTTCTATCTTTTTGTTTTCCGGAACAATCTGGCCTCTATAAATCCAGATGTGCGGTTTATCAGTTATAAGCTCGAATATATGCGTTTCTGCCAGATGGCTCCAACGATCAATTGCCATGAATTTTATCAGTTGAATAAAAGACTCAATGCCGAGGGAACCAGGACATACAGGATCCTGATAAAAGTGTGCCTTGAAAAACCATTCATTTGGATCAACTTTTTTTACACCGCGAATAAATCCAAGCCCTTCAGTTCCGCCATCACGAATATAAGTCTCAATCTCGTCAATCATAAGCAATGCTTTTGACGGCATTGCCAGAGAAGGTGCCGATAGGCAAGGCGCCGGAGCGGTTTCCAAATCATAAGGAGTTAAAGGCGGAATGCCGGTAAACACATGTGAAACCGACCTTTTAAGCTCACCAGCATCAGGCTTGTATGCCCTTTCGGCAGCATCAATTATTCCAACCTGCTGTGCCAGCGCCTTTTTTGTAAAAAATCCAAAATTCGTATTTCCTTCATATATTAATTTATCAGACTGCAGGATTTGTATGTCAAAGTGTTCTATTATCATATCTCCTGCTTCAGCAACCTTGGTCATGCGGGTGCGCATTGTAAGGATCTTTGAATCAGGCAAAACCTGATGATGCAAGACAGCTTTTCCACCAAGGTTTCTGAACTTTAGGTTTTTTTTACTTTTGAGAGCAGAACCCATATAAGCTGCAAGCCATCCGCAGGGTTGCAGGGCTATTTCAAGTAGTATGCAGTATGGCATGGCAGGGATACGATTTGCTTTAAAGTACCACTCATCCGGCGGCACTTCGTACTCTGCTTCGATCCACCCGTCAGGTTTCAGTACCCATTGTTCCGGCTCAATATTAGTTATTTTGTCTATAAAAAGATACGGCGGCCCAGGAAGCCTGGCGATAATTCTTTCTTCATCAAAAACCTTATATGGCTCGCCAAATGCCTCTGAAGGTTTTCCAGTTGAAAATGCCAGAATACTGTCATAGTCAAAACCGGCTTTTTTCTTCCAGGCTGATTCAATTTCTTCACGAGTTATTCCTGACATTTTCATTGACATGTCTTTAAACATGACAATTCGCCGGCCATCACCAAACATATGTGCATCCGCAATTACAAAAGGTTCGGGACCATAACCTGTTTCTTTTATTTCTACTTCGTAAACTACATGTCTGGTGTCAGGCGTTACCGGGCCTCTGCACTTCAGTATGCTTTCAACCCCGACAACCGGTTCATAGCATACGCCCGGCTTGTCGGTTACCCAGCCCATGCGCTGAATAAATACTCTAAGCGTGTGTGCGCAGCATTCATACATGAGGGTTCCCGGCATAACCATGTCATCCTTGAAATGGCAGGTAAGAAACCAGTCATCAGGGTGTATATCCGCCTCAGCTCTTATCAAACCCATTCCATAGCGGCCGCCCTTTGGGTCAAGATTTAGTATCCTGTCAACAAGTTTCATCCGGCCTCCGGGGAGCTTAAGAGAATCAGCGATTTTTATACCATTAAAAAGGGCGCCAAAACATTTTTCAAGATTTCCGGATCTAAGGGCATCAACTTCTTTGTCATTGTAACTCTCAGTATAAATGGGAACAAGCTCATTCCAGCCAGAAGGCTTTTTACCCAGTACAGGCTCGGTATCTTCTTTTGTTAAAATTATACCGCCTGAATTTTCAACCTCTTCTTCAGTAAAGAATCCCGCGCAACCATCAGTCATGCTTATAAGAGGTTTGTTGTTGATAAAGCCTTCAAAGCTGAAAAAGAAAAGATAAGTATCGCCCTGGCGTACAAATTTTTCTATTTCTATTTCATATATTATGACATCACCGGGGCACGGGAGCCCGCGGTGAAACTTTACAACCGCATCAAGAAGCCTGTAACTTCTCTTACCCTTAACAACATGATCAATACCGAGGTATGAACAGAGAAACAGGTCGGCCTGCCCGGATTCAACCGATATGCATACAGGCGCATGCCCACCGTCAAGATACCATGCACCAGGCAGGACATCATGCTCTGTTACTACACGACCGGAACCTAGTGAGCCTTTTTCGCCTTCTACGGAAATTATCCTGTCAACAAGCATGAGCGGCTCATCAGGAAGGCGTACCCGTACTTTGTAAGTATCTACTGCCGCAAACTCAGGGCCAAGTACCTTTGCTGCCGAGCCAATCGCAAACTCCATACACATATCGCGTGAAAAAGCGGAGAAGCTGTCCAGTTCTATGTCTTGTCCGAATTCTTTTATTTCTTTGCCTGCCATCATGGTTTCAAGAAGGCGGGTTTGTGTGGCGAATGTTTTTTCAATGCCTCTATTTAACTCATTTGAGAAATTTATAAAGGTTTTGTGGGCTTCTGAAACAGCGGTTACGTTTTCCGTTACAGGTCCGATCAGATCATTATATGAAAAGACTGTATCCAAATCCTTAAGGTGTGTTTCCTGATTTTTAAACTGAGTTTGAGCATGTCTTATGTTAATTTTTCGGGGCAAAACAGGGGAAGGCGTTTTCCCGCCAATAGTCAGGGTTAACTGTTTTTCAGTTTTATTATGGTATAAATCATTAATTGTCTTTTCATATAAACCGGTCCCGTAGATTTTGTCCATATCAACAGGCACACGTTCAGTGATAAGTGAACCCAGGAATTTGAGAATTGTGACATAATCATCTTCTCCACGGACGCATGCAGAGACAGCCATGTGAGGTTTTTTATCCAGTATGCGGCTGATCATCCTGGTGCATGAAGAATGAGGACCCATTTCAAGGAATATGCGTATGCCGTCTTTATATGCCTGGTCAATTAAGGCGGTGAAATCAAATCCTTCAATTGCCTGTTTAAGAATTGAGGAGGCAGCACTGTCGCTTGTAAGGGCATATGAACGCCCAAGAGCGCAACTGTAAAATTTTATGTTTTCCGGAGAAGCAGTTGGAAAGATGTGAAGCTTTTTATATGCATCTGCAACAGGAACTGCTGCGTCGCAGTGGACGCTGACAATGCCGTCAAGAAAAATTGCTTTACATCCGAGCATCTTGATTGATGCTTCAATATCGTCTTTTTGGCCGCCGATTACACATTCATCCGGTGTATTAATTATAAGGAGTTTTGCATAAGGGAATTTATTTATAGCATTAAGAACAATATCTTTGGGACGATTAACTACGGCAACACACCATTTTATATCTTTATCAGGAGGGATATTCCATGCCCGGCGGGCGGAATTACACGGACCTGCAAGTTCTGTACTGAAAAGATCGGTCTCCCGCATTCTTTTCAGCATTTCTCCGCGATCAGACCATGCGCCCAAGGCAAAAAGTCCCGTTGATTCACCAAGGCTGTAGCCGATAACGGCAGATGGTTTTATTTTGAAATTCATTATTAGATTAGCAGTCACACCACCATGTACTACCTGGCCAAAAATCATATTTAAAGGATCAGATATAATTTTTTTGTAAGCCTCTTTTTCCCATCCCGGCATCCACGACGTTCTCTGGGGCACATAGCATTGTGGAACAAGCTGAGTCCTGAGCTGCTGAGTTTTTGCATCCATTTTGCGGAGAATTTCCGGCCATTGAACACCAATACCTCTTCCCATTCCAACATAATGGTTGCCTGAACCAGGAAAGACAAATGCTGTTTCGCCTGAGAGACCTATGGGATCAGGTGAATAGCTTATACCGCTCATGCCGTTCATTCTTTTGGGTGTACTTTCTGAAACCGCATTTTTTGCATCATTAATCAGATTTTTGAGATCTACAATATCAGCCGCAACGATTGATACTGCATATTTTTTTTCAGGTACCGGCTTATTCTTTAAATACCAGCTTCGGGCAGCAGCTTCTATTTTAAAGTCAAGAGCTTTGGGCTCTTTGAGTTTTTCAATATGATTGGACAGTTTTTCAAGACCTTCCATAAGAGAGGTTTTATTGTTTCCCTCAATAACAAAAAGACCGAATTTCCGGTCGCCCAGAGGCCGCTGTCTTTCTATTTTTACTTTTTCCAGTATGTGATTTTTTTGCGAATATTCAAATCCTTCAAGAATAACATGCATGCAGTTGCCGTCTGAAGTTAAAGAGGCTGTGCACGCCCTTCGGGGGCCATCTTTTCTGTCTCTCAGCCAGTATTGAGGAAAAGCAGGCATATGAAATACGCTGTCCTGCCACCTGTCATTTGCAGGCATGATAAAGTTAGTTAAAGGAGGAATTATTTCATAGTAAAGGCACAGGCTGGTTTTTACTAATGATGCAAGACCTGAAGCAGCGCCTGTATGCCCGATATTTGCCTTTACAGATCCAATGGCGCAACTGACATTTTTATTATCAGACGGGTCTGTAAAAAAATCATTTAGAGCCTCTGATTCCAGATTATCTTCTAACATGTCTCCGCTGCCGTGAGTTTCAAAATAACTTATTGATGATGAAGAGATGTCTGCATCTTGAAATGACCGCTTGAGTGACAGAGTATAAGCATCTTTTGAAGGAGATTCAGTATCAATTCCATCACCTGCAGCGCATCCCAATCCTTTTATTACGGAATAAATTCTGTCTCCGTGCTTGATTGCACTGTCAAGTCTTTTTAAGACAAGCGCAGCCGCGCCTTCACCGGGCAGAGTTCCATCTGCCGACCGGTCGAACGGATGGATTTCATTGTTTTTTGAATAAGGCTTTAATTTGTTTGTGGTAATAACATTGCGCACGTCTCCGGAAAGATCAATTGCTCCAACAAGTACGGCATCCGTCTCATCCTGCTGCAATGATCTTACTCCTATTTCAAGCGCTTTAAGTCCTGATGCGCCTTCACAGGAAACAGCAAAGCTCGGGCCTCCAAAACGGAATTCCCTGGCAATCCGGCTTGCTATAATGCCCCCCAGCGCACCTATTGTCCGGATGTTTGTCAGCGCAGGGCCTGATGAGTTTCTTAAAGATTCAAGCCATATGTCGGTTTCTTTTTCATCCGGATTAAGTTTCTGTGTATTTATCCATTTTTGAACCAAATTATAAAGATTCCACCTCAGATGATAATTGGTTGCTTCAAAATCAAATTCCATTCCTATGATAACACCTGTTTTCGGGCGTTTTTCTCTATCCACAAGACCCGCATCTTTCATGGCGTTTGAAGAAACTTTAAGCATTAGCAGATGTTGCACAAGTATATCAGGAATTTCATTCGGCGGCATATGAAATTCTCCAACAGTCAAAGCAAGGTTGTCCATAAAGGCGCCGTATAAAAGCTTTCCATCAAGATGTCCGGCGGCAATGTTATCGCATCCTTTCCATCTGTCTTCAGGTCTTTCTCTGATTATTGAAGAGCCTTTAAAAATGGTTTCCTTGAAATCTTTCAACGACTTTAAACAGCCGAAAGCAGCATCCATTCCAACAATGGCAACTGGGGGTTGCGGGTTGCGGGTTGCGAGTTGCGGGTTACGGGTTGCGGGTTGCGGGTTACGGGTTGCGGGTTGCGGGTTGCAAGTTGCGGAATCCGAACACCATTCTTCTATAAGCAGATGACCGTTTATTCCTCCGAATCCAAATGCGCTGACTGCAGCACGAAACGGCCTTTTGTTGTTTTTTCTGATCCACTCTTCGGCTTTTGTCTGCACACGAAACGGACTGTTATTAAGGGGGCTTTTTTCCGGCGCTTTATTAAAGTTAATTGATGGGGGAAGAACTTTATGTTTTAAGGCAAGAAATGTCTTTATCATTCCGGCTGCGCCGGCGCCGGTTAAAAGATGGCCGATCATGGATTTGACTGATCCTATAGAGCATTGTTCATACGACCATCCGGATTCACCCCAGAGATTTCTCAGGCTGTGAAGCTCAGTGGTGTCTCCGACACGCGTTCCAGCGCCATGACATTCAATAAGATCAATTTCGTATGGAGACCAGCCCGCGGATAAATAAGCGCTGCGCATGGCACGAACCTGACCCTCAATATCCGGTGCGAGAAGATTACCGCTCATGTCATTTGAAAGCCCCATACCGCGTATTAGGCCATAAATGTTGTCATTATCTCTCAGGGCATCGTCAAGCCTTTTTAAAACAAGTATGCCCGCGCCTTCTCCCACAACAAGCCCATCTGCGTTTTCGTCAAACGGGGCACACCTTCCTGAAGGAGAAAGTGCGCGAAGCTGGCTGAAGCCTACTTGAGTGTAGAGACATTCAGGCCTTGATACCCCTCCGGCCAGCATGGCATCAGCGCGAAACGAATGAAGCTCATCACAGGCAAGTTTGACTGCATAAAGAGATGATGCGCATGCAGCATCAAGAGTATAGCTTCCGCCTCCGAGCCCTAAGCCTTTGGCCAAAATAGAAGCCGGAAGGCTGGTTACTCTGCTTGTTAGACACTGCGCCCTGGTAAGTGGTTTGCTGGTGGAAAAATCACTGTTTTTGAAGAGTTTTTCTTCAAATGATTTTCCTATGATTTCTCTGGTTATTGAAGAAGAAGAATCAGTAGGCAGTGCGATTGCAGCAAGAACGGTTCCAATACGTTCTTTATTGATTGTTGAAATATTGCAGTTTGAAAGCGCTTTTTTGCCTGTATGAAGAACCAAGTGAAAGAGAGGGTCAAGATCGTCCAGTATGTCCTTGTCGATATTGATGTCTTTGGCAATGTCATTTAAATCAGATTTGATTGATTTTAATATGTCATCATGTATAAGACAGGCGCGTTTTGAGAAGGCCTTATCCGGCGCTGGTTCAGGATTGTACATGAACTCAGGTTCAACAATCCACCTTCCTTCAGGCACTTCAGAGCAGGAATCAACTTTATTGATAATGTTGTTCCAGAATATATCAATATCAGGAGCTCCGGGGAAAATACCGGCCATCCCAACCACTGCTATGGGTAATTTTTTTTCATTTTTCATGGTTTAAATGTATCACACCTGAAGTTTACGCGTATCTGGTTTGTTTCATAAAGCGTAAGCGTTCACGGAACATTGAAATTAGAAAATAGAAATTTGGCCTTCATGCTTTTGTACCGTTCTTCCCAATTTCTAATTTCCAATTTCTAATTTAATTTCTCCCCAATTTCAAGTTTCAAGCCGTGAACGGTTACCATAAAGCTAAAGCGTCACAAAAATTTATTTCTATACCTGACTAAGTGTTTTAAGGCAAGGGGCAAAAATAATGCGACCTGTGCGGTTAGCTTTTAGGGCTACCAACTTAAAGCGGAACATTTTTCGCCATTTTGGCTATAATGATAATTTCATAATCAAAACGTTTTAGCACGTTCGGAGAACGTGCCTTACTTCCCCCCCTCGTTACGAGGCTCTGCCACGGAATGAAAGAAGGCAGAGCCTCGTGTAATGCGTTCCCAGGCAGAGCCTGGGAACGAGGGCAAAGGTGTCTGACTCGTGTAGCATGCCGCACCTGATCCAGCAGTTTTGGCTTGACCGTCATAACCTTTATCATGTATATCTCCTATAAATTGTTGTAGATATTTCTTGACTTGGAAAAGGCTGGATATCTTACAATATAGATTTTATGAAACACTGTCTAACACCTTCAAAGGTTTCGACACTTGGCAACGAATTCGACTTTCAGTTAAACTTACAGTCTTTCTGTTATAATAGTAAGACTTTTTATTCGGCAAAATCGCACGATAAAACCCTTAGCAGGGGGTTTTATCGTGCAAAATTACCCTATTTTTCTTTTTCGCAGGCAATAATGCACGAAAACAAATCGGGTTTTTAGGCCCGCTACATCAAAGTTATGCCACGGTAGCTTAGAGCTTTTATTATGAAGGAACTCTACATCGGACTTGTTTCATTTTTGTTTGGGCTTCTGGCTCATATACTTTATGGAGTAATTGCTAAAAGTAGAGCTAAAAAACGAGTCAGACAGGCCTTATCTCAAGAGATACAGATAAATTTCTTTCAGATAAGAGACGGACGAAATTATTCTTTTTCGAAAAAAAAAGAACTTAATACACCAGGTAAAAATGATACTATTGTAATAAACCATTATGATTTCAATTTTGTCACCTATAAATCAAATATAACTGACATCCCACTTCTAAGTAAGAACCTTTCGCTCAAAATCCACCATTTTTATTCTCGACTCAAAGCGCTTCAGAACACCGCAATAACAGGATTGAAATTATTCGAAGAATCGAAAGAATTGTACAGTAAAAAAGAGGGGATCCCTATTACTGTGAAGGCCATTGATGCTTCTTCTGTTAGTTCACACCTTTTTCAGATCTTAGACGAATAATCACCAATTTGAATCAGAGGCCTATAATTTGGGTAATGAGTTGCTTGAGAAGTTGAAATATGTGAAACAAGTTTTTCCCGAAAAAGAAGCCCAAAGGGTGTCAGGTTTAAACATGCCTTCTGGTTCTTCAACCAAGAATAGCCTGACAACAGAGCACCCAAGAATCAAGAAAGGGCCAATTACAGTAGCACATAAAGACCCCAAACCAGGAGAAACGTCAGATATGTTAATTGCCAATAGTTTCTTTCGGACATTTCTACAAACGACTCCAGATTATTGGGAAAAGCTGCTGGATCTACTGTACCGTGGTGGGCGACTAAGATTATACGCTTCCTCGGTAGAGGATACCGTTGAGAAATTTTCCTTTTTATTCTTATCAAGAGACCAAATACGCCGTTATGAACCTTTGGATAATGACAACAAGCGTTTTTATATTAAGTATTTTGCATATTCTTTTATCTACTTTACCAAGTCGTTCTTGGATTCAATCGCCGTTTTTCTCAATGTGATATTGGAGCTGAATTTCAAAGGCGGAGAGATTGATTTAAAAAAGAAAAAAATTTGTAAATGCGATTTTGTCCAAACACAAGGGATTAGGCGAAAGAATTCTCGCACAAAAAATTTGGGTTCAAAAGGTTGTCAAATATAGAGACAACCTAATACACAGGCATGCGTTATATGTAGGTCCTTGCCTAACTGTTCCACCAGATATGACAGACGAGAAAGAAATATCCCGTTTCATTTTGAAGGAACCTTACTACCTCCCGAATCATCCAGATTTGACGACCGACAAAGTATCAGATCAGAGAGAAGGTGAGTTAATTAAACTCACCTGTTTTGTTGATGAGTGGATTGACCAGGCTTCACAGATGTTTGATGTTGTAATGGGTACTTTCGCGACCCAATTTACTAGAGCAAGCTGGCTAAATTCGAAAAATTCAGCAAATGGTTCTAACCCAACGAGTGACGGGGAAAATACATAGAATTAACGAAGGAACGGATCGAAATCTTGAACGAATTGAAAAGCTATGTTTCTTGGTTGAATGCGAACCTGTCGTCCAGTCACGAAAGAACAATTGGCTAACGAATAAGGATAGATTGTGTGAGGAACGAACCACAATCTTATCCCATTGGTTGGACAGGCCCGGTGTCTCTATAAGGAAATATTTTTTTTGAACAAGGGTAGGAAGTGCGTCTTCAAAAAGCGCACTTTTTTTAGGGCGAGGGAGTGCCTTAACCTGTAATAGGCTACAAAAATTTGACTATTTCATAAAAGTTTTTTCCTCCTGTTTGAATGAACTGCAAGCCTTAGCCATTAAGAAGAGCTATCCTGTTTCCCATGCAGTTAGACGGAATCATAGAATAACCATTGGCGACTGACAAAGCGGACACTTAAAAACAGGTCTTGAACAAATTAATCCAGCCGACGCAAAAAGTGTGCGCGGCTGATTAAACCGTTAGCGGAGGGCACATGGCTTCGGTCAGCCTTCCATGAACTCACACATCAAGGAGGGCTTATTATGATTATAGGCTCATCAGGCGCTGACAGACGTCAGATTCCCTTCATCTCCCTGGTGCCATTTCTGCTTATTGCTTTCGGTTTGGCTTGGGGAATCCTGGCTCTGTTCATTTTTCTCCATGACCAGATGACCGGGATATTCGGCGAATTGACTGGTCAACATCCGCTTTTTTTCTTGGCGGTGTACGCATCTGCGATTGCTGCTTTCATTGTCGTCACATACAACAGTGGCCTGGGAGGATTGCGGCGTTATTTTTCTCGATTATTACTCTGGCGCTGCTCACTGGTTTGGTATGGCTTTTTGATTGTCGGCATTCCGCTGCTGTTTTTCGGCGGCTTTGCGCTGAAGGGGAATCTTTTCGAGGATCCGTTCCCATTTTCTTCATTTCAGCCACTCATTCTGGCCTTGGCAATGACTATGGTCAAAGGCCCGGTCGAGGAATTCGGCTGGAGGGGCCTCGCTCTGCCTCTACTACAACAAAGGTTCGCGCCCATCTGGGCAGGGCTGATTCTTGGTGTTATATGGGGCTTCTGGCACCTGCCCGCGTTCCTGTTGAGCGGGACGCCGCAAAGCGCCTGGTCATTCACCCCATTCTTTGTTGGCTCTGTTGCGCTCAGCGTGATCGTGACCCCGTTATTTAACAAATCGCGCGGCAGCATCCTGCTCCCTGCATTGTTCCATTTTCAGTGCAACAATCCTATCTGGCCCGACGCACAACCTTACGACACGTTCGCGTTCGCGGCCGCCGCCGTTCTGGTTGTCTGGATCAACCGAAAAGCTATGTTCAGCAGAGAAGGTGCCGTGATGGAGGTCATTCCCCAAACTGGGTCTTAAGTGGAGTCAAGGAAATGGGGTCAAGTCTACTATTGACCCATGAAAGATAAAATGTTATATGTTACAACATGTCACGTCCACTTAGAATAGAATATCCCGGAGCATGGTATCATGTAATGAACCGTGGGAGACGGTCCGAATCCATTTTTTCAGATAAACATGACTATTTAATGTTTATTGATCTGCTGATTGAAGTATCTGAAATGTGTAATGTAAATGTAGCCGCATACTGTTTAATGACAAACCATTATCACATTTTGCTGCAAACACCCGATGGAAATATTTCAACATGCATGAGGCATTTGAACAGCGTGTACACCCAGAGATATAACAGGAGACATGGATTTGATGGTCAGCTTTTCAGGGGAAGGTACAAGTCGATTCTTGTTTGTAATGACAGCCATCTTCTGCAACTGGTGAGATATATACATAAGAACCCGGTAAGAGCAGGTATGGTTGAAGATATGCCGGATTATGAATGGAGCAGCTACAAAGGTTATCTGTCATATGCGAAAAAATGGAACTGGCTTTATAGGGATTATATTTTTTCCATGATTACTCCGAAAAAGAGAGGAAGATTAAAGCCATTTATTGATTTTATGCGAAAAGAAGATTCAGAAGAAGTTACAAGGCTATTCTCATTAAAGAAACTCCCGTCATTTTTTGGTCCGGAAAATTTCATAACAGGAATAAAAGAAAAATATTATTTTAAGAAAAAAAGCTGTGAGGTTCCTGAATCAAAACGTCTGGCTCCGACATCTGATACAATAATTTCATCAGTGTGTGAACATTATGGTGTATCGTTTAATGAATTGTTGATGACAAGACGCGGGATTTTTAATGAACCTCGCAATATTGCAGTTTATCTATTACGTCAAATACGTGGTGAAAACCTTAATAACATAGGGGAACTCTTTAATATCAAAGCATACAGCACAGTAAGCAGCATATTACGAAGAGTTTCGAGACTTAAAAAATATGACAGAAAAATTAAAAAACAGATAGGGAAAATACAAGACAGTATTAATAAGGGTCAAAGGCAGACCTGACCCCTTTTTTTCAAGATTTCTTGGAATTGTTATCGCTATGTTTTATAAGGATCATGCACCGCCACACTTTCATGCAATGTATGGCGATTATGAGATAACCGTTGAGATTGAATCCGGTGTTATTAATGGACGTTTCCCGAAACGGGCACTCAGGCATGTTATAGAATGGCACGAACTTCACAAATATGAACTGTCAGAAAACTGGCAGTTCGTAGAAGAAAAGAAACCTTTGAAGAAAATTGCACCTTTGGAGTAGTCCTATGATACCAAGAGTCATCGATGCAAAGTATGTTGACAATTACACTCTTCTTCTTCGTTTTTCAGAAGAATCTGAGGGAGAGGTTGATTTTGAACAGGAATTGGATGGAGAGATTTTTGAGCCTTTAAAGGATATCTCT
>Ga0255426_10119_pt1 | contig 15874 bp, 11 predicted proteins | sample ANMaggSeSYBR02J9_FD_182666 | JGI IMG/M metagenome (GOLD analysis project Ga0255426, IMG submission 182666) | Sediment cell enrichment communities from methane seep in Santa Monica Basin, California, United Staets - ANME aggregate JGI... | ecosystem: Environmental > Aquatic > Marine > Cold seeps >...
TCAAGGATAGATATACGCCTTCTAAGGAGCGAAAATATTTCGAAACTGATCGCTATTGATGGTATAATCAGAAAGGCTACTGAGGTCAGGCCCAAACTGGTCAGGGCAGCATTTGAATGCCAGAGGTGCGGCCATATAACAAATGTTTTCCAGAGCGGCAATAAGTTCGTACAGCCCCTGGAATGTGAGAATGAGCAATGCGGCAGGCAGGGTCCGTTCAAATTGCTTGTAAATGAATCTATTTTCGTGGATGCCCAGAAGCTCAGGCTGCAGGAATCCCCGGAAGACCTGAGGGGCGGTGAACAGCCCCAGACACTGGATATTGACATTGAGGATGACCTGTCAGGACTGGTGGCCCCAGGGGACCGTGTGACCATTGTGGGTACACTGAGGAGTTACCAGAGAGAAAAGAACCAGATCAAGAGCACTTATTTTGACCTGGTACTGGATGGACTGTCGATCGAACGGGAAGACCATGAGTTTGATGAGATCAAGATCACACCTGAAGATGAAGAGGTGATCAGGGAACTGGGCGGTTCACCTGATATTTATGACAGGATGATATCCTCTATCGCTCCCAGCATCTTTGGCTATGAGGAGATAAAAGAAGCTATGGCACTGCAGTTGTTCTCAGGAGTGGCAAAACATTTGCCTGACGGGTCAAGGATCAGGGGTGATATTCATATGCTGCTGGTGGGAGACCCTGGTATTGCTAAATCCCAGCTTTTACGCTATGCGATTAAATTATCGCCAAGGGGCATCTACACTTCAGGCAAGGGCACTACATCTGCCGGTCTTACTGCAGCAGCAGTTAAGGATGATTTCGGTGACGGGCGGTGGACGCTGGAAGCAGGCGCACTGGTACTGGCAGATAAGGGCATGGCAGCAGTGGATGAAATGGACAAGATGGCAAAGGAAGACAGGAGTGCCCTGCACGAGGCCATGGAACAGCAGACCATAAGTATTGCAAAGGCTGGCATACTGGCTACTCTTAAGAGCCGATGTGCCCTGCTGGGTGCGGCCAATCCTAAATTTGGCCGATTCGACAAGTATGAGAACATTCCACAGCAGATCAATATGCCTCCTGCCCTCATCTCCAGGTTCGACCTTATCTTCATACTGACTGACGAGCCCGGTAAGAAAAGGGATACGGATATTGCCGAACATATAATGAAAGGGCACTATGCGGGAGAGATCAATGCCCAGTTCCATAATGTACAATCATCACCTGTCACCCAGGACCAGATAGATGAAGCTATGGAGGTAATCCAGCCAGCCATTGACCCGGAATTGATGAGAAAATATATCGCTTATTCCAAACGTAACATTTTCCCTGTCCTGGAGGACGATGCCAGGCAGATGATCATTGATTTTTACCTCAACCTCAGGAACCAGGGGTCATCCGATCCCAATTCTCCTGTACCTGTTACTGCCAGACAGCTTGAAGCCCTGGTCCGCCTGGCAGAGGCATCATCAAGGATGCGGCTAAGTAATGTTGTGACCACAACTGATGTGAACCGCATTATCAGGATAGTGAACGAAAGCCTGAGGCAGGTTATGACAGACCCCGAAACAGGGAAACTGGATGTCGATATAATCAGTACCGGTATGGCTAAAAGCCAGCGTGACCGGGTCAAGTTGATCCGTGATATTATACGTGAGCTCCAGCAAGAACACGAAGGGAAAGCACCAAAAGATGAAGTGATCCAGCGTGCCTCAGAAGCCGGGATAGATGAGGATAAGGCAGAAGATTTAATAAAGAGGCTTAAAAAGGAAGGGGCCATCTTTGAACCAAGGAACGGCTACTTAAAATCAACATAAGGTTTAATAGTCTGTAATCCAAGCTGTGAATATGTATATCAAGATATATGAAACTGAAGTGTCGGTGCTGGTAGCAGTTTGTGATCGTGATCTTGTAGGAAAAACCTATAGGGACTCAGGACTGAAACTTGAAGTAACTGAAGAGTTCTTCAAAGGGGAATTAGTTGATGTTGCCCGGGTACAGACAGCTCTTCTCCAAGCCACCACCGCAAATATTGTTGGAGAACAGAGTGTTGCTGCTGCCATATCCTGCGGGGCTATAGAACCGGAATGTGTAATCATCATTGGCGGCGTACCACATGCCCAGATGTTCTGTGTGTGAACTCATTGGTCATCGGTTAAGGCGTTTGACAGAGTCGGTATGTATTATTTTCCAAAAGACCAATGATTTCATACGATTCTCCAATTTAATTTAAATCGAACACGGACGACATGGATTTGACGGATTTATTTTCGTATCCGCGCGAATCCGTGTCATCCGTGCAATCCGTGTTCTATAACAATATTACTCTTAACCGATGACACATGGTGTGAACTCAATAGGTCTAGTTTTTTTTTGGAAAAAGATATATTCAGGTATTACGATAAGTGGCTTTAAGCTATATGGGGAAACCACTTTGCCAGATACAGAAACCGAAGTAACCAATACGCCTGTGACATTACTGGATGATAATGAATTGTTGTCTATTGTTATTGAAAAACATAACCGGTTCATGGGTGAATACAGCAGTGAATTGAAAGACCTGCAAGAAAAGATGAATTCCGGCCGCTCTGAATACAATCGGGTAAGTAAAGAACTGGAAGCCCTTGAAACGCGAATTGTTGTATTAAAGGAAAAACGCCACCAGTTATATTATCAGGCTGGTAAACTGCGTTTGAGACTTCTTGAGACAATCAGCGATAAGGAGAAGACACAGCACCTGGAAAGTGAGATAAGGAATATCGAGAACAAGCTTCAAAATGCAAATCTTTCTTCGAGTGTGGAGTGCGGTTATATCGACAGCATAAGGTTATTGCTTAAAGAAATTATCGAGACCGTTCCTGACAATGATATGGTACAGCAGGCCACTGTATCCTCCATCCATGATATACTGGAGACTACGAAAGCAGCCAGGAGTGAACTTGATGAAATGCTGAATGCTCCTGATGAGCACAGAAAGGAATCAATTGCACTGAAACAGGAAGTTGAAGACCAGGAGGCAAGGTTGGCCTGGCTTGCGCGCAGGACCGCTCTTCACAAGGAAGCCCTGGGATACTGGGAAAATGTGGGGCCGGTGGGGTCAACAATGATTGATGGACCTGGCATTTCTGAAGGAGAGGAGCAACAATGATCGATATATCTGGCATTTCTGAAGGAGAGGAGCAACAATGATCGATGTATCTGGCATTTCTGAAGGAGAGGGGCAACAATGATCGATATATCCGGCCTTTCTGAAGGAGAAATCAAAAACAAGGTAAATGTGCTCAGGCAGCATATTGACCATAAGGAACGGGAGATCAAAAACCATTACTATGAGATGAACCTTCATAATAAGGGTGCAAAAGACCTGAGGAAGAAACGGGACGAACTTCATGATCAGGCAAAAGTGCTCAGGGATTCTACGAGTGGGTACAGGCAGCGACGTGATGAGGTCAATAAGAAGATAGCAGAACTTAAACTACAAAGGGAAGAGGTCAGGGACCGCAGGAGTGGTTATACCGATAAGATAGGGGAATTGAAGGCTGCAAGGGACAGCCTGAACAATATCGCCAGGGGGCGGCTTGAATCTCTTACTAATGCCTACCGGTCTGAACTTGAAAAGTTTTCATCTGCTGATATATCACTGGAATATGAACAGTCACTGTTCAAGAGGCTTCATGAACTGGGTGAACGGGTACAGGCCATACGTAAAGCAAATAAGATACATGGTGAGATCGGTGAGATATTTGGCAAGGTAGGCGAGTTCCACCAGGACTATGATGCCGTTAATGCATTAATTCAGGACATGGCTGCCGAATCACAGGAAAACCATGAGGCAATGCGTAATATCTATGATGAGGTCGATGAGATCAGAAGCAGGGCAGATGAATACCATAAACGCCTTGTCGAGATATATGAAGTTACCAAGCCGTTGAAAGAAAAGATCGATGCTGCAAAGAAATCAGTATCTGAAGCCAGAGCCGAACTTGATATATACCTGGATAGGATGAAAGAGATCCAGCTTTCAAGGGACGAGAGAAAGCAGGAAGAAAAACATGTGGCAGCCAAAGACAAATTCAATAAATCAGGCAGGTTAAGCCTGGAAGACCTGAGACTGCTAATGGAAAATGATGAGATTAAATTCGGGAAATAATAAGTTATAGAATACTTGAGAAAAAAAAGGAAAAAAATAAAGCGATCGCTTAAGCAGTTCACTTAAGCATTTCAGCTATTTTTACCTCTAATTGCTGCTTTGGGAGAGCTCCCAGTATACTACCGACGTGTTTCCCATTATTGAATACGAGCATTGTAGGTACTGCACTGATCTGATATTTCATTCCAGTCTGCATGTTATTGTCAATGTCCAGTTTTCCAAAGACTATCTCGCCAGCTTTTTCCTTGGCCATTGCTTCAATTGTCGGTGCAACCATTTTGCAAGGGCCGCACCATACTGCCCAGCAATCAACAACCAATTTTGGATAGTCAATCAAGGCCTGTTCCATATCAGCATCGGTAAGTACTATGGGTACATCGGGTAAAGGTGATTTGTTCATTTTATCTTGCAACTCCTTTAGTTTTTTATTCCTTATCTCTTCAAGTTCATCGTCCATTTCAAATTGCTCCAATACTGCTCCCGGACTAAGCCAGGGATAATGCCTGATGAGGACATGCACTGACGCACTGCCCACAATCCTCACATGTTTGTGCATTGAACACGGGATACTCACTTTCCTTTACTGAGATTGCTCCAGTTGGACACAACGAGACCATCATACAGTTCGGACTTTTATCACAAGCATTTTTGTCAAGTATTACGCTCATTTTATCACAATGTATATTAAATGTTTTAGTTATATTTATAGTTTTGTGTGGTTTATGCACAACTATGCAAATACTACATTTCCTTTTTCTTCACTGTAAAATCACATTCCCTGGCATTATATCATATGACTTTGAAACCGCATGACAGTATGTTAGTTCCACACCTGCCAGATCATAGCCTGTTAGGGTGAAGAAAGCCGGGATAGAGGATGAAGTGAGGCATGAGAGGGGGACGGCATTTGGCTGATTTTAGATTAATTTAGGTGATCCAGGACTAAAAAATGTCTGCTGAAATTTTCCGTACTTTTATATATTTTTAAAAATAAAGAGTTCCTAAAAAAGAGGGGGGCTAAAGCTAAAATGAAACTATCTAAATACCGGTTTACTATAAAACCTGAAAATGAACTTATTCTACCTCCTTATAAGGGCTCTACCCTTAGGGGCGGCTTTGGCACTGCCCTCAAATACTCAGTATGTGTTGAAAGAGGGAGGGAATGTGTACAATGCGTACACCGGTATAAGTGCATCTATTCATATGTTTTTGAGACCCCAATTCCCAAGGACGAGAAAGAAGGGAAGCGATCAAAAGACGAATACGTACCACATCCTTTTGTTATCGAGCCACCTTTAGATAAAAGGCAGTATTATGGAATTGAGGATGAACTGGATTTTCATATCATTCTTGTTGGTCGTGCAGTAGACTATATCCCATATATTATCTTTGCATTTGAAGAGCTGGGGCAATTAGGGATCGGGAAAGATAAAGGGAAATATTCACTTGAGAAAGTAATTAGCATTAATAACGATAGAGAGTTACTTATTTATGATGGTGATTCACATGTCCAGGACGACTTTTGTGTGATAGATTCTACTGAGTTGGTCCGACAGGCAGCACAACTCAATTACCAGCAAGTTACCTTTCACTTTCTTACACCAACAAGAATAAAAAACAAGGGAAAACTTACTATTGATATTGATTTTGTAATTATACTGAGAAATCTATTAAGAAGGTTATCCCGGCTTGCAGAAGTTCATTGCGATGAGAAGTGGGAACTGGAATGGAATGAACTTATTGAAATGGCAAATGAGAGGGTCAGCACTGTCCATTCTGATCTGAGGTGGCATGATTGGAAACGTTACTCTCAGAGGCAGGGAACAAAGATGAAAATGGGTGGTTTTCTGGGCGAAATAACATTTGCAGGTGAGCTTGCTGAGTTCATGCCATTTATAAAACTTGGCGAATTGCTTCATATGGGTAAGGGAACAGTTTATGGATTGGGAAAGTATGAAATCAAGGGGGAATGAGAATGGGACCAGAATTTCTGTGACGCACAGAAAATTTTGATATGTCTTGTTGTGTTTGTGTTTTTTTCGAATTTTTGAATTTGGCGATAGCCTCGGGAGGTGGGAAAAACCCGGGAGGTTATCGCCAGAATGCGGCGGCACTATTGGGGTGTTTTTGCAGTGGAAATGGGGGTGTTTTTTGGTGATATATTGGAGGTTATCGCCAAACATTTTATTTTCGAAAAGTCTATATATTAAAAGGGGTGATATTTGGTTGTTAAATGGGAAATGGAAGCTATTTTTCTGTTTTTTATTTTTCGCTATCAGTAGCCTTGCAGTAAAAATAGCATAGACCCGTTTTAGGGGATTGAAACAAGATCATCAAATGTCTCCTCATAAGTAGGTTCCCAATAAGGTAAAAATAGCATAGACCCGTTTTAGGGGATTGAAACAATATTGTTGATGTTGTTCTTCTTTCCATTTATTACCGTAAAAATAGCATAGACCCGTTTTAGGGGATTGAAACAAGTTACGACAACTTCAGGATAAAGATATTCGTAAAGTAAAAATAGCATAGACCCGTTTTAGGGGATTGAAACAACAACATTTCCACAATTATTACATATTATATATCCCATGTGAAAATAGCATAGACCCGTTTTAGGGGATTGAAACCTCCTATTTGTCTTCGTCCCCGCGCCTTTTCATTGTGATTAGAGACTTTGTAGTATTTTTTGATTACACTTATTAATCAGTTCTGTTAACCACGGATGAACACAGATAAACACGGATATTGCATGCGAAATCTGTGTTCATCCGTGTTCATCTGTGGTTCGTTATAGTTCAAAAGAACAGAAAAAATTTTAAATACTTCATGTTGATTAAGGGGAGTGATAGCATAAGATTTTATCAAATTTGTGAGGCATGTTTGAAGAAGATGGTTCTGCTGGGGAGTTGGGAGGTAACTGAAGAGGTTATATTTCATCTGGTATATAGAAAATTTTGGGTGTAGTCGTCAGGTGGTGTTTTGTGAATTTGGCGATAGCCTCCAGAGGTGGGAAAAACCCGGGAGGTTATCGCCAGAATGCGGCGGCACGATGAGGGTGTTTTTGCAGTGGAAATGGGGGTGTTTTTTGGTGATATATTGGAGGTTATCGCCAAACATTTTATTTTCGAAAAGTCTATATATTAAAAGGAGTGATATTTGGTTGTTAAATGGGAAATAAAAGCAATAATACTGTTTTTTATTTTTCGCTATCAGTCGCCTTGCAGTGAAAATAGTATAGACCCGTTTTAGGGGATTGAAACTTATTTGAAGCTTTCAATCTCAGTCACTTTAGTAAAAAAGCGCGTGAAAATAGTATAGACCCGTTTTAGGGGATTGAAACAAAAATGATCTCCACATCCTCGGCAGAAATACCGAGTTTGTGAAAATAGTATAGACCCGTTTTAGGGGATTGAAACAAGCCTCTATCTTGCTGGTGTAAAGTTTGCTGATAATTATCGTGAAAATAGTATAGACCCGTTTTAGGGGATTGAAACTCTTATTGCTAAACCGCTTAAAGCGATAAGCACAACAGTGAAAATAGTATAGACCCGTTTTAGGGGATTGAAACTTGTTCTTTTCCAATCTTTCCCAATTTTTACATAACTTGTGAAAATAGTATAGACCCGTTTTAGGGGATTGAAACATTTGAGTGTCCATCTCATCGGTCAACTCGGTACTCGTGAGAAAAGCATAGACCCGTTATAGGGATTAGCAGTATAATCAATTACTATCAAATTATATTTCGCTTTCTCACACCAACAAGGACAAAATATGAAGGGAAAAATACAAGTGATATAAATTTTATAATTTGATGAGAAATCTATTCGGTAGTTTATGTAGTTTACACTGGCTTGTAAAAGTTCATTGCGATGAAAAGTAGGAAATGAGATGTTTCCCGGGTGAAATAACATTTGATGGGATTTTCCAGAATATATTGCCCTTACAAAATCCGGAGAATACCTTCGTAATGGGAAGTATGAAATTCAAGGAGAATAAGCATGGAAAAGATACTTGTACTCTCAGTTGGAGGTTCAGCTGAACCAATCATAAATGCAATAAAAAATTATAAACCTGATTTTGTATATTTCTTCTGCTCCTCAGGACCAAAGGGAAGTGAAGGGACCATAGATAGCCCGGGAGACCCATGTGGTGATAAAAGAAGATCTAAGTGTACAAAATGTGGTTATGAATATTATCCTGGTAATCCCAGGGGTAAAGCAATAGTATTTCAAACAAGGCTTGAGAAAGGACAGTATGAAATAGTTACCATTGATGACCGTGACGATTTAAATGAATGTTACGAAAAGCTTCTCGCTCTGGCAGAAACAATAAATGAGAAATATGATAATAGTCAGGTGATCGCTAACTACACAGGGGGAACAAAGACCATGGCGGTAGCAGTAGCGTTAATGGGTATAATGACGCCGCAGTGGGAACTCTCTTTAAATATTGGCCCCAGACAGGATCTGATCAGTGTACGCTCAGGAGATACACCAGTGGATATTGATAAATGGAGTATATTTTGCCAAAATCAAACATATCTCTTTAAGGGATTATTAGATAACTACCATTATGATTTTGTAGTTTCTTCGATTTCCGGAATGCTTTTAAAACCACTTGATAAATCTTCACGGGATAAATTGCTTGAAGCGAGGGTGATCTGTGAAGCCTTTGACCTCTGGGATAAATTTAACCACCCTGAAGCACTGGAATTACTTGAGCCTTATGGCTCCCGATTCTCTTCCCATATCATTAACTTAAAAAAAATCCTTGGAAAAACAAAAGCAACCGGCTATGAACTGGTTTCAGACCTGCTAAATAATGCAGAACGAAGGGCAGTCCAGAAACATTATGATGATGCCATTGCAAGGTTATACCGTGCAACTGAACTGTTTGCACAGATCAGACTTAAAAAAGAGTATGGCTATAAAACCGGAGAACTGAGACTCAAGCAACTTCCAGAACACCTTCAGGCGGAATACAAAGAGCGCATAAGGGATGAGAAACTTTTACTTGGCTTAAGGGAGGATTATATTTTGCTTTTCAAACTGGGAGACCCCTTTGGGTTGAAGTTTGATCAAAACGAAGGAAGGATTATAGATGCAATAAAAAGACGAAATTCATCTATTTCCGGTGGTCACGGTCAAACCCCCCTTAAAGAAGAAGATTATCTATTTGTGAAAGACAGAATAACAGGATTTATTTTGGAAACGGCTGGCGAGATAGGATTGAATATAGAAATGGAGCAGCTACCAGGCAGGGAGGTCCTAATACAAAATCCTCGCTAGCGCTCGGATTTTCTTGAGTACATCAAGTTATACTTGATATACTATAATAAAATAAGAGACCGTTACAATTCGTGTTGGTGAATTTAATTAAACCACAGATAAACACAGATGAACACAGATTTTCAGGCAGCATAACTGCGTTTATCGGCGTTCATCTGCGGTTAGTTTGATAATACCAACATGTAATGTAACGGTCTCTAAAATAATCAGTTCTGTATTAACAAGGTTTCGCAGATGACAGATCAAGAACTCTGGGGAAAGGTATGCAGTGACCGGAATCTCAAATTAGCCTGGAATAGAGTCAAAGAAAATAAGGGAAGTCCTGGGGTTGACTCCATAACCCTGGAAGAGTTTGAGAAAAACCTGGAGAATAATTTAAACCTTTTGCAAAAAGAACTTGAGACCGGAAATTTCAAACCTCTCCCTGTGTTGCGATTCTACCTGAATAAAGAAGATGGTACCAGTCGACCGATCGGTATCCCTCCGGTCAGGGACAGGGTCGTGCAGCAAGCTTTACATTCAGTCCTCTCCCCGATCTTCGAAGAAGATTTTCTTGATTGCAGTTTTGCCTACCGTCCAGGCAGGTCAGCTTTAAAAGCCATCGATAAGGTGGAAGCATTAATTAACGAAGGGACTAAATGGGTTCTTGATGGAGACATTGAGAAATTCTTTGATACCATTGACCATGATCTGCTTCTCAGCTTTGTGTCCGGAAGAGTTTCCGATGACAGCATTTTAAAGTTGATAAGGAAATTCTTAAAGACTGGATTTTTCGACAACATGAGCATCCATGAGGAATATTCTGGCATAACCCAGGGTAGTGCGATCTCGCCCCTTTTAGCTAATATTTACCTTCACAACTTTGACGTGGAGATAAACGTGAGAGCATTGAAGATCTGAAGGAAAGCATAAGAGGATGGAGTAGTTATTTCCATACCTGCAGGGGAATAGAACCACAAGATCCGCTTATTTTAATTGCCTTAATAGAAATGAGTGTAAAACTGGGTGATGAAGATAATGCAAAAAAACTTCTCGGAAAACGAACAGACTTTACTATCGATCAGGCTGATATTTACTCCCGGTTAGGGCATGTGGCACAAACCCTGGGATTGAGGGAAGCAGCCCTGGATAATTTTTCTCAAGCCTTAGCCCTCGATGCAGACCACTTCCAGGCAAAAGATTCCCTGAAACAGTTACAGTTAGTAGATGAGGATATTTATTCTTCTATCGAAAGATTGAAGAAGCTCATCCATTTCTGTCCTGACCTGGCTCAACCCTACCGTGACCTGGCTTATTGCTATGCTGAACTTGGGGAATACGGGCAGGCCCAGGAATCATACCAGCAAGCATTGAAGCTGGAGATGGAAGCAATACCTGAAGAAAAACCCATAACTCCCGTTCCACAATCAGTAGAAGTACAGGAGTTGATCTTTTCTGATGAGGATGTATCCATTTACTCCTCTTTATTTAAAGGAAAAGATGGTTTTTTCGCACGCCAGTGGGTTAATGAGAAAGGGAGGAGGGGGTTTGCCCTGGTACCTCATTCACTGGACCCGGAAGATATAACGCACCACCTCAGTGGTAACGAAACCCTGGGATTATATTTATTGAATGTTGAAAACCGGGTTTGTCTTGCAGTCATAGATATAGATATAGACAAAAAAGCTCTTCTGGAATATGCAAACGATGAGAAGGAAACGGGAAGGCTACATAACCTCACACACAAGGATGCTGTAATGATAGCTGGTGTGTGCGATGATCTAAAGATTCCGGTAGTGATCGAGGATAGTGGCTACAAAGGACGTCATCTCTGGTTTTTCTTTACTGACCCTATACCTGCCAAATTAGCCAGGATCTTCCTGAAATTTATCATTGAGAAAGCGGGTAAACCCAGTGGCGGGATACACTGGGAGATTTTCCCGAACATTGATAAAGTGCGGGGAAAAGGATTCGGACCATTGATTAAACTCCCCTTAGGAATCCATAAAAGAACCAACCGCAGATGCCTCTTTCTTGATCGTGAAGATAATCCTTTACCTGAACAGATGGCGGTTCTCCCACAAATCAAACATATTACCCAACATACGTTAGAAGAACTCCTGCTAACCTACACAGTTAAACCAAAGGCTTCTCCCCTTAAGGATACAAAGGAGGAATCCCCTTTAGTAGAGAACCTGCTCTCTGGCTGTAAAGTGATCAATTATTTAGTGAACAAAGCCAGGGACACACATTACCTCAATAATTCGGAGCGTATTACCCTGCTTTATACACTTGGCCACCTGGGATCTGAAGGGAAAGATTTCCTGCACAAGGTTATCAGCAACTGTATAAATTATGATTATGACTACACCGAAAAGCAGATCAGGAAGATGAAGTCATCTCCAATAAGTTGTCCCAAGATCAGGGAAAAACATGAAAACTTTGCCCTGGATCTGGGCTGTAATTGTAATTTCAGGATCCCATACAAGGGTTATCCTTCACCTGTGCTTCATGCTTTTAAGCAGCCTAAAACATGGCCATTTCAATCTCCTCCCCTCAATGAAAAAAGCACTATCAATCAAGATAACAGCACCATTCCAGAGAGTATCAGCGGGGACCTGAAGAAATACATTGAGCTGAAAAAGCAGCTGGGCGGAGTTGAAAAAAGTATTCACCGTATTGAGGAGGGGATGTCCTCTTACTTTGATAAAGCAGGAACTGAAAGTATAATTACTGAATATGGTCTGCTTGAGAGAAAAAGAAAAGCAGGGAATAAATTTGAATGGACGATCAAGCTGTGAGTGATCTCTATGGCAACACTATACCTGACCGAGCAAGGCTCGAAGCTGAGAAAGACATCGAAGAGGCTTGTAGTAGAGAAATATGGCGACACCTTACTCGAAGTCCCGGCCTATGGGATCGACCGGGTCCTTATTTTTGGAGCAGTCCAGATCAGCACCCAGGCTATCAGCTTCCTGCTGGAAAGCGGGATCGATGTTAGTTTCCTTTCCATACATGGCAGGCTTAAAGGCAAGCTGACTCCGGTCCAGTCAAAGAATGTCTTCCTGAGGCTGGCCCAGTACGACCGGTATAAGGATGACGAATTCAAGCCGATGATAGCGAGGAGTATTCTTGAGGGAAAGTTAAAAAACCAGCGCACCATTATCCTGCGCTACCAAAGGAATCACCCTGAAGCGGATTTCTCAGCCGAACTTGATACTATTTCAAATTCAATTTCCTCACTTGTTGATACGAAAGAGATATCCTCGCTAATGGGTCTGGAAGGTGCAAGCAGCAAAGCTTACTTCCGGTGCTATTCCAAAATGCTATCACAGGATTTTACATTTGATAAGAGGACGAAACATCCGCCATTGGATCCGGCGAATTCTTTGTTAAGCCTGGGATATGTGCTTATTACCAATGAGATCGGGGCTCTGGCAGAGTCTACCGGATTTGACCCTTTTATAGGCTTTTTGCATAGTCTGAGATATGGCAGACAGTCTCTCCCCCTGGATCTGGTAGAGGAGTTCCGCCATCCTGTGGTTGACGGACTTGTCCAGACCCTGGTAAATACGGGAATTATAAAAGAAGATGATTTCCACAAGGAAAACAATGGTGCCTTTTATTTGAACAGGGAAGCATTCAAGCGTTTTCTCACAGCCTATGAAGAGCGGATGGAAAAGCTTTTCCTGGATAGAGACGAAAATTCTAATACCAGTTACCGTAAGCTTTTCCAGAGGCAGGTCGTGAATATGGAGAGAGCAATTCTCAACAGGGAAGAATATCAACCATTTCTGGTGCGTTAAATGGTGTTTGTAGTAATCTCTTACGACATTTCCGATGATGGATTACGGAAAAAGGTTGCAAATATATTATTAGATCACGGAGTGAGGGTTCAGTATAGCGTGTTCGAATGCCTGGTTGATGCAAAGACACTGGATAAACTTATTGTTATGCTTTCACCTTTTACTGAAGGGAGTGATAGTATAAGGTTTTATCAAATTTGTGAGGCATGTTTGAAGAAGATGGTTTTGCTGGGGACTGGGGAGGTAACTGAAGAGGTTTTATTTCATCTGGTTTAGGAGTAATTTTGGATGTTGTCGTCAGGTGGTGTTTTGTGATTTTGGCGATAGCCTCGGGAAGTGGGAAAATCCCGGGAGGCTATCGCCAGAATGCGGCGGCACTATGGGGGTGTTTTTGCAGTGGAAATGGTGGTTTTTTTTGGTGGTAAAGTGGAGGTTATCGCCAAACATTTTATTTTCGAAAAGTCTATATATTAAAAGGGGTGATATTTAGTTGTTAAATGGGAAATAAAAGCAATAATACTGTTTTTTATTTTTCGCTATCAGTAGCCTTGCAGTGAAAATAGTATAGACCCGTTTTAGGGGATTGAAACATCTTTATCAGTAACTGGTCACTTATTTTTTGTGGTGAAAAGTGAAAATAGTATAGACCCGTTTTAGGGGATTGAAACCAAATCCCTTAGCTCTCCTCATCTTTCTTTCGTGAGTTTGTGAAAATAGTATAGACCCGTTTTAGGGGATTGAAACTATTATATTGCTGTGTTGATTTAGTCACCATATTCCATTCCCAGTGAAAATAGTATAGACCCGTTTTAGGGGATTGAAACAATATCTTTGCCAAACCATTTTGGCGGTATAAGTGAAAATAGTATAGACCCGTTTTAGGGGATTGAAACATTGCACTGCAGAATGTCCAGCAAACTTATCGTATGTGAAAATAGTATAGACCCGTTTTAGGGGATTGAAACAAACTCCAAATGTAGGTTCTGCTGGAAAATTTGGATGAAGTGAAAATAGTATAGACCCGTTTTAGGGGATTGAAACATTTTATAGTAAGTTCGTTTTCGTTATCTGAGGACTCAATCGTGAAAATAGTATAGACCCGTTTTAGGGGATTGAAACTTAGAATAGGTGTAGAAAGCTTCTTTGCTTCTATCGCGTGAAAATAGTATAGACCCGTTTTAGGGGATTGAAACAACCTTTTGTGTCTCCGATATCTACTTGTCCACAGATTTTTGGTGAAAATAGTATAGACCCGTTTTAGGGGATTGAAACAAAGTCGCACTCTCCCAAAGGAGTATCTTTCTTGATAGTGAAAATAGTATAGACCCGTTTTAGGGGATTGAAACATCTTACTGTAACATTATCTTTTGAAATAACCTCAACGTGAAAATAGTATAGACCCGTTTTAGGGGATTGAAACATTCCTGATATGCTAATTCTTTTAGCTGCTGCTTCAAAACAGTGAAAATAGTATAGACCCGTTTTAGGGGATTGAAACAATATCTTCAATGGCTGGCACCAAATTGCTACTGTTTCGTGAAAATAGTATAGACCCGTTTTAGGGGATTGAAACTTCCTCCTTTTCTACTGCTACTTCCGTTTTTGTTTCAGTGAAAATAGTATAGACCCGTTTTAGGGGATTGAAACAGGCTTGTTCGTGATCCGACTGTTTATAGTCGTACCAGAAGTGAAAATAGTATAGACCCGTTTTAGGGGATTGAAACAATCATTGCCAGTTTTGACTCGTTTCCATCGTGAGTCTCTAAGTGAAAATAGTATAGACCCGTTTATTTGATTGATCATGCCACTGGTCGTTTTTGAGTTTTGCCCCGATCCATACCACACTGTCTATAAACACTATTATATCACCAAATCGTGGTCGTGTACGGCATCTGTTTTATCTATCTCAACTGGGGTAGAAAGCCACTCTTTCAACAAAAAATCTGATTTCATTTTTCGATTTTTGATAGTTTCTAATATTTTTTGTTCATTTTTTGCTGAAAGATCAATAATTATATCAAGTAATTCTTCAACCGGGATTTTAATTTCATCTCTGGCGAGTGATTCCTGTATTTCTCTCAAATGGACATTATTTATCGCAACATTTTTTATTGATTCCATTAAAATCACCTTAAATGTTTCAATCATTATGTGAATTTTAGTATTTAAATAGTTTTCTCGGGGTTGGGCCTTGCACATAAATCAATTTTCTCATAAGTGAATCACATAATGAAATATCAAACTTTCAGATCCTGGGAGTGTTCTTAATCATATTGATCGTGCCAAAGTTTCAATCCTCTAAAACGGGTCTATGCTATTTTCACGTTACAGCGACATCTCAACAACAGGGAACAGAGAAAATTGTTTCAATCCCCTAAAACGGGTCTATACTATTTTCACATAACATCATCAATCCGTATCAGCTGGGACGAGGGTATGGGTTTCAATCCCCTAAAACGGGTCTATACTATTTTCACAATGGCACAGCGGTCCGTATCTTATAACATCTTATGTTTCAATCCCCTAAAACGGGTCTATACTATTTTCACAAAAGAAGCATTTCTTGAACTTAATGCTAAAGCATAATGACGTTTCAATCCCCTAAAACGGGTCTATACTATTTTCACGATAATCGGTACACAGCGTA